>Ga0307441_1000079_pt1 | contig 42513 bp, 46 predicted proteins | sample SalMarWE160420MG_FD_202149 | JGI IMG/M metagenome (GOLD analysis project Ga0307441, IMG submission 202149) | Salt marsh sediment microbial communities from the Plum Island Ecosystem LTER, Massachusetts, United States - WE1604-20 | ecosystem: Environmental > Aquatic > Marine > Intertidal zone >... | reverse complement strand
GAACGTCGCGCGGTGACATCGCACTGGGCAGTCATGGCACCGCCTTTTCTTCGGCACCCAGCCGCTCCAACAGCTCCCCGACCCGACGGCGGATATCGTCCCGGCTCGCACGGAACACGGTCATGATCTCGTCCTCCGAGCCCGTGGCCTTGGCCGGATCGTCCAGGGGCCAGTGCTCCTTGCGCGTACCCGCCGGCAGCACCGGGCAGTGCTCGTCGGCATGCCCGCAGACGGTCACCACCAGATCCGCCGCTGCCAGCATCTGCGGTGTCACCCGGGTCGATTCCTGACTCGAGATATCCACGCCCGCTTCCTGCATGACCGCGATGGCCCGCGGATTCTTGCCGTGGGCCTCGATGCCCGCCGACTGAACCTGCAGCCAGTTGCCTCCCAGGCTCCGCGCCCACCCCTCGGCCATCTGGGAGCGGCAGGAATTGCCGGTGCAAAGGAAAAGAAGATTCATGGGCTTGCCCTCAGCAACAGCTGTTGAGTTTGGGCGCACAGCAGGCGTTGCCTTCAGAGCTGTCGGTACCCTCCTGCTCGTTGAAGGTGGGAACCGATCCCAGGGTATGGAACGCCTCCCAGGGAATGCCCTGGGGATCCACCGTCCAGTACTTGTCGGAGCGGGCATAGCAGCACGCGGTGCCGGGCTGCGCCTCGCCGGCGATGCCGGCAGCCGCCAGACGCCCTTCGATGGCCGCCAACTCGCTGTCCGATTCGGTCTGGATACCCACGTGATCCAGCCCCGGCTCGCGACCGCGGGTGGAGATGGCGAAGTTCACCTTCGGATCGTCCAGCATCCATTTGGCGTAATCGTCCTTGACGACCGCCGGCGCGGCACCGAACACCGTGGAATAGAAGTCGATATTGGTCTGCAGATCCTGAACGGTCACGTGGACATGGAAACGGGCCATGGCTCAGCTCCTGTGAAAAAAAGGAAAAAATGGAACGATCGACGAACGGCGGCAAGGCATCACGCGCAGCAGCGCGCCCCCGGACGGTTGGGCATGTCCGCCAGTGCCGTACGGTCCTGAAGGAACAGCGGTTGATCTGCGGCACCGGTCGAGGCCGCTTCCAATGCGGTCCGTGCCCATGCCGGCAGATCCGGGTGCAGACGGTAGTGCACCCACAGCCCCTCGCGACGATCCAGCACGATCTGCGCTTCCCGCAGTTGGGCCAGATGGCGGGAAATCTTGGGCTGCACCAATCCCAGCGCATGGGTCAGCTCGCAAACGCACAACTCCCCTTCCCGCTGCAGCAGCACCAGGCAGCGCAGGCGGGTGGCATCCGCAAGGGCTCTGAAAAAAGCGACCGGTTCGATGTTCATGGGCTTAAATATACGATATTTCGTATATATGGACAACCATATCTTTCCTCCCGCAACCGCCCCGCCCTTTGGCCGCCGTCGGAGAACCGCGAGACCCGTTACCCGGGGATATCCCGGCCTGGATGGGCGCTGAACATGTCCGGCGCAACGGGCTGCGCTTGGCGGGCCCGATATTGCGGGCACCTCTGGCCGCCAAGGCCCCTGTCCCGTAACTACCGTGGCGCCCGGCCCCCGGCGGCACCTGCAAAGAGGCTTGGGGAGTTATGCGCTCCGCAGACCGGGTGCACCGGCCGTGTAATGGATGTCCGTTTACGCCGACCAATGGGGTAACGGGTTGGATGGACCAGGGAACCCGGGCAGGCCGGTGCGTTTGAAAGCCAGTTCCTGCGGCCATGGCTGCCCGTGTTCTTCCGCGATCAGGCAGGCATCTTGTCGGCCCTGCCGATGCCTCCATGGGCACCGCCCGCCCAGCCAACGAGGTCAGGCGACATGCGCAAATGCCGCGACGTAGCACGACTGCTTTCCGAAGCCGGCGAGCGCACGCTCCCCTGGGCTTCCCGGGCGGGTGTCCGTTTGCATCTGCTGATTTGCAGCGCCTGCCGGCGTTACGCGGCTCAGCTGCGATGGTTGTCCCGCACGTACCGCCAAGTGGTCCATGCAAGGCACACCACCGCATTGACCCGGGAAGCCCGAATGCGCATCAGCGCAGCACTAGATTCACACCGAGACAGCCCGAAGGAGTAGATTGGCCACCGTCAGGGGGGTGCAGATCGCCGAACCGGTGAGTTCGGCAGGCATGTTCCAGGAGCACAGGCAGCGGTAAGCGCGGCAATGCTCATATCCGGTTCTTCGTGCCGCGGGCCGGCGGTCACCCTTTGGCGACGGCGGCAGGACGGTCTCCAGCAAGCTTGTCCCGCATGGGAGCGCCACTGCCGTGACGGCGCCGCAACACGATCTCGCTGATCACGCACAGCGCGATCTCCTCGGGGGTACGGGCGCCCAGGTCCAGCCCTGCCGGCGCCATCACCCGGTCGAGGTCCGCGCGTGGTATGCCTTCCGAGGCCAGGTAATCCATGACGAGGCGGGAACGCTTGCGGCTGGCGATCAGTGCGATGTAGCCGGCCTGGGAAGCCAGTGTGCGCTTCATGGACTCGTGGTCGCCCTTGTGCTGGGTGGCGATCACCACATAGTCGTCCGGGCCCGGCTGCAGCGCACCGTAGTCGAAATCATCGTCGATCAGCCGGGTGGCGGCCGGATAGCGCTCCCGGATGGCCAGCGGATCATCTACCACCACTTCCAGGCCCATCAGGTCTCCTAACTGACACAGGCACTCCGCCACCCGTCCGTGGCCCAGAATCCACAGCACGGGCTTCGGCAACACCGGTTCCACGTACACCCGCATGCTGCCGCCGCAGGGCATTCCCACACCCAGCACCTCGTCGTTCAGATCGATATCGATGATGGCGCTCTCCCCGTTTCCCATGCACCGCAGGGCGGTGTCGCAGGTGGTGCTCTCCGCGCAGCCGCCCCCTACCCAGCCAGCCACCACCCGACCGTCGTGGCCCACCACCGCCTTGGATCCCACCTTGGCGGATGCCGAACCGATGGTTTCCACCACCGTGGCCACTGCATAGGGTTCGCCCCGTTGGCGCATTTCCAGCAGTACGTCCAATATGTCGCGGGCCATGTTTCAACCCTCCATCGTTCGTCCAACGACTACGCCCAGCCGCCGCTGCAACTCGACGTAGTCGTCCGGGGTATCCAGATCGAACACCACATGGTCGCAGGCCATCTCCACCGACGTCACCAGCTCCGGATGCCGTTCGATCAGCCGCCGGCACCCCAGGTTGGGTGCCCCGGCCAGAATGGCTTCGCGGTGACGGTAGGACAGTATGATCGGATTGCCCCGTCTGCCCTTGTGCACCGGCACCAGCACCCGACCCTCCTCGATGTCCAGGAAGGCGTCGATCAGCGCATTCACGTCCGCCACCGTCAGCAGGGCCTGGTCGGCCAGCGCCACCATCACCCCGTCGCCAGGGGCGTCCAGAGCGGCCAGACCACGGTGCACCGAAGTCATCTGCCCGTCGGCATAGTCGGGATTGAGCACCGCCTTCACCGGCAGGTCCGCCAGCAGCGGCCCGATCACGTCGGCCTCATGACCCAGCACCGCCACCACGTCCTGTATACCGGACCCCAGCAGGGTGCGGGCCGTGCGCCGCACCAGCGCCTCGCCGCCCACGTCGAGAGTCAGCTTGTTCGCCGCGCCCATGCGCCGCGACTGGCCGGCGGCCAGCAGCAGGGCGCACACCCGTTTCACGGGGTTGCCTCCAGGGCATCCACGTAGCGCTGGGGATCCTTGTCGAAGGCATGCTGGCAATGTCCGCAGCAGAAGTACCAGGCGCGCCCGCCATACTCGCTGTGGTAGTCGGCGGTAGCAATGTCCACCGTCATGCCGCACACCGGATCGACGGACTCGCCCAGCGCCTCGGCAGGGGATTCGGCCGGTGCGGGAGCGGCCGCCTCGGCATTCGGCGCCGCGACCGGTTCCACGATCCCGCTGCGTCGCACCTGCACCAGGCGGGCCAGCACCGACAAGGCGATCTCTTCCTCGGTGACCGCGCCGATCTCCACCCCCGCCGGCGACTCGATGGCCGCCACCCGGGACGGATCATGGCCCCGTTCGGTGAGGTATTCGCGCAGCTTGGCCGCCTTGCGGGCGCTGGCGATGAAGGCGATGAACGGCGCGCCGGTACCCAGGGCCGCCTCCAGTCCGGCTTCGTCGCGCTTGCCCTGGGTGGCCACCACCACATAGCCCGGTCGCAGATCCGTCAGGGCGGTCGGCTGCAGGCTCTCCACCAGCCGGCCGGCGTCCGGGAACTGGCTGGCGTCCACTCCGGGGAAAGCCACCGTCACCGAAAAGCCCAACGGCGCCGCCAGTGCGCTCAGGGCCCGGGCCGCCGGCGAGGCTCCCACGATCAGCAGCGCCGGCCGGGGCACGATGGGATCGATGAAAATGTCCAGGGTGCCGCCGCTGAAACAGGTCATGCCGAAATCGGTGACACCGGGTTCCACCGGCGCCTCCCGCTCCGGGCTGATGCGGATCAGGCGCGCCTGACCGTCGGCGATGGCCTGCCTGGCGGTCTTGATCACCGCCGGCTGGGCGCAGCCGCCACCCACCCAGCCCTGGATCACGCCGTCGGGCTCGATGATCGCCTTGGCGCCCGGCTTGGCGGAAGTGGGCGACTCCACCCGTACCACCGTCACCAGCACGAACGGCCGGCCAGCGGCCCGCAGCTCGTTGGCACGCTCCAACACGGCATCGTTTTCCACCATCGCTGTCTCCTCCAGTGCCCTAGCCGTTGACCAGATAGGGTTCCAGCGCCCGCAGGCTGTCCAGACTGTGGGCCGGGGCGAACACGTCCACCGCGCCCAGGGCCGCCCGCATGCCCCCCGCCAGGGGCTGGTAGCCGGCACGGCCCAGCAGGGGGTTGAGCCACACCACCCGCCGCACCCGCCGCCGGATGCGCTGCAGGTGCTCCGCCAGCAGCGCCGGCGGCCCGGTGTCCAGCCCGTCGCTCACTATTACCACTATGGTACGCCGATTGAGCAGCCGGCGGCCGTAGTCGCGGTTGAAGCGCTCCAGGCAGGCGCCGATGCGGGTGCCGCCCGACCAGCCCAGGGACAGCACCGCCAGTTTTTCCTTGACCCGTTCGATGTCGGGCTCGCGCAGGGCCTCGGTGACCCGCACCAGTTGCGTGTGGTACACGAAAGCGTCGGCGTCCCGGAAAACACTCACGATCCCGCGGGCGAAGCGCAGGAACAGGTAGCTGTACAGGCTCATGGAGCGGCTCACATCCAGCAGCAGCACCAGGCGCGGGAGCTCGCGGCGGCGCCGGCGGAAAGCCAGGTCCAGGGGCAGGCCGCCGTAGCGCAGGCTGTTGCGCACGGTTCGACCGAGGTGCACCTGCCGGCCGGCCCGGGCAATGCGGGCGCGGCGCACGAGACGACGGCGCATGCGCCGGGCCAGGCGTTCCACCAGCTGCTCCATTTCCCGCAGCTGGCCCTGGTCGGCAAGGTGCTGAAAATCGGTTCGGGCGCGGACCTCGGCGGCGCTGGCCCCACCCTTGGGCCCTTCGCCTTCGATTCCCCGGGCATCGCCCAAACCCGGCCGGTCGATGTTCCGCGCCGGGCCCTGCGCGCCCTGCTCTCCACGGCCCGTGTGCCGGGCGCCACCCGCGCCGGTCGTGACACTACGCGTACGGGGCCCCTCAACCCGCCAGTAGATGTTGAACAGCTCATCGAAGCGCTGCCACTCGTCGGCGCAGGTGCACAGCAGCGCCCGCAGACCCCAGCGCAACCCCTGCGGATCGGTGATATCGCAGAGGCGCGCCACCCGCAGGGTATCCAGCCCTTCCTGCACGCCGACAGGAAAACCCTGGTCCCGCAGCATGCGGGTGAAACCGATTACCCGCGCGCTGAGCGCGTCGCCGAAGTCCGCGGCGCGGGCAGGGTTGTCAACGCTCCCGCTCATCTCACCTTCGCTACCAGTCGCTGCACTTGCTCCGCGCTGAGCGCATCGCGGTCCTCCCTGGTCTTCAGCAGACAGGCCAGCGAGTCCGCCAGCCGCGCCGGATCCTGCTCCAGACCCTCGAGACCCAGGTGCAGCAGCGCCGCCGCCCAGTCCAGGGTCTCGGCGATGCCGGGGCGCTTGCGCAGGTCCAGCTCCCGCAGCCCCTGCACGAAAGCCACCACCTCGGCGCCCAGCTGCTCGCCGATCGCCGGCAGGTGCTTGTGCACGATGCGCAGCTCCTTGTCGAAGCTGGGATAGTCCACGTAGTGGTACAGGCAACGCCGACGCAGGGCGTCGCTCAGCTCCCGGGTACCGTTGGAGGTCAGCACCACGTACGGGATGCTGGTCGCCTGCACCGTGCCGATCTCGGGAATACTGATCTGGTAATCGGACAACAGTTCCAGCAGATAGGCCTCGAATTCCTCGTCTGTGCGGTCGATCTCGTCCACCAGCAGCACCGGCGGCTCGGGCTGGGTGATGGCCTTAAGAAGGGGCCGCTTGAGCAGAAACGCTTCGCTGAAGATATGCTGTTCCTTCTCCTGCACCGGTGCCGGCTCGGATTCCTGCAGGCGGATGGTGAGCAGCTGGTGCTGGTAGTTCCACTCGTACACTGCCGAGCTCACATCCAGGCCTTCGTAGCACTGCAGGCGGATCAGCGGGCAATCGAACACCCGTGCCAGGGCTTTTGCGATCTCGGTCTTGCCGACGCCGGCCTCGCCCTCCAGCAGCAGCGGACGCCGCATCCGGGACACCAGCATGAGGGTGGCGGCCAGGCTGCGCTCAGCCACATAGCCGGCCTCATCGAGACGCCATTGGAAGTCCGCAATATCCTTCACTGCCGCCACCTGTCAACCAACCTGCCGCCGGATCCGCCGGCAGCCTGTCAAAGTCATCTGCGCTTGAACCGCGCGGATGGAATTTCGACGGCGGATCTTCGATCGTTCGAGGCGCACAGCGGGCACTGCATGACGAGAAGGACCGAAAATCCGCACCGAACGAACGCCGCCGCAGCAGCGACATGACTAGCCGGTCAAGCTCCTAATGGTTGGCGTGTCCGGTCTTGCCTCGCCCGAACAGCCCCTTGAAGAAGCCCACCAACACGCTCCAGAACAGTGCCAGGCCGTTCAGCTCCCGGGGTTGGGCCGCGACCCGCTCGGCCGCCTCGGCGGCACCGGCATCCTCCCCTGCCGCCAGGGCCCGGTCGGCGAAATTGGCGCCGAACTGCTTGAGAATCTGTTCGGAGACCTGGGTCATCATACGCCCGCCGAAACTGGCCATCTTGCCGTTCACGGTCACCTCGGAGGTGCCCACCAGCTCGGCGCGTCCCTCCGTCTCGCGAACGCGGGCGGTGAGCTCCATGGACGCGGTGGAGGTGCCTTTGATGTCCGCCCCTTTGCCGAACAGGTGCAACTCGCGCTGCTCCGCATCCAGACCGCGCACCTCGATGTCGCCCTTGAAGGTGGCCGATGCCGGTCCGATCTTGACCCGCACCTGGCCCTTGTAGTGGCTGTCGTCGATCTTTTCGGTGATCTCCGCCCCCGGCATGCAGCCGGCCACCGCCTCGATGTCCTGCAGCACCTTCCAGGCCGCCGCCGGCGAGGCTTCAAGAGGGAACGATCTTTCCAGAGTGACCTGCATAGGACCTCGCTCGTGGATGACTGAATCAGTCCTGGGTGTCCAGCCCCAACCGATGAATGGTCTTCCACACGTTGAAGGCCGTGTGGGGCATCTGCATGTGGGTCACGCCCTTATGGGCGAAGGCATCCACCACCGCATTGGTGAAGCACGGAATGCTGCCCACATGGGGCGACTCGGCCACCCCCTTGGCGCCGATGGGATGGTGGGGCGAAGGGGTCACGGTGTAATCGGTCTCCCAGTGGGGCGCCTCCACCGCCGTAGGCACGAAGTAGTCCAGCAGGCTGTTGCCCAGGATGTTGCCGCCTTCGTCGAATACCAGTTCCTGGCCCATGGCCACCGCGAAGCCCTCGGTCAGCCCGCCGTGAATCTGCCCTTCGATGATCATGGGGTTGATGCGGGTACCACAGTCGTCCAGGGCATAGAAACGCCGCACATGGGTCTCGCCGGTGTGTCGGTCGATGTCCACCACACACAGGTAGGCGCCAAACGGGTAGGTGAAGTTGGGCGGGTCGTAGTACTCCACCGCCTCCAGGCCCGGCTCCATGCCCTCGGGCAGGTCGTTGTAGGCCGCCCAGGCGATCTCCTTCATGGTCTTTTCCTGGCCGGGCACGCCCTTGACCTTGAACTTCCCCAGTTCCCAATCCAGATCGTCCTCGCTCACCTCCAGCAGGTGGGCTGCGATCTTGCGGGCTTTCTCCCGGATCTTGCGGGCCGCCTGGGCGGTGGCCGCACCGCCCACCGGGGTGCTCCGCGAGCCGTAGGTGCCCAGGCCGTAGGGCGCGGTGCTGGTGTCGCCCTCCTCCACCTGCACCTCTTCCGAGGCAATGCCCAGTTCACTCGCGATGATCTGGGCGTAGGTGGTCTGATGACCCTGGCCCTGGCTGATGGTGCCCATGCGGGCGATGGCGCTGCCGGTGGGATGCACGCGGATCTCGCAGCTGTCGAACATGCCCACACCCAGGATGTCGCAGTTCTTCTTGGGGCCGGCGCCCACGATCTCGGTGAACGTGCAGATGCCGATGCCCATCAGCTCGCCGCGCTGGCGTTTTTCCGCCTGCTCCCTGCGCAGCCCCTCGTAGTCCACCGCCTCCATCACCTTCTTGAGCGCGGCCGGATAGTTGCCGCTGTCGTACTCCCAGCCCAGGGCCGAGGGGTAGGGAAACTGGGCCGGCTGAATGAAGTTGCGCAGACGAATCTCAGCCTTGTCGATGCCCAGCTTCTGGGCCAGCACGTCGATCATGCGTTCGACCAGGTACACCGCCTCGGTGACCCGGAAGGAGCACCGGTACGCCACCCCGCCCGGCGCCTTGTTGGTGTACACCCCGTCCACCCGGGCGTAGGCGGTGGGGATGTCATAGGAACCGGTGCAGATGCTGAACAGCCCGGCGGGAAACTTGGTGGGGTCCGCACAGGCGTCAAAGGCGCCGTGGTCGGCAATCACGTTGACCCGCAGGGCCGTGATTTTGCCGTTCTTGTCGGCAGCCAGCTCGCCGGTCATGTGGTAGTCCCGGGCGAATGCGGTGGTGGAAAGGTTCTCGATACGATCCTCGATCCATTTGACGGGCCTTCCCAACACGATGGAAGCGACGATCGCCACCACGTAGCCGGGGTACACACCCACCTTGTTGCCGAATCCGCCGCCGATGTCCGGCGACACAATCCGCACCTTGCTCTCGGGAAGTCCCGACAGCATGGAGACCACCGTGCGCACCACATGGGGGGCCTGGGAGGTCATGTAGACGGTCAGATCGCCGCGCACCTTGTCGAAGGAAGCCACGCAGCCGCAGGTCTCCAGAGGACAGGGGTGGACCCGCGGGTACTTCAGGAACTCCTTGACGGTCACCGGCGCGCCCTCGAACGCCCGGTCGGTGCCGTCCTTGTCACCCACCTCCCAGGTGAAGATGTGATTGGCGTGCAGGCGCTTGCCGTGGGCACCCTCGGTCTTGCCGGCCAGGTCGTCGCGGATCACCGGCGCGTCTGCATCCATGGCCTTGAGGGGGTCCACCAGCGGCGGCAGCTCTTCGTATTCCACTTCCACCAGCTCCGTGGCGTCGGCGGCGATGTAGCGGTCGTCGGCGATCACCATGGCCACCTCCTGGTGCTGGAAGGCCACCTTCTCGTCTGCCAGCACCGCCTGCACGTCGCCGGCCAGGGTCGGCATCCAATGCAGGTTCAGGGGTTTGAGGTCCTCGGCGGTAATGACCGCCCGCACCCCGGGCAGGGCCAGGGCCTTGTCCTTGTTGATGGACTTGACGCGCGCATGGGCGAAGGGACTGCGCACGAAGTCGCCGAACAGCATACCCGGCAGCTTGATGTCGTCCACATAGTTGCCCTTGCCCTGGATGAAGCGCGGATCTTCCTTGCGCTTGCGCGAACACCCCACACCGCCCAGCTTCTCGGTCTGGGTCTGCAGCTCGTCGTTCATGGTCTCTGCGGTCGCTGTCACTTTCCCGCCTCCTACGCTGGTTGCTGTTCGCGCAGCTTCTTAGCCGCGTACATCACCGCTTTGACGATGTTCTGATAACCCGTGCACCGGCACAGGTTCCCGGACATGCCGGCACGGATCTGTGCTTCGGTGGGATCGGGATTGTCCTGCAGGAAACGGTAGGCCCGCACCATCATGCCCGGCGTGCAGAAGCCGCATTGCAGGCCGTGCTCCTGCATGAAGCCCTCCTGCACCGGGTGCAGTTCGCCGTTTTTGGCCAGGCCTTCCACGGTCAGCACCTCACCGCCGTCGGCCTGCACGGCCAGCACGGTGCAGGACTTTACCGACCGTCCGTTCAGATCCACCGTGCAGGCCCCGCAGTGGGAAGTCTCGCAACCGATATGGCTGCCGGTCTGCCCGAGCGCCTCGCGCAGCACGTGAATCAGCAGGTGCCGCGGCTCCACCAGGGCATCCACCGCCTCGCCGTTCAGAGTGAAGGAAATTTGTTGTTTGGCCATGTTCTAGCTCCTCCCCGCACGGTCCAGGGCCTGGCGGATGGCACGCCGGGTCATCTCCCCTGCCATGTGAATCTTGTACTCGCGGTCACCGCGCAGATCCTCGGCCGGATCGCAGATCGCCATGGCCTCGGCCGCCGCCTTCTCTATCAGAGCTTTGTCTATCTTCTGCCCCTGCAGCGCCCGCTCCGCCGCTTCCGCCTTCAGGGGCGTCGGCCCAACGTTGGTGAGCGTGATGCTGACCTTGGCGCACTTGTCACCGTCCAGGGTCAGCAGCACCGCCGCAGCGGCAGTGGCGAAGTCGCCGGTCTTGCGCTTGAGCTTGCAGTACGCCTGGCCGGTGTGAGCCGGCGGGACGGGCACGAGAATTTCCGTGAGGATTTCGTCCGCTTCCATCTGGGTGAAATACGTACCCAGGTAGAACCCGTTGGCGGGCACCGTACGCTCACCGTTGGGCCCCCGAAGCACCAGCTGGGCATCCAGGGCCATCATCACCGCCGGATGGTCGTTGCCCGGATCCCCGTGCACGATATCGCCGCCGATGGTGCCGCAGTTGCGCACCTGGGGATCGGATATCAACTGGGCTGTTTCCGGAATCAGCGGACACTTCTCCCACAGCAGCCGGGAGGCGATGAGGTCGTTTTCGCGGGTCATGGCCCCGATATGCAGGGTGCCGCCCTGCTCGCTGATGCCGGCTAACTGCGGAATATTGTTGATGTCCACCAAGTGGCCGGGTTCGGCGAAGCGCAGCTTCATCATGGGCAGCAGGCTGTGGCCGCCGGCCAGCACCTTGGCTTCGTCGCCGTACTGGGCTAGCAGCTTCAGCGCTTCGTCAACGGAGCCCGGTGCGTGGTATTCGAAATGGCCCGGTATCATGGGATGGCGTCTCCTCTGCAACGGCCGCGGGGAAATCGGCACAGGGGATGCGCGGCGGTCTTTGCAAGCCACCTGCGCAGTAACACCAACTTAGGGCACCGGGCCGCAGGCGCAACCGGCGATGCACGAAAGCCCGGGTGCCCGCACGAACGGCGCGGAGAATTCCTGAATGGAAGTGGGGATCAGGTGAGGCCGAACATGGACTTGAGCTTGTGCAGATTACTGCGGCTGACCGGCACACGCTCTTCCGGCTCGGTGTTCATGACCACCGTGCATTGCTCGTCGAGCTTTTCGAACGCGGTGGCGTAGTGCACGTTGATCATGTAGCTGCGGTGCACCCGGACGAAGCGCGTTCCGTCCAGACGCTGCTCCAGATCGGACAGGGACAGGTTGCACAGGTATTGTTCGCTTTCCGTATACACGGTGGTGTAATGGCCGTCCGCCTTGAAGTGGGAGACGGTCTTCAGGTCCAGCAACACCACCTTGCTCTTCCTGTACACGGGGAGCTTGAACAGCTGGCGCAGCCGGTCGGGGCTGCCGTCGGGCAGCAAGGGACTGGTGGTGATGTCGGTCAAATCGAAGAAAATCATGGAAGTGCCGACTGGCTCGCCGGCATCGAACATTTTCGAAACCTTGATGAGCAGCACGCGATCGGGCACGTTGATCATCATGGTCATGGGCGGCGGCGAGGTCACCGGGCAACTGGCCGATTCCAGCAGCCACTGGACCTTGTTGCGGCTCTTCTCGGGATGCAGTTGCAGAATCTCCGTGCCGACCGCGTCCCCGACCGTGACGCCCAACACACTGGAGGCAATGGTATTCAAGGCCGACACCCGGTTATGGCCGTCCAGCCAGACGACGCCGGGATCGAACTTCTGCAGCTTGTGCTCGAAGGACTCCATCCCCGCCACCTCGATGACTTGTCCCCAAGTACACCCGCGCCTTCATTGCAACGCGCGTTACCTATTCTGACCCTGCCAAGGCGGGAATGTCACTGGATTGCAGTATTTTGGTATCCAAGAATATTCGGATTTGCTGACTATGGGCCATACCGGAGTCAGCCCGAGGTCATGGGGGAGCGCGGTGGCATGCTCTACGGGTGAGAAGGAGCACTTCACCCCAGTTCCCGGCTCGGGCCGGGCGTACTGGCGGGCAATGCCCCCATTTCCTGCAGCTTACGACGCAGGGTCGAGCGACTGATGCCGAGAATTCTGGCTGCCGCCACCTGGTTGCCGTGCTGGGCGGCCAGCACCTGACGAATGTGACGGGCCTCCACTTCCGCCAGGGGCAGCTCGCTGGGATCGTCCAGTTCGGTGTCTGGGCCCGAGCCGGGATTGATGACCACTTCCATGGCATCCAGCAGCGGCCCCGGATAGAGCGCAAAGCTGCGTTCCAGCACGTTTTCCAGCTGGCGCACGTTGCCCGGCCAGTCATACAGGATGAGCTTGCGCCTGGCGGTCGCTGTGAGGTTCAGGTCCGGCAGGCCCCGTCGTTCCCGCAGCCCCGCCAGAAAGTGGTCGATCAACGCCGGAATATCCTCGCGGCGTTCGCGCAACGGCGGCAACGCCACCGGCAACACATTCAGACGAAACAGCAGATCGTTGCGGAACTCCCCCGTCCGGCTCATGCGTTCCAGGTCCCGGTTGGTGGCCGCTACCACCCGTACATCCACATGAAACGGTGCGCCGCCGCCCACCGGCCGCACTTCCCCCTCCTGGAGCACCCGCAGCAGCTTGGCCTGCAGGCGCTGACTGACGTCGCCGATCTCGTCCAGGAACAGGGTGCCGCCCTCGGCCTCCCGGAACAACCCCGGCCGGGACTGGGACGCGCCTGTGAACGCGCCTTTGACATGCCCGAACAACTCCGAGTCGAGCAATTCCTCCGGCAGCGTCGCGCAGTTGATGGCGACAAACGGTCCCTTGGCCCGATGACTCATGGCGTGCACGGCTCGCGCGACCACCTCCTTTCCCACGCCCGTCTCGCCGGTGATGAGCACCGGTATGTCCTGAGTCCGGATGCGTTCCACCAGCTGCAGGACCTGCTTCATGGCGGGACTTTCGGCGACGATGTTGCGCACCGCGTTGCGACCGGAGAGCTGCTCCCTGAGCCGGTCCACTTCCTCGCGCAGGGATTTCTTTTCCAACACCTTGTTGACCCGCAGCAGCAGCTCGTCGGGATTGATCGGTTTGGTCAGATAGTCGTAAGCACCCAAACGCATGGCGTCCACGGCATTCTCGATGGACCCGTAGGCGGTCATCACAATGCTCTCCGCGTTGCCCCGAGCGCTCATTTCCGACAGCAGCTGCATTCCGTTGTCCGGCCCCAGACGCATATCCGTGATCAGCAGGTCCAGGGATTCGCTGTCCAGCAGCTTCACCGCCTCTTCCACCGACGCGGCCTCCAGGGCCCGGTGGCCATGGCTCTTGAGCAGCATGCCCAGGGTGCGGCGGATGGAGTACTCGTCGTCGACGATCAATATGGTGGACATGATCTCTAACCTGCCGGCAGCTGGAACGTCACCCGGGTGCCACGGCCGGGTTCGCTATCGATGGACAGCTTGGAGCCGTGCTGCATCAATATGCGCTGGACGATGGCAAGGCCGAGGCCGGTACCGTCGCCCCGACGCGTAAAGAATGGGCGCATCACCTTGTCGATGATGTCATGGGGAATACCGGTGCCGCTGTCGGCGATGGTCACCCGCACCTGATCGTCCGCCGCTTCGGCGCTGACGTCCACCGTGCCACCGGTCGGCATGGCTTGAATGGCATTCAGCAGCAGGTTCCAAAGCACCTGGCGCAGCAGATCCGGATCGTAGGAGGCGCGGCACGGGCCCGCGGGCACATGGCAGCGCACGCGCACCTGCCTGGACACGGCGGGATCGTGGGAAAACAACTGGCATACTTCCTCAAGCAGCGCACCCAGGTCGCCGGCTACGGGCTGGGGTTCGCGCATTCTCGAAAAGCGCAGGAAGTCTTCCAGAATACGCTGCAGGCGGCGGGACTCTGTGTTGATGATGTTCAGGGCCTCTGCGTGGTCCTCCGGATCCAGCTTGTCGCTGTCCAGCAGCGGCACCGCATTGACCACGGCGGCCAGGGGATTACGTATCTCGTGGGCAATGCTGGCCGCCAGCTCACCCACGCAGGCCAACCGTTCCGCCTCGGTACGCTTTTCATGTTCCCGGCTGATTTGCCGGGACGTGCGCTGCAGGGAGGCGACCATACCATTGAAGGCCTGCGCGAGAATTCCCACTTCATCGCGGCTGTTCACGTTGACCCGCACGTCCAGGTCTCCCTTGGCGATGCGGCGCACGGCGCTGATCAAAATGTGCAGGTTGCGGGTCACGATCATGGACAGTGCCCAGGCCGCCACGCTGCCCACCACCAGAGCCATGAGGATGAACAGCAGACCCGCGTCGCGGGTCTTCTCCAGGGCGGTATCCATACTGCGCGTGCTCAGCCCCAGCAGCACCGTCCCCACCCGCCGGCCGGCGACCACGATGGGACGACTGAGGTCGAGCACATGGTCACCGGGTTTCAGGGGGAAGCGGTCCTTCACATTCAGCGCACGTGTCTCCCGGTGGCCCACCCGGGCGGGGGCCGAGCTGGCCAGCACGTCGCCTCGGATATCCACAATGTCGCCGTAGACCACACCCGGCTGACGTTTGACCCTGTCGGTCACCTCTCCCAGCGATCCCAGATCCTCGGCCAGCAGCGCATTGGTGCTGGCTACCGCCATCAAGGTCACCAGCTCATGGCCACGGCTCACGAGCTGGGCGCGTATGTCGGCCGACTGGTCGCGGACCGCTTCCCACACGAACGTGCCCATCAGCACCGCATGGACCAGGGCCACCGACAGAATCAACCGAAAACGCAATGACGCAAAGCGTCCCAGCAAGCCGTCACGCCTTCGTGCATGCACGACAGGCAGGGTCTCGGAAGCGCTTTCCACTACGGTGTTCATTGCCCGACCTTGGCGTATTCGCCGTCATCCGCCGCCGCGAAGCCATGCTTGAAGCCCAAGTGCTGCAGGATCCGGCGCCCGGAAGCGGAGTGGGTGAGTGAAGTGAGATAATGGGTCAGCTTGCGCACGCGCTCCGGCGCCATGCCGCTGCGGACGGCGATGGCCATCTGGGGCTGCGGCGGCGTTTCGGCAATCACGCGCAGGGACTTCTGCACATCCGGCGGCATGGAGCGCAGCGACGGCCACCAGGTGCCTGCCACATCCACCAGACCGGCATAGACGGCCATGATGGCGGAGTTCTGGGAACCGAAGTATTTGATGGAGAATTCGCGGTGAACATCGATACCCAGTTTCTTCATGTACTGCGTGGTCATTACCGTAGCGGCGTAGGCGTTGGGATCGGGAAAACCGATTCGCAGCCCCTTGGGCAGGGTCGCCGGATTCAGACTGTGCAGCGGACTGTCGCGCCGCACCACCAGAATTCCGGTGAACGGTTCACGGGCCACCTTGGCGACCGCATGGTAGCCGGCCTTTTCGGCCCGCCGGAACAACAGCGGGTTGAGATAGACGAAGTCATACCGACGCGCCATTACCCGTTTCATGAAGGTCGCGAAGCTGGGTGCAGTGACGAACTCGACGGGCTGCCCCAGCGCCTTCTGGATGCCTTCCACCAGCGGCATGAACATGCCGGCAAGCTTGGTGGGACTCTGCAGGGGAAGCACGCCGAAGGCGAGAAAGTGCGGCTGTGGTGCAGGTCCGGCGTGCACTTCACGGGCGGGCAACACGACCAGCCAGGCCGCAACGAGCCACATCATCCCCATGGTTGACCATCGCACAACGCGCATAACACCCGGCCGGTTCAGACGGGCAAGCACGTCGCCACGCCCGCAACCCGCCGCCCAGTCTACCATCAACCCACGCTGCGCGGCTGCGCCCGCCACCTCAACGCGCCTTGTCCCGGGAACGACTCGGCGAAGCGGACGGCGCGGCGCGAAAATAGGCATAGAGCGCTGCAATTTCGTTGTCGGTGAGCGGGTTTTGGAAACCGGTGAACGCCGTTCCATGGACACCGTCAATCATTCTTGCCACGAAGGACCGCGGAGCGAGCGTGTGGGACCAGCGGAACAGGTCCGGTGCCGGCAGTTTTGATGTCGGCTGGGCGTATCGATGGCACATTGCACAGCTCTTCTGGTAGGCCCTTCCAGCAGCCGCAACCGCCGCCGGCCCCGCATCCCCGGGCCGCAGCCCGGCCAGCCGCAGCGGATATGCGTGGCACAGCTGCGACAAGGAAGCGGAGACCCGTTTCCAATCCCTTCTCCCCAACGCCCGCCGCGCCCGCCTGAGGGTCGCCAGGGCCGAGGCCTCGGCCGCGCGGTCGTCCTGCAGGTAAGCTCGGGCCGTGAGGGGCAGCACGCCCAGCGCGGATCGGACTTTCGCCTCCAACCCGCGGCGGCGGGGCGGCTTCAACCCGCCCCCGGCCAGGCTCAGCGCGTCATCCCGCGCCACCTCCAACTGGGCGGCCAAATCCCGGCGGCGGGCCCCGGCCTGCAGAAGCAGGCCGGCGGGCCCGACCGTGCGCCCGGGCGCGGCCGACAACGGCATCAGTTGCCGGCGATCTTCAACTGCTGCTGCACCGGCAGCTTCGGGTTGCGGGTCCACTGGGACATGGAACCGTCGTACACGCTGGCGTCCTTGTTCCCCAGCAGTTGCGAGCTCACGAACCAGCCCAAAGACGCCCAGTGGCCGGTATTGCAGAAGTTGATCTGCTTTCCCGAGGTGGGCACTCCCGCGTATTTGTACAGCGCCTTGATCTGGGCCACCGACCGGAACTTGCCGCCGTCGTTCACCGTCAGCCAGCTCTGAGGCACGTTCTTGGCGCCGGGTATGGTGCCTGCGCGCTTGTCCATGCCGGGCATCACCACGCCCAGGTACTGGGAATGGGGACGGTTGTCCACCAGGGTCACACCGTGCTCGTGCAGCGCGGCGTCCACCTCCTTCTCCGTGGCCAGGTAACGGGACTGAAAGTGGGCGGTGAAATCGCCGTTGCCGGCGGACTTGTCGGCACCGCGCGCGGTGGGCAGCTTGGCGGCCGCGTAGGCGGCGTAGCCGCCGTTCATAATGGACACGTTGTTGTCGCCCAGCACCTTGAAGGTCCAGAACACCCGTGTGGCGCTGCCCATGTCAAGAGCATTGTTGCCGGCGGCGTAGATCACCACGTGGTCACCGTTGTTGATGCCCAGGCTCCGAACCAGCTGCTGCACCTTGGCGGTCGGCGGCAACATACCCGGCACGTCGTTGGCCTTGACGCGCCAACCGGCCTTCTTGTAGTTGCTGTACACGGCACATTTCACGTGCCCACGCAGGAAGGTGTAGTAGTTGCCGCCTCCGCCCACGGGACTGCGTACGTCCAGCACGACCACACCGGGCTTGCAGGCATGGTCCGCCACCCATTGGGGGCTGACCAGGGGCGCTGCTGCCGCCATCGCGACTCCCCCGCAGCCCACGGAAAGACCGGCGGCGACCGCCGCCACCCAACCTGCTAGCGTCATGTTCTTCATGATCTCCATCTCCTCGTGGTGAACCCAGTGAATGCGGCTTTGTTTTCTACACTCGCAACCCCGACCGGCGCCGCCGCCGGACCCTACACCGTGATAACCTTGTCGGCTCCCAGAACCTCCTCCAGCACTCTGTCCCACTCCCGCTCCCGGTCGCCGATCTCCCGCAGCTCGCATCGGTACACGTAGTGGGCCGCCTCCAGGTAGCTGACCGCTTCGGTCATGGTTTCGCGGTCCGGGAACAACCCGGTGGACAGGATCGTGACGTTCATTGGCAACCCCTCCGGGTTTCGGCTTTCGTTTTGGATCTCACACGCAGACGACGGCATCGGCGCCGGCCATCAGTTCGGCCAGCGCCCCCGATGACAGGTGCGGAAGGTCCGTGCCGGCTACCGTGGTCTCTGGCTCGATGTCGGACAGCTCCAGCAACTCTGCCTGGGCCCGGTTCTCCGGCGTGTCCTCGACCTTACGGTCCATCAGCACCAGTCGCACCCGGTGGCCGAAGATGGTCAGCCCGGCCGCCACCCGCATGGCTTCGGTATGATCCCGCCGCCCCAGCAACACGATGTTCTTTTCCTGCCTGCTCATACCCTGTCCTCCGTCGCCATCAGGGCGGCCTCAAAAGCTCACGATCTTGTCGGCCTCGGCGACCAGGGCGCTGTGCTCGGTCTGGCTGCCCACCTCGATGGGACAGTCCGCGTCGCCCATGAAGCGCTTCCAGGAATCGCCGCACACCGCCGCCCGTGCCGCCCTCGGCAACAGGGCCAGGACCTTGTCGTGCATTACGGCCCGCACGCCGTCATTGGTAAAAAAGCACGACCAGTGCAAGCCGCGGCGCTCGCAGGCCGCAAGCAGCGGACCCAGGTACGTTCCCGCGTCCGGGGTGGAGATGACGAACATCAGATCCATTCCTTCCTCCGCATGGCGATCGCTACCGCCGCGATGGCAAACAGCAGCGACGTGATGGATACCGCGAACAACGACGCCGACGCGGACGAACCGTTTTGCGCCCCGCCGCGCGGTGCAGGCGCCGCAGTCGCGGACGACGGCAGGGTCTCGGCGTCGACCGGCATGGCCGTGTGGTCGGCCCAGTCACGCCAGCCCCGGGCAAACACGCGCACATGGACGCCGAGGCCGGCGGTCAGGCGCGTGAAATAGGCGATGCTGCTTTCCGGCGTCTGGGCGTACACAATGGCGTCTGGAGGTACGTCCACGGCCTGCGGTGAGGACTGGCCCTGGAGCTGCAGCGCGTCGACGGGCAGGGAACGGGCGCCCGGAATATGGCCGCCGCGCCGGGCCGTCACGACCTTTCCCCAGTAGCGGGCATCGCTGCGCCCATCCAGCAGCACCGGAGGATCGCCACTGCGCAGCGCCCGCAGCAACTCGCCGCGGAATACGATCAGGCGGGACCGCGCCTGCCCCTGAAACAGCGGTTGGGCCACCATGGCACTGCCGGCGCCGGTGCCCACCGGCAGCCTGTGGGCGTTGAGCAGACCTGTCAGACGTGGCCTCAACACCTGCACCTGCGCCTGGCCAAGAAGAAACAGCACACCTGCGACGAAGTCGCGCGACTCGGGATCGTCGCCCGCCACCACCACGGTGCCGCGACCGGACAGACCGGCGGCACCCAACACCCACACCAGTTGACGAAACGCCGGCAGCCGGCCATGGGGGCCCAGAAGCGCCGAGGGCGGCAGGCAACGGGCCCCGGCCACCGAACGCGTCTCGCAACGCCCCGCCTGACGGGTATCGAGCACCACGGTGTGGGCCCCCAGGGGAACGCGAAGACTGTCGATATACGAGAAGGCGGTGGCGGCCTCGACAGAGCCGCACTGCAGCAGTACGACGACCAGCGCCGACAGTTGGACAATCAGCCGCACGGGCGTCACAAGCAGCCTCAGCAGCCGCCGAAGTGCTGAACGGGCAGCGCGGGTGCGCCGCCCGTTCCGTTGTCGGCACGAGGCGGATGGGCCACGAAGTATTCCATCAACCGGTTCACCGACACCTGTCCCAGGCCCGCCCCCACATCGATAGGCTGCGTAAATGCCTCCACCGGCTGCGGTATCGTTGCCGACTCGGCCGTTGCCTGCGGCACCATCACGGCACGGCCCGCCATGACGCACACGGCCAGCGTCACGGCGAGTGTGACGGTGCAAAACAGAAGTACCTTGACGTTGTCCATGAAGACTCCGCTTGTCACTTGCCGAACGGGTTGCCCAGGAACACCAGCGCCATCAGATAGAAGGCCACGAAGAACATGACAATCTGCAGCACGGTCGACAGGTTCATTGCGTCTTGCCTCCCTTGGTCTTGCCCTGCACGTAGTAGTCGGCAAGGGCGTTGAGGTCCAATGGCCGCTGGGTGACGGGGTTGATCACCTCGGATGCGTAGAAGGGCACGCCAAAGCGGGTATGCCGCAGATAGGAAGGCTTGGCGATGACGATGTAGGCCACCGACGCCACCGTAGCGGCGGCCAGCACCAGGGCCACCAGAGTCATCTGGATTTGCGCGCCGGCGGCGCTGTTTTGCGAAGCTGCCATCGTCGTCCCCTCAATTGCGGCGTATGATCACGCTCCAGCCCCGGCTGCCCTTCAGGGTACCCAGGTGCGTGCCGCCCAGATCGGGTATCATGGCCACTACCGCTTCCATGGATGTGGGGTTGTCGATCTTCACCTGCACCACCTCGCCCGAAGCGACTTTGCCGAGAATCTTCTTGGTCATCAGCTGAGGTCGGGGGCAGGAGTCGCCCAGGCAGTCCACCACCTGCGCCACCTCCACCGTCTGACCGTCCTCCAGGGTCACGGTCGACCCTGCCCCGCCCTGCTCCGCCTCTGCCTTCTTGCGTCCGAAAAGTCCCATCGTCGATCCTCTCTTCAGGTTCTTCAGCTCATGCCGCACCGGCGTCACTGACCGCCGTCACGGTCGCAGGAGTGGCCGCCTCGACGCCGGCGGTCTCGGTCTTGGCGGTCTCCCGTGCACGGGCCATGGCACGTTCGCGGCGTACGATTCCGTAATAGATGCCGCCCAGCACACCGGTCTGCAGCAGCCCGAACACGAAGGCCGGGATGCCGGTCTTCAGCTGCAGGGTGGCGGCGTTGGCGATGCCGAACTGCAGACCTTTGAGGTTGGGGGTGGCGCTCATGGTCGCCGGCGCCGGCGGCCAGTAGTAGGCGGACCAGAACAGGGAGAACAGGAACATGCCCACGAAGGTGAAGATCAACGCCCACAGGGCGCCGATGTTGCCCTCGCCGGTCTTCACCCAGGTGGACACCGTGCAGGCGCCGGCCAGCACCATGCCGATGCCGAACAGGAACAGTCCCACCAGCTGGTTGATGCCCACCTCGAACTCGATGGGATGGCCGCCGCCCACGCTCATGAAAGCGGTGAAGCCCAGGGTGGTCACGATCATCAGTGCCAGCATGGCCTTGGTGTTGCGGTAGCTCTTGAACAGCATGGCGTCGCGCAGGGCGGCGGTGTTGCAGAACCGCGAGCGCTGCATGAGGAAGCCGACCACGGCCGCGAAGAAGAACGATGCCAGGCATTGGGTCAGGGAGTTGTGGTGCATATCAGGACTCCAGGACTTTCTTGTAGATGAACGAACCCACCCAGGCGCCGGCGATGATGCCGGTCACGGCCAGATAGCCGCCCAGGTTCATCTGAGGGGTGATGGCGAAGAAGGTGCTGACGTTGCAGATGAAGGCGAGGCGGATGCCGATGCCCATGAGCAGACCGCCCACGGTGATCATCACCCACTCGTCCATGCGGCGCGGCACGCGCCAGTAGAACTCCTTGCTGAGCACAGCGCCCACGAATGCACCGAACAGCATTCCGAGGCTGATATACATTTTCCAGTAGTAGAAGGACGGCTTGAATACATATACCCAGAACGGCAGACGGTGCAGCTCGTCCCCGACGGCGGCCTTGGCCAGCAGGCCGGTGATCATGGTTTCACCGCCCCCGACGGTCCATGCGCCCACCACCAGAAACAGAAAGATGTCCAGGACGCCGACGATGACCATCGCCACAACGGGATCCAGGCTCTTTTTTAGTATCTCCACGGCAAGCTCCTGCGCTGTGTGTCGCTGTCAGCCCATGGGTAGCACTTGCCGTGCCAGCAATCTTTTCTGTTTTAAAACAAGATTATGTGTCTTTCCGGGACACCGCATCGCGGTAGGGTGATCTATTCTGGGCCACCCCCATATTCAAATTGAATCACTCCCACAAGCCGCGGCTGCCTCCCACTGTGCTCCGCCCCACACACTGGCGGGCCGGGCCCTCCCGAACCCAGCAGTCCGCTCGTTTCGGATATCGCTACGACGGTGCCTTCGGACCGGGAAGACCCGGGTTGGCGTCGGCAGTCCGTGGGGTTGGCGCATGGGTCCGCCATGATGCGCACCGGACGACGCCGGCGGGATCAACAGCAACGCGTCCCCCCGCGGCGCTGCCGGGGTCACGAACACCGCGGCTGCTGGCCGATTTTGACCGTAGGGCTGTAGCAAAATCGGCCAACGCGCCCGTGACGAGGGCCCCGGAGCCGCACAATGGTTGAACCGGAAGCCGTGGCACGCTCTGTGCTACTAAGCCGGTCGGGCGGCGGGATGAACCGCACATTGCGGGCCCTTTCGGCCGCCGCACGGTTCCGACTGCTTTCCAACGGCTGTACTCCTCCTTGGCTGGGGTTGCGCAACGGCTCCCCAGCATTTTTTTCTCCCTACCGGTCCCGCCAGTCCTCTCCCAACTCGCGGTCCATGTAATCGTACTTGGGCTGCTCTATGGCTTCCCGAAAATCGCGGCTTTTCTTCCACTGCCGATAGTTGCTGACCAGGAACAGCTTCAGGAGCACAACCACACCCACGAACAACACGCTGACGAACGACGCCAGCATGTAGTGGGTGCGAAGGTCTGCCAGATCGTGCATGACCGTGGCCCCGTTCAGATATGCCAGTTCGACGGCTGGGTGCTGAGGATCTGCCATACATGGCGTCCCCATGGCGTCGCCTGCAGGCCCAGGTAGATTCCGGTCAATACCAGCATCACGATAACGTACAACACGAAACCGTCTCTGATGTCCTTGTTCACGACGAACCTCCGTCAGTAGCGCCAGAAGGCGTAAACCACAGACGCCAGCAGGAATGCAAAGCCCACCATCCACGCCAACTTCAGGACCTGGGGCATGGGTGCATGCCCGGGTTCCGGCACGCTCTCATCGTCGACGGCGGGAGGGGTGTCGGCTCTGCGTGCAGTCACGCGGCATGACCCTCGTCATGACCCTGCCCGCGTCGGCGGCGCCGCTTTGCGACCAAGTTGTACAGAAAGTAACCGACAAAGGCGATGGCGGAGTAAACCACCACGCCGACGGTCAGGGCCCATGTGAAATCCATGCCGACCCCGTGCGGTATCATGTCATGCATCAGTCCTTCTCCTTTCCATCGACGGGCCGGTAGCTCACCGCGACCGCCGGAACGGGACCGGATGGAGCCGAGGCGCCGATCGCCCGTGCCAGCAGTCGACGTACCAACCGCAGCGCGTAGTCCGGCTGCTCGCCGATACGTTCCAGCCACAGGGTGTAAAGCACCCAGATCGCAAACGCGGAAATGGACACCACGGCATAGATGGTTACCGCGATGGCCGCGATCATGGCGATCGGGTTGATGGAATGTGCCCAGATCATACGGTCGTTACTCCTCTGGTTGCCGAGCGTTACGAGGCGCCCTGATGGCGACCGGCTACGTTGGGGTTCCCCGCGGCCGCGGACGCCTGTGCATCGGAGCCGCGGTCGCCGCCCGTACGGGCGGTCTTGGCGGTCGTGCCGGCTTTGAACAGCGAATCGACGTAGTAGGCAAGTGCCCAGCGCTTCTTGGCGGGCATGGAAGCGAATCCGCTCATGGCGGTACCCGGTCGCCCCTTGGTAATGATATGGAACGCCCAGCGTACGCTGGGCTGCATGCCCTGAAAGTCCACCGGCGCGGGCGACAGGGCTTTCGCGGCCGGACCGTCACCGCCGCCCTGCATACCGTGGCAGGCGAAACAGCTCGCTTTGAACGTCTTTTCGCCGAGCGTCAACAGGGCACCGGTCTTTTTGGGGGCCTGAGGCGCCTGTGACTGCGTGATACCGCGATCACCCTCGTAGAAGTGGGCACTGGTCAGATAATCGGCGATCGCCCACAGGTCCCGGGGACTCAGAAACCCGTCGAAGGCATGCACCCACGACGGCATCGCGGAACCGGGCCGTCCGAAGTAGAGCACCTTATACAGGAAGTGTTTGTTGAACCGGAAAGCCGCGAGACGCACCGGAGTGGGCTGCAGATACTTGGCGGCGGGACCCGTACCACGGCCCTCCGCGCCGTGGCACTGCATGCACTCGGCGTGATAGAGGCTGGCTCCGCGCGCCCGCAGCTCCGGGGTATTCTCGGGCGCCTGCGCCTTCTGGAAGTAGATCACCTTGTCGTATCCGGGGTCGCTCAGCTTTCCGCCGTGGTACTTGTACTCCACTACGGTGCCGATGCCTGCAATGAACTGCTTGTGGGCATTGCCGTCGGCGAGCATGTGCTTCTCGCGAGCCTGGCCGAGGGTCTGCAGATAGGCAACCAGTGCCTTGGCCTGCCGGCTGGGCTTGCCCGGCGAACCTTTGAACAGCCACGGGAAGCTGGGCATGATGGACCAGGGTACGATCAGGCGCGGGTCGTACAGGTGAACGTACTGCCAGTCGTTGGAGTGCACGCCGCCTTCCCGGGTCAGGTCCGGACCGATGCGCCGCGTTCCGAACAGATGAGGATACTGCTGGCTGTACTCCCAGGTCTTGGACACCGGCCCGTAGCGCAGCGGGTCGTCCCCCACCGGCCGCACGAACTGGGAGTGACAATAATCACAGCCGTTCTGCATATACAGTTTGCGGCCCTGGATCTGCAGTGCTGTCAGCGGCACCAGCTGTTTCGGTGCCTTGGTCACATCCTGTCTGTCGACCTGGGCCCACGGCGTCAGCCCCAGCCCCACAAAAGCCAGCAGGAAAAAGGCCACGCCGGCCACCAGCAGCACGAAAGTCGCGCGTTCGATGTTGACCATCTTCACCGTTGGACTCCGTTACCCTTCCGCCGGGGCCATGCCAGGCGCTTCCACCGGAACCGTCTCGCGCAGCTGGGACACCACCAGATTCACCAATACGAGAATGAAGCCGGCCACGGTCACCACGCCGCTCAGAATGCGCTGCATCCAGACGGACTCCAGATGAGTGATGGAAGCCATCCAGGGGAAGCCGTAACCCCAGTAGTACCCCTCCATCAGACCGCCGATCCACAGATCGATGAACATCCAGCTGGCGCCGGCGAACGTCAGCCAGAAGGACCACTCGGACAGACTACGGTTGAGCTCCTTGCCGGTCAGACGCGGCCAGACATAATGCACGAAGGCCATGGCCACGAAAGTGGCGAAGCCCAGCAGCGCCATGTGGGAATGACCGATGACCCAGTCGCTGAAGTGAATAAGGGGCTGCTCCACCAGCATCGCCTGCAGGGGGCCCTGGGTACACACCATCAGATAGAACACCACGCCGGCGAGCAACCACCGCAACGGAATGTTGCTGGCCACCAGGTGCCAGCGTCCACGCATTGTCATGAACACGTTGTAGACCACCGTGTACACGGTCAGGAGCAGCATGAGCGACGCACCCTGGGCGACGATCTGCGCCCAGAACGGGATGGGGCTGTAGTAGTAGTGGTGTATGCCCACCAGCGGGTAGAAGAACGCCAGGCTCCAGAAGCCCACCAGGGACAGGGAGTGGGAATAGATCGGTCGTCGCACCATGAGCGGCAGGAAGTAGTAGATGATCGCCGTGGCCATGGGCGTCACCACCAGCCCCACCAGATCGTGGATGAAAAGTCCGCCCACCGCCGCGCCGGCCACGCCGGGGGCCACATAGGCCGGTACGAGCGCGCCCATGATCCAGTTGAGGGTACCCCACACAACGAAGCCGCTCATGTACCAGCTGGACACATACAGATTGCGGTGCTCGCCCCGCACGTACGAAAGGATGAAGTTATAGCCCAGTGCCGCGTAACCGAGCAGGGCCATGATATTCACGAACGTGGGATACTCCATCCACTCGATGCCCAGGTTGTGTCCCGACATCACCTGGTAGTTGCCGATGATCACTACGGTGTTGTAGTAGAAGAAGTTGAACCAGGCGATGCGGCCGCTGGGCAGCTTCCTGCCGGTCAGGCGCGGCACCATGTAGTAGATCGCCGCAAGGAACAGGTTGATGAACCATCCGTAGGCGACGGTCTGGGTATGGACGTACCGCAGCCGCCCCCAGGTCAGCGCGGGGTACGAAGTGAGAAAATCAGGGTAAACGAACTTGATGGCGACCAGCAGCCCGGCGCCAAGGATCAGATAAAGAAGCCACGCCACGCCCATGTAGATGTGGGCCTTGATGAGCGTGTTGTCGGTCAGGGCTTCCCGCGAGACTGGAGACCCGGGTGCAGCGTCTGCGGAAGTCTGACTCATCCAATCTCTCCCTGGGATCGGCGGTCTGTACCCGCTAGTTGTCGTAGAGCCGCAGACGCAAGGGAACGCTTCGGACGCCGTCCCCTGCATCGCCACGCAGCATCGGGAACGGTGCGCAACGGGTAATTATGACGGAGACGATGCGCTGCCCTGCGCCGCACAAACCGCGTTCAGTACGAAGCGGACCAACTCTCAATTACGACATGGTCCACGTGCTGCGAGTTCCATGTCCATGCACAGTATTCTCAGAAAAATCGTTACCGCGTTGATCAACGATAACGTTCCACAAAATCTTCACACATTGCGTCATCGTTCCTCACCACTGCAGGTTCAATTCACACGACCGATCAGGAACGCAGCGGGCATATCAACCCGACACGAAATGCTCCCTTGACGAATGGTGGTAGTTACCACCGCATGACTTCGCGTTGATCTGCACAACGGGCGTTCAGGCAGAGCTCGTTTGCGTGCGACGAACACCAACGGGCCGCCCCGTTGCCCTTGCGGCGCAGCCGCAACGGACACGAAGCGACACGCTCTACCCGCTGCGCCGGGGGTGTCCAGCGGCCGGCGGGTCGCCCCGACGGTCGTAGGCAGGAACCGAGGAGCAGAATAGTGGGCGTTCCGTCAAGTCCTGGTTCAGTGCCACCCTCGCGACGGCCGATCGGCCTGCCGGGGCAGGGGGCATTTCTGGCATACTGTGCCGGTGCCCATCGAGTCGGGACACCGCGGCGGCGGCGGGGGGCCCCCGGACGGAAATCCGCGCGGACCGTACCCAAATTTGCAGAGATTGACAGAATCTTATCCATTCCGCGCTGTCTGACCCATGGGCGGGAACAGCAACCACGGCGGGGCCCCGAGCGACCGAGGCGGCTCTGGCAAGGGGGCGGGCGGACCCGATCCACAACGCTTCCCCCACCGTCCGACCAGCGGTGCCGCGGCCGTCGGTGGACCCCGCCCGGAATCCATCTGGCAGCCAACCCTTCAGAAGGGAACCTCACTATGCAAGACCTTCACCAGGCCTGGGCCGCCCTGCAGTTCGGCGGACCGATGGTCTATCCCCTGTTGCTTCTGGCGGTCATTACGGTCGCCATTCTGTTGGACAAGAGCTATGTGTACTGGCGCTACACCCGTCCTCCCAGAGCTCTGCTGCGGCTTGCCGAAAGCCATACGTCCCGCTGGGCGGATCTGGAGAGCCACGTGGCGGTGCTCAACCCCCACCATCATTTCGCGCGCTTTCTGCATACCATCCTGCAGTACCGCAACGGCCCTGCGTGGTGGACCGAGTCACGTGCCGGAGATGAGGCCCAGGTCATCGAACGCGCCCTGGGCCGCGGACTGTGGGTGCTGGAAACCATCGTGACCGCGGCGCCCCTGCTGGGGCTGTTAGGCACCATCACCGGCATGATGGACGCTTTCAACCTGATCGGCAGCAAAGGACTGGTAGACCCCAAGGGCGTCACCTCGGGCGTGGCCGAAGCGCTGATAGCCACGGCCCTCGGCCTGTTGATCGCGCTGGTGGCGCTGTTCGGTTACAACTTCTTCTCCCGACTGCAGTCCCGCACCCTGGACGAAATGGAGCGCATCGGCACCCGGCTGGTGGACCGTGTGCGCCTGGACGCCGACGGCGCCGGAGGCAGCCATGAAACTGCGTAGGTCCCGCGAGTACCGGCGCGGGCGGATCGAGATCATTCCGATGATCGACGTGATGTTCTTTCTGCTGGCCACCTTCATGCTCGCGTCGCTGTCCATGCAGAACCTGCACTCGCTGGCCGTGAACCTGCCCAAGGGCAAAGCGCCGCCCATGAGCCACGCCCAGCCGGTGACCCTGACAGTCACCAAGGAGGGCAAGATCTACCTGGATCACACCCCCGTCACCCTGGCCACACTCGCCACCACCCTCAAGCCCATGCTCAAGCACCATGGCAGTTCCGTGGTCGTGGCCGCCGACCGCGACTCCCGGGACGGTGTGGTGGTGCGCGCCATGCTGGAAGCGCGACAGGCGGGGGCCGACCAATTGTTGATTGCCGTCAAGCACGAATGAGCACCACACCCTACCCGGGTCCCTTCTCCCCGGACAGCCCAGCGCAACGTTTGCCGTGGATCCTGTTGATTGCGATCCTGCTGGTGCTGCTCGGTCTGGTGGGCCTGGGGCGGGTGTTGAACACGCCGCTACGACCGACTCACAAGCCGAAGCCGTTGCGGGCGCGTATCTACGAGCTGCCGGCGTCCCGGGGTTCGGCGGCCGCCAGGCCCACGCGCCCATCCCACAAACACGTACCGCATCACCCCGTGCACCGGCAGCCACCGGCACAGACCCAGCGTCAATCGCAGGCCCATGCCCCGCCCGCACGGCACGTCCCGCAGGCGAAGCAGCCCCCGCGGCACAAGCAGACGACGACCCCCAGGAGCTCGGCGAAGAAGGGCGTCGCACTGGCACACCCGACCCACACGCATCGACGGGCCGCCACCCACGTCGAACACCACCACAAGGCCATCACGCACCCCGCTCCCCCGCCGCAGCAGGCAAGACATCAGGCGCACCACAACATCAACTGGGGCAGGTTGCAGTCTCAGATCAACACGGCTGTCCGACAGAGCGACCCGTCACCGCCGCAGGTCCATGACCCCCATACGCTGGTGGCGCGCTACTACATTGCATCCCTGCTGCAGAAGCTCCAGCGCATCGGCGACATGAATTACCCCACCGATCTGACCGGCGTGCCGGTACTCAAGCTCGTCATCGGTACCCACGGCGAGCTCTTGCACCTGAGCCTGCTGCGCTCCTCGGGAAATGACACACTGGACCACGACGCCCTTCAGATCGCGCGCGAATCAGCGCCCTTCGCGCCGTTTCCGGACAAGCTCAAGCATCAGACCTCCAATATCGAGCTGATCTGTTACATGAGCTTCGACGGCTACCGGCAGATCTACGCCGGCTATTGAGAAGCGGCTTCCGCCGGCCGTAATCGCAGCCGGCCGGCCCAGGGCGGGCCATTGTCCGTACAAGCGGCGCTACCCGCCCGCCAGCAGCTGCGCCAGGTCCGACGCCGGCACCGGCCGGCTCACATAGTAGCCTTGGGCAAGGTCACAGTTCGCATTGCGAAGAAAGGCAAACTGCTGCGCGGTCTCCACACCTTCCGCCACCACCTCCAGCCCCAACTTGTGTCCCAGCGTAATGCTGGCCTCCACAATGGCCCCGTCACTGGTGTTCTCTGGCAGGTCGCCGACGAATGTGCGGTCGATCTTCAGCGAATCCAGTGGAAAACGCTTGAGGTAGGCCAGCGAGGAGTAGCCGGTGCCGAAATCGTCCACTGCCAGGCGCACCCCCAGCGCGTCGAGCATCTCGAGGGTTACCCCGGCCTGCTGCACGTCCGTCATCACGGTCTGTTCGGTGATCTCCAATTCCAGTGCCCGGGCCGGTACCTGCTGGTCCGCCAACGCCCGGCGTACCATGTCCACGAAGGCGGGATCCGAAAACTGTCGCGCCGCCACGTTCACGGCGATGCGCGCCGGCCCTTTCCCCGCGGCCTGCCAGATGCGCCAGTCATGGCAGGCCCGCTGCAACGTCCATTCGCCCAGGGACACAATCATGCCCGTCTCTTCGAGCAGCGGAACGAACTCGTCCGGTGACATCAGACCGCGGTCCGGATGCTGCCAGCGCAGCAGCGCTTCCACCGATTCGATCCGCCTGGTCCAGAAGTCCACCTGGGGTTGATAGTGAAATACGAACTCCCCGCGTCCCAAAGCCCGGCGCAGGTCCGCTTCCAGCCATAGCAGCTCCTCGGCCCGTGCGTTCATGTCAGGCGCGTAGAATTGGTGTTCGCCTCTGCCCACCGACTTCGCTCTGTGCAATGCCGTGTCCGCATTCCTGAGCAGAGTCTCGCAATTGCCTCCGTCGGGGGGGTAGACCGCCACGCCGACGCTGAAGCTGAAAAAGACGTCCTGCCCATCGACCCGTATGGGCGCGTCGCACGCCTCCTTGACGGTGTTCAGCACCCGCACGACATCGTCGATGGAACGCGCCCCGGCCGCGACCACCAGGAACTCGTCGCCGCCATGACGACCGACAGCCTGGCTGCGTTCCAGGCAGCCCATCAAGCGCTGGGCGATTTCCCGCAACAGGCGATCACCCGACGGATGGCCCAGGCTGACGTTGACCCGTTTGAAGTTGTCCACATCGAGGGTGAACACGCCGACCATGCCGCCGCTGCCCCGGGCTGCCTCCAGCGCCGTTTCCAGTATCTCTGTCATCCGGACACGGTTGGGCAACCCGGTCAGCGCATCGTGGGTGGCCCAATGGCGCAGTTGGCGCTCGAACTGCTTGCGCTCGGTTATATCCCTGCCGGTCGAGACAAAGTGCGCGATGCGCCCCTTGTCGTCCAGCAACGGAGTAATGATCTTGTCCTCGTAGAACAGTTCGCCGTCCCGCCGGCGATTGATCAGCAGGCCGCGGAACACCTGCTTGCGCAGAACCGTCCGCCACATTTCCCGGTAGTAAGGGGGGTCGTGCACACCGGACTTGAGGATGGCGGGATTGCGCCCCCTCACCTCCTCGGCGCTGTACCCGGTCAGCCGTTCGAATGCGGGATTGGCGTACTCGATGGCCCCGTTCGGGTCGGTAATGAACACGCTGTCGGCAGCCTGCTCCACCACCTGGGAAAGCCTGCGCAAGGTGTCCTCTGCCCGACGGCGGGCCCGGCGGTGTTCGGCCTCGATCAACTCCCGGCGGATAGCGGGCGCCAACCGCGCCAGGTTGGACTTCATGACGTAGTCCTGGGCACCCGCGCGCATGGCGGCAACGGCCGTGTCCTCGCCGATGGTGCCGGAAACGAATATGAAGGGGATATCCGGATCGAACTCCTGGATTATATGCAGGGCCGCCGACCCGCTGAAGCGGGGCATGGTGTAGTCGGAGACCACCACGTCCCACCGGTCCTCGTGCAGGGCGCTTTCCATCTGCTCCGCCGTTTCCACCCGCCGCCACCGGATGCTGAAACCCGCCCGTTCCAGGGAATCCACCAGCAGAAGCGCATCGTCCTCGGAGTCCTCAACGACCAATACGCCCGCGGACTGCTGAATTCCGTTCTCGTCAGTCATATCGACCTTTCAATTCTGGAGCGGCGGGGTTTCGTTCAACAACAGCCAGTACAGGCCCAGCTCTCCGGCTGCATGTACGAACTCGTCGAAGTCCACGGGCTTGCGCACGTAGCTGTTGGCTCCGAAGCTGTAGCTCTTCGCTTTGTCCTCCTCCTCGGCGGACGATGTCAGTATCACCACCGGCAGCAGCGCCGTCTGCCGATCGCCCCGTATCCGCCGCAGCACCTCCAGCCCATCGATTTTCGGCAATTTGAGATCGAGCAGGACAACCGCAGGCAGGTCCCGGGGATCGCGGCCCGCATACTCTCCGGAACCGAACAGGTAATCCAGGGCCTGCACTCCGTTGCGAGCCACCACAACCGGATTGCCCACATGACTCGCCTCCAGCGCGTACAGGGTGAGAGCCTCGTCGTCCGGATTGTCCTCCACCAGCAAGATGACCTTCTCTTTCATGCGTCCCTCATTGGCTCCAGTGCGAAGTAGAACGTCGCCCCCTGGTCGACCTTTCCGTCCGCCCAGATACGCCCGCCGTGCTTGTGGATAATGCGTTGGACGGTGGCAAGACCGATGCCGGTGCCGGCGAATTCCCCGCTGTCGTGAAGGCGCTGAAAGGCCCCGAACAATTTGTCCGCATAGGCCATATCGAACCCAGCGCCGTTGTCCTTAACGTAGTACACGGGGGTGGCCTTGTGATCTTCCACACCCAGCTCGATGACCGCCTGGGCCCGGCCCGCCGTAAATTTCCATGCATTGCCCAACAGATTATCCAATGCCACCTGCAGCAGCCGGGGATCACCCCGCGCCTGTAGGTGGGAGCCGCACAGAAACCGGACCCGGCGGTCCGGGTGTGCCTCGCGCAGCCGGCCGATGGCCGCCTCCCCGATTTCCGCCAGATCCACGTCCTGGACCACCAGCTCGCTGCGGGTGACGCGCGACAGATTGAGCAGGTCATCTATGAGCTCGCCCATGTGCTGGGCAGCCCGTCGAACACGGTTCAGGTGATCCTGGGGCCCCTGCTCGAGGCTGCCCTCAAGTTCCTTCTGAAGGATGCGACCGAAACCGTCGATGGCCCGCAGCGGCGCCCGCAGGTCATGGGACACCGAATAGCTGAAGGCCTCCAGTTCCTTGTTGACGGCTTCGAGCTCCACGTTGTGGCGTACCAGCTGCCGGTTCATCGACTGGATACGCTCCTCGACCTCGCGTCGTGCGGTCACATCGCGCACCGCGCTGAACACCTGAGTACCCGATTCGGTGACGATGGGGCTCAGGCTGATGGCAACGGGGAACTCGGTGCCATCGCGACGTCGGGCCCAGAGGTCGAGGCCCGCTCCCATGGGGCGGCTGCGCGGCTGCTGAAGATACGATTCCCGGTGCGCGGGGTGCACACCCTTGAAACGCTCGGGCAGGAGTATGTCGACCGACTGACCGATCAGTTCGTCGCGGTTGTAGCCGAACATCTGCTCGGCCTGGGCATTGACCAGTACGATCCGCCCGCTGCGATCGGTGATCACCACGCCGTCCGGTGCCGCTTCGACCAGCCCCCGAAACGAAGCCTCACTGGCACGCAGCGCTTCCTGCGCCTGCTTGCGGGCCGTAATGTCCATGAGTACGCCGTCGAGGTACGCAGCACCGGAGGCGTCGGTACCCTGCACCGCCGTCACCGAGGCCCAGAAGGGCGCGCCGTCTAGCCGTTTGAGTTCCAGTTCCGCATCGATGACATGGCCCTGAACGCCGATCTTTTCCGCGAACGCCGCCCGTTCCTCCGGGTGGGCATACAGGTCGCACACGGGAGTACCCAGCAGCTGCTCACGGCTGCGCGCGCCGAACAGCTCCAGCATGGCAGGGTTGACCTCCAGAAACCGGCCAGCGGGCCCGCCCGTGTTTCTGTACACGCCTACGGTTAGGTTGTTCACGAGTTCCTGGTACCGGGCCCGGGCACGGACCATGGCCTGCTCCGCCGCCAGGCGTCGCCCCCTCAGATGCACCACCACGCTGACAACGGCTGCCAGAAACAGTCCGACTGCCGCGTAGGCCCAGCCGAACAACTCGGCAAGGTGGCCTCCATAGGAGGACAACTGCGCCGCCGAAACGTGCCCCACCAGGATCCATTCACGCCTTGTCCCGACCTTGTCGAGACGGTCTCCGGAGGCAAACGCCTGCGGTGCGATCTTTCGATAGGTAAACAATCCGCCGTGCCCGACCAAGTCGCCATGGCCGCCAGACGAAGAGATGGCGTGCCAGACCGCCGGATACCGACGCCCAAAGGTGCGATTGGCACGGGCCGGGAACATGAACCCCCAGTCGTCCGCCGACCTGGGGCCGAGCAGCCAGTAGCCGTCGGCATTGAGCAGCCAGAGCGTGCCGGGCTCCTGGGAACCGATCCGCCTCAGCTGGTCCAGAATGTGCCGTCCCAGGTAGTTCAGTACGACGATGCCTCGTTTGCTGCCCCCGCTGTCAAATACCGGGGTTGCAAACCGGATCATGGGTCTCGGAGGCGACTGGACCTTGCCGTGCTCGACATTGAGGTCGAACGGTGACACGTAGACGGCATTGCGCTTCAGGCGCAAGCTGTCGCGGACGTAATACCTCTGGCCTTTGTGCTGCAGTGCACCGGCCGGCACGATGTCAGGATGTCCGCCGTTCCAATTGATGCGCACCCTTTCCCGTCCGCGGGCATCGATCAGCCTAAGCTGGTCGTAATCGTGCTTGCGGCGAACGAAATCCAGATAGTCGGCCGCCAGTTCCCGTCGCGCGGACTCCGCACCGGTGTCCAGCCAATTCTTCAACAAAGGCTGGTCGGCGAGATAAAGCAAGTCCGAGCGAACCGCACCGAGGTCGGAGGTTATGGTCTCGGCAGCAAGCCCGATCTGATGCCGTTGGGTGACTTCAATCACCGAACGATTGGCATCCACCTGGGTCCGGTACAGCAGCCAGGCGACCAGCCCGGCCACCGCCATCAGCAGCATCCACACGGCCACGGCGCGCCAAACGGTCTGTGCACCGACACGAGCGGGCAGCGCTCCCTGCATCGATTGACTCCTCCCGCTTCGCCGGCCCCCGAATTTGCCGCAACAGCGTTCAGCACCGGGAGGATAGCTCCGAGGGGAAGCGCGGACTACTGCATAAAACGGCAATGTATGTTTTTAGTAAACACCGCAGCGGCAGCGAACAGCGGCAAAGATCGGCAGCCTCCGCGGTAAGTGACGGTACGGGCCCGCCGCCGTCCGGCAACGGGCTTGTCAGAACAGGCCTGCCACTTCCAGCACGTTGAAACTCATGCCGTCATTGGGGCGTTTGATGTCGGCGTTGGAATAGTGCATCAGCCGATAGGCGACTTCGAAACGCCCGTGGGGACCGAAGCGCATTCCGACGCCAATGTGGCTGCCGAATTGAAAGGCGGTGGACAGTCGCCGGTTATCGATTTCGGTTGCCGATACCAGCGCCGGTCCGGTGCCGAACTCCACGTAGAACGCGGGCACGTCAATGGACGGATTGTGATACTGCCAGCGCAGCACCGGGCGAAAGTCCACCGACTCCAGGCTACGATTGCCAGTGTCGCCGGCGTTGCCGTGCCAATAACCGAAGCCCAATTCCCAGTAGCCGGTCAGGGACCAGTGTCCCATTGGCAGCCAGTGCTCGTGCCATTGCCTCTGCAAGGCCACGCGAACCATACGCACGTGGTTCCTGGCGTGCAAAGCCGCCCCTGCCATGACCGCCACCGCGTCCACGGATGGGGTTGCCACTGCAAGGCAGGGCACCGCCAGCCCCCCCAGCAACACGCTCCACTGCAGCCCCTTCACGTGGACCGCCTCCCATCCTCGATTTGACGCCGGGCCGGCAGCGAACGTGCCCTGTTTCAATCAAGCATAGCAGTCAGTCCCCGAAGACGGCCTGAGAGCCAGGACATAAAGCCAACGCAAAGCAACGACCGAGCGGCCGGTCGATCGAACGACACCGTATGCGGTCATACAGCACGCCGTCCGACCGATACTGTAATCACCCCGATCAGCACCAGCGCCGCGCCGAACAGTTGCACCGCCGACACCGGCTCGCCGAGAAACACGGCTGCCAGGGCTATGGTGGATACGGGTCCCACGGCCCCGATCATGGACGCGTTGCGCGCCCCGATGCGCCGGATCCCCGCGGTGAGCAAAAACGCGGGCATGACCGTCGAGAGCAAGGCCATCGCCGCGGAAAGGCCGTAGACCGGTCCCGGCTGGTACAGCGCTCCCAAGGGTTCGGTCACCAGGAACTGGGCAAGCACTGCAGCGCACGACACGGTCATGACATAGGCGGTAAACCGCAGCGTCCCGATCCGGTGCACCACTTCGCCGGCGCCCACCAGGTACAGGGCATAAGCCAGGGCACTGGCGAACACCAACCCTGTGCCGAGGGGTACATTGGCCCCTTCCACCCGCAGGTCGTGCAGAAACACGAAGGCGATGCCGCCGTAACTCAGTGTCAATGCGACCAGTTCCCGGCCTGCGATCGGCCGACGGTAGCGGATCACGGTGATCAGCACCACCAGCGTCGGATAGAGAAACAGCACCAGCCGCTCCAAACCCGCGGTGACGTACTGCAGTCCGAGGAAGTCGAACAGACTGGCCAGGTAGTATCCGATGACACCGAGGAACACCACGCTGACCCACTCCCGCGGCTTCAGCCGTGGGGCGCGTTCCCGCCGAGACCACACCGCCGCCAACAGGAAGAACGGCAGGGACATGGACATGCGCAAGGCCAGCAGCGTCACCGGGTCCACGTGATAGCGGTAGGCGAGCTTGATGAAGATCGCCTTCGCCGAAAAGCCCATGGCGGCGATCAACACCAGACCAGCGCCGACCAACGCGGCGGAACGCGGTATCGCAGGTGACTGTTCCATTGGCGGACCCTTGCAGCAACGCGGGTCCGAAAGCGGGATGGCAAAGCCGCGGTCGGTTCCCGCGGCTTTGCTCGTGTACTGTCGCTACACGCGCACGCCGCCGTGGCCGTGTTTCCACAGCCACGAGCGACGTACGATAATGTGCTCGGCACGGTTGGACATGGTCAGACTATAGGCACAGCGTGTTTTGCCTGTCAACGCTGCTCTCGACTTTCACCGTTCACGCTCTGTTTTATCGAACGCGTCATTGGGGCGCGTGCCGACTGTCAATCACAGTAGGCGGGATTGCTGCCGCACGGCGCTCCGGCCCGGATCCAGTTGAGGATGGTGTTGTAGTCGGTTGCGTTCAGCTGAACCCCGCCCCCGTGTATCAGGCCGGTGGGCTTGCGCAGCAACAGGCTGTTCTCGGGATCGTTCAGGTCCACGCGCTTGAGTACATTTCGGTAAAGCCCCTTCAGGTCCGTGTAGTCCGCGTCATCATAGTAAATGGGTATGCCCGGTGTTACCGACGAGGTGTGACATTGGATGCACTTCGTGCTTGTCTGAAGGACCGCCTTGACGTCGTTGACGAAATTCACCGTTGTCTGGCTTGGCGACAGGGCGCTGTCGACGGTTATGGTGACCTGCGCAGGGTCGCTGCTTGCCCTGGCGTTGGAGGTCACCAACTCGATGGTGTAGGCGCCGTCCGTGTCCGCCGTCAGCACCGGCGCCACACTGGTCGTGCTGGACAGATTCGCAGTAGCCCCCGGGGGCGTCGAGACAATACGCCAGGCGTAGCTGGCCGTGAACAGACTGGCCGAGGCGTCCAGGGTGACAGGCGACGTCACGGTCCGGTCCGCGCCCGGCTTTGCCACCGGTTTACCCGGCTCGACAACGTTCCCCGATGCGTCAAAGACATTGAACCCCGGCAGATACGTGGCCAGCAGCGTCGGCGCCCCTTGGGGATCCTTCCAGAAGTCGGTGTAGTTGATCAGCGACGCGGGCATGGCACCGCGTTTGTAGACATAGTCGATGATCCGGTCCTTTTCGGCCGCGAAGGACTCGTAGCTGGTGAAGTTCACCGCATTCGGATACTTTTTGCCGGCCGCATCCGTGTTCTCGTCTGCAATCCGCGTTCCCCGCAATGCATGGCAGCCCATGCAGTGGGGCGCAATCACCCGCTTGTAGAGCAGCTCCACACCATCTGGCCGGGACGGCGTCTGACGCCAGCCCTCAGGCACGAAGCCTGCCTGATAGGTGCTCGGCAGGGCCGCAGCCGCGCTGGAGGGGCCATGCAGTCCCGTTGCGCCGACGGCCGCAAAGCTGGTGGGGTCGCCGCCGTAGGCACCCACCATCAGCGTTTCCGCAAGCGTACTGCTCCAGTTCGCCTGGTCTCCTACCGCGTCCGGTCGGGTACCCTGCTCGCGCCAGCTTTCGTAGACCATCTCGTTGATGGTCTTTATAGCGGCCTGCTGGTCGCTTTCCCTGAAACCCGTGAGGGCCGAGAACTGCAAGGTGTCCTGCTCGATCATGTGCAACTTCGGCGATTTCACCGAAATCGGGTCGAAACTTCCGTCTACCGGGTACATGGTTCCACCGTGGCACACCAGGCACGCGGTCGGCATATGTTTCACCCCCCGCCCGTCGATGTCGATGGCCGTCATCCGATGCTGCACGCCGTTGGCGTCCGGCGTCCCGAAGGTGAAGAACTTGGCGATCCTGTGGGACGTATCTTGCGGGTCCGGGCTGAACTCGATGGCGTTGGTACCGATGAGGTACCTCTGATCCTGGTTGATCGCGGCGTCCAGATTCAAGGGACCATAGCTGGTCGCGTCCCCCGGCTCCAGCTCCACCAGGTAGTTGTTGACGTAGATGGCGACACCCCCATCGGAGCGGTGGCGGGCGTACATGTCCCGCCCGTAACCCAGGTCCTTGGCATCGCGGAATGTCGCATGCACCTCGAAGCCATTCTGAAAGCCGTTCTCGGCCTTCCAGTCGGCCAGGGTGGTACGCTTGTTGTTCGGGTCGATGCGTGCGTAATACGCATCGGCATAGGCATCGGAGTCGATAGCCAGACTCGTGTTCATGAAGGTCAGGAACGAATCCGGCGTGACCGTGGGATCGGTTGCCGGCGCGACCTGGGGCGCCGAATCCCCACGCCCGCCCTTGCATCCTGCGGCGGCCAGGCAACCGAGGCCCACCAACCCCACCAGCGTCCAGGCTAGATAGCGCATCGTCAGAACCTCTTCAGCAAACTGGCACGGAAGATCCGCGTGTCGTAATTGTTGTCCCCGCTGGCCTTCACCCAGACCGCAAGAAACGAAACGTCCACGGCCATGCCATGGCCCAGGTCTTTGTTTACGCCGAGCTTCAGAGTGTTGGTGTGGGCCTTCAGTCGATAGGCCAGCCAGTGTCCGCAGAACGCGCTGTTGAAGGCGTCGTCCGGCTCCCTGGCATCGGACGCCGATATCAGTCCGAAGATGTCTGGAGCCTGAGCGCCATTGCAGAACCGGACCTGGGCGGTGGACCACACATCGCCGTAAATGAAGTTGTAGGTGCTGTAAACGGTCCAACCGGGCGGGAACGAGTAGTGGCCGGACAGAAACCAGCGTTGGTCGGTCAGATCGAAGACCGTCCCCGACGAATCCCGGTGGCGGTACTCGACGCCGGTGGTCGCGGTGAGCCGCGGCCCGAAGGGCTGGCTGGCGAACAGTTGAGCGGTGACCACGGTGCTGTCGCGCTGTTTGTGGTCGTACTGGTCGACCCGCACCATGGTATTGAACTGATAGCTGGGCACGATCGGCCCCGCACCCATTCGGCCGCTGAAGATGAACTTGCCGCCGGCCGACAGCCGGCTCAGGCCACGTACCTCCTGGAACTGCTCGGTTTCCACAAACCCGCGCAGCCCGATGGACCGTTGCGGGTCCAGGTCGTGGTGGAAGGTGCCGCCGGCGGTCAGTACCGCGAAGCGGTCGTTGATGATATCCCGGTGTTTCTCGGCCTGTCCGACGTTGCTGTTGGTGCCCAGGACCGCTTCCACATCGGGCTGCCAGCGCGATGCCTGTACCGGCGTCCAGGCGACAAGGAACGTACCGCATACGAACGCGGCCGTGACAGCCGCGGTGGTGTTGTTAGGCTTCATTCGCTATCCCCGTCGGATCCGTCGGCGGCGCATCCACAGTGGCAACATCAGCAGGAGCCACCATCCGTCCACGGCGCCGGCGCCCCCCGGTGCCGAGGTGGGCACGGACGGTGTGCCGTCGGAAGCCGCGCTTGCGGTGACGATGGCGCCCGGGTCCCGTATGACGCCGTTCGCCTCTCCGTCACTGTCGTTGGGCCCGCCGTCGGTGAGGGTCAACTCGATGCAGTCGTTGAAGGGGAGCAGCCCCTCGCGATAGGCGGCGTCACCCGGCGGCGGGCACTCGTCGGTCGCTGTCAGGCTCCGCGCTGAGCGGACATCGTCGGTCGCCGTGACTGCAAAGTCGGCCCACGCTCCGTTGGCGAACTTACGGAAGACAACGCCCGACGGCAACGGCTTGCCCAGCGGAATCACAACCTTGGCCGTAGGCTGTGTCGCGCTCAGACCGCGGACCTGAAAATCGTAGACCCCGTCGATGACCGAATAGCCGGCATCGGAGTTCACACTGGAAGCGGGAATCTTGGCGCCGCTCGCCTTGCCTTCGGCCAACGCCTGAATTGCGGAATCGTTGAGCGCGAGACTCAGTCCGGCGGTCGTGGTGATCAGCCGGGTCAGGTTGCTGGCGGTGGGGGACACGGTCTCGTTGAGCAGGGTCGGATCGCCGGTGGGATCCAGATAGTCCGGCAAGCCATCGCCGTCCACGTCACCACGTCCTTCAGTGGCATCAGCGGTACTGTCGCCGTCCGAAGAGGTGGACGTTGACAGGGTCGGAGGCGTGTTGCCCAGTGCCACGGTGACATGTTGGTGGGTGATACTGCCGGCGTCGTTGATTGCCACGGCGACCACGTAGGTGCCGGCGGAAAGCGCCGCAGGATCGAACCGGAACTCATTCGCCGGAGAGCCGGCGATGGGGACCAGACGGGAATCGGTAGCGCTCCAGTCGTAAGCCGCACCTGCGCCGGTGCTTCCGGTCGCCGATACGGTGACCACGCCCTGATTCTTGTAGATGAACTGGCTAGAGACCGCCGGAGAACCCTGGCTGACCTGCAGGGGCGGCGGGGCAGCCGCTGCGCTGCCGCTGATGACGGCGGTATAGGCGGAAGGGTTCGGAACGGTGGCGTTGGCCGTCGCCGACGGGTTCAGGGTGATGGTGACGAATTCATCAGCGGGCTGATTGGTATTGCCCGTGACATGAAGCTGGACGTTGCCCGATGTACCGGAGTTGATGGTGATGGTCGCCGCCGCCGTATCCACGGACACTGAGGCGTCCGCGCTGGAAAGCCCGTAGTCGCCCGCGGCGGCCGTGCCCGACAGTTGATAGTGCAGCACCACCGGCCATTGGTAATCCGTGGACCCACCGCCGGTCAGCGCAACCGGAATGGTGAGCGTGGTGCCGGTGCCGGTGACCTGGGAACCCCCGAAGCTCACCACCGGGAACGTGCAGGACGCCGTTTGGAAAAAGACCGTGCCGCCGTGGGTCGGCGTGCCGCTGTCGGCGTTGCTGGCCACGATCCGGAACTGATAATGCGTGCCGCAGGTAATCCCGGAAATCGCCGCGCTCACCTGCTCGGCATAAAGGCCTCCGTTACTGGTAAACGGTGACCCGCCAGCGTCGGAAGACGAAACATGGGATGTCGAATGCGAAAAACTGGATCCGCCGTCGTCCAGCCCCCACTCGAACCAGTAGCTGGAGGCCAGGCCGTTGGCATTCACCGACCCGTTCAAGCTGGCAGTTGTCTTGGTCACGGAAGTGGCGTTCGTGGCCGGCGCGGTGGAGGCAGCCACGTTCTGATTCGCCGCCGGCGCCGCGTGCAGGGCATACGCCGCATTGATCCACTGCTGGATCTCGTCGGGCGACACCGTACCGCAGGCGCCCTGAGGCATACACAGAGAATCCGAGGGTGGCAACGACAACCGGTTTACCATGGACGAGGCGTAGCTCTGCGCGGCAGCCTCCGTCCGGAAATCCGGCGCCGTCGCGCCGTCGTGGCAACTGATACAGTCGACGTTGTTGGCCGCCGCCGAACCGGTGAGCCAGTTGGCAACCCCGTTCTTGCCCTGGTACGTAACCGTCCCTTGGGCGACACCGGAGAAAGCGGACAGCAAGAGAACGATGCAAGCCAGCAAACCCTGCCGGCCTCGACTCGTCGTGAGCGAGACGCTGTTCATTATGGTGTCCCGATTCTTATTGGTTATTTTGCCGCACGGTCCGGTGCGGTCGTGTTCCGGGACCTCAGATCGGCACGCCTTCGCCTACCCTAGCCCCCCCTTTAGTACGGTTCTGCCTAAGGCGACGAAACGCGGCTGTGAAGGCAGCCGAGGTAAAGCCTGCGTAGATTGGGAGTAAGCGTTTCGTGAAGAAATACCATCAAAGGCCGGCCCTGTCAATCGCGCAACCGCTGAACAATCCTCCAACGGCCCCGGACGCAATCGCTGTGCAGCACTGCAAGTGCCGGCTTGGCGCTCGCCCCATGGAGCAGAACAAAGAGGAGCACAGGAAAACGAATTGCGCGAGGCCGCGAACCGCGTCGTTGTAGCCTGTATGGAACGGGGGCCACCGTGGGCAACGGCCCACCGCGGCACTGCTAGCACGACAGGATTCGTCGTTGTCGCGGCCGAGAAGCCGCCAGTCAACGCGGGAGATCTTGTTCCGGATGAGCGACCGGTAATGGGCGGCAGGCGTCGTTCAGCCACAACCCGAACGGAAACCGCCCCATCTCAAAACAAGTCTCGCCCGCCAATCCTGCGTCGAAGACCACCCTGCGGTACTCATTCATCCGTGTAAACAGCGCTCCTCGCGCAAACCACGCCTTGGCTCGCAGTCCGACTCACGATTTTGAGATGGGTTCTACACACTCTAGTATGTCACCCCCGGCGACAAGGCGGCGTTCCCGAAGGCCGACCTGCCTGTCGCCGCCACGTTCGTCACCGCCCCGCGGCTCCGGTCGATCTGCGACGGCTGCGGCGGTGCCGTCTTCTTGGCCTGCGCCATTTGAGGGTGCTTTTGTGCCGCCGGGACCGGCTCGGTCAGTTTGGCGATCGCATGGCGCA
>Ga0307441_1000078_pt1 | contig 42700 bp, 37 predicted proteins | sample SalMarWE160420MG_FD_202149 | JGI IMG/M metagenome (GOLD analysis project Ga0307441, IMG submission 202149) | Salt marsh sediment microbial communities from the Plum Island Ecosystem LTER, Massachusetts, United States - WE1604-20 | ecosystem: Environmental > Aquatic > Marine > Intertidal zone >... | reverse complement strand
GAGATTACATTCATCATTAGATTATTTAAGTCCAGTAGAATTTATGAAAAAAGGCATGAATGAAAAACATAAAGAAATTAAATCAGATGTTGCTTAACTTTGTGTATACTTTTTAGGGTACAGATCAGGCATCCAATTGATTACAAACCGCTGGCTTGGAGGCGCCGGTTTATGGTTAAATTATATGGCAGAACACGGATACGTAGTATTTACTATCGATAATAGAGGTTCGGCTAATCGGGGACTTGCTTTTGAACAGGTTACATTCAGGCATTTGGGAACTCAAGAAATTGAAGATCAAACAATCGGAGCAGATTATTTAAAAAGTCTGCCGTATGTCGATTCAACTAGAATGGGAGTCTTCGGCTGGAGCTTCGGAGGATTTATGACTACATCATTAATGACAAGAAGGCCCGGACTTTTTAAGGTTGCCGTTGCAGGCGGTTCGGTTATAAACTGGGAGTATTATGAGGTAATGTACACCGAAAGATATATGGACACCCCGCAAGCAAATCCCGAAGGCTATGCAGAATCCGATCTTTTAAACTATGCTAAAAATTTAAAAGGTAAATTATTGATGATTCATGGTACGAGCGATCCGATTGTTGTATGGCAGCACGACCTTATGTTTATCAAAAAATGTGAATATCTCGGAATCCCCGTCGATTATATGGTTTACCCGGGACAAGAGCACGGCGTAAGAGGAATTGATACATTTCATTTATACGATAAGATAACAAATTATTTTAAAGACAATTTGTAAGGAGATTTTAAGATATTGATTAAATTCTGCTGCTTCAAAAAATATTTTATTTGAATTTTTTGAGGCAGCTTTTATTTTTTACAAATAGTATTAAACTGTTATTAGGTGACGGCTTCTCTTATTAAATCTTAGTGTTAACATAGTTGCGGAAGATGTTAAACCGAGCAGAAGTCCAATCCATACTCCTACTACATTAAGGTGAAAAGTAAATCCCAGCAAATATCCGGAGGGTAAGGCTATTACCCAGTATGCAATAAAAGTTATAAGAGTAGGAATTCTTACATCTGTTAGTCCCCGCAAAATACCTATGCCCACTGCTTGAGTTCCGTCTGATATTTGAAAGATTGCAGCGATAATTAATAAAGTGGAAGCATAAGAAATTACAGTCGGATCGCTGATATAAAGCGACGGCAGAAAATTTCTGAATATAATAAATATAATTCCGCAAGATGCCATTAACAATTCTCCGAGAACAATTGCAGTAAAACCTGCTTTTCTCACTTCTTTGATATCTTGTTTACCTACGGCGTTAGCGACTCTAATTGCTCCCGCTGATGAAATCCCTAGTGTCATCATAAACGAAATAGACGCGAGGTTAATAGCAATTTGATGAGCAGCCAGCTGCTTTGTACCTAACCAGCCGACGATGATTACGGCAGATGAAAAGGCTCCGACTTCAAAAATATATTGGAATGCACTTGGTATTCCTAGATCTAGAATTTTTCTGATTATACGAAAATTTAATTTTGGAAAATTAAATCTCACATCAAATTCTTTAAATTTTTTAGCCTTCATAACATAATACATTATAACTATCCCCATAAATAAACGGGATGCGAAAGTTGCCCATCCGGCTCCATTTAATGCCATCATGGGAAGTCCAAATTTACCATAGATTAATAACCAATTGAAGCCGCCATTTATTAAATTAGCCAAAAGTGTAACAACCATAGCCGGCTGCATAACGCCGAAACCTTCAATAAACTGTTTATATGTCTGAAAGATCATTACAGGGATTATTGAATAGCCTAAAATTCTTGTGTAAGATACTGCTTGCTGTGCCACTTGAACTGGCTGATTCAAGTACTTGATTAGATCGCTGCCTAAAAAAGTTAAAATAAGAAGTATTATGCTGAGCACTGCATTTACAATTACCGACTGTTTGAAAATAATTCCGCTGTCAGAAATTTTATCAGCCCCTACCGCAATAGCAACAAGAGGAGTAACCGCATATGAAACGCCGAGACCTATAATCAGTATTATCATGAATAAACTATTCCCTAAGGCTGCTGCGGCAAGCGGAGCGGCACCCAACTTACCAACCATAATACTGTCTACAACCCCCATCATTATCATCCCCACTTGTCCTATCATTACCGGGTAAGCAAGCGTTAAGGTTTTTTTAGCATGTTCTTTTACTGTTAACATAAATAAAAATCATCTTCTCACTTAAGAAGCCAAATTAATTCAAAATAGAAATTTAAAACGTTGGAATGGAATAATACCCAATTATAGAGCTGAAAAACTTAGTGTTCTTAATTAAAATCGCTTTCCGGATAAATTTTTTCAACTTGTAAAATAATTGTCTTTTTCAGGATCAGAATTTTTTACCAACAACTGAATTGACAGATATACCGGCAGCATTTGCCGAAGTAAAATAGTAATTATTATTTGAAGTTAAACTGTCAATCTGGTTTATTGATAGCATTTCATTTACATGGCGGTATTTTTCCAGCTCCGCCGGTACCAACTGAGAGTATTCATGATTATTCATTTGAGTGCCGGAAAAGCCTATAGCTGTTAATCCGCCGAACAAAAAGATTAAGCTTAAAACGACCAAAATGTAATTAAATAATTTCATTTCAATTCCCTCAAACTCAATAAGTAATAGATTAGCCGACTAAATTGAGTTATTTTATTATATGATCAGCATTAAATATTTAAATGTCAATATTATTTATACTTCAAAACAGATAAATATAATTAAGGATAGGACAATGGTCACTTATTGATAATCAGCGGAAAGGGAGAGATTCGAACTCTCGGTACCCGTAAAGGTACACACGCTCTCCAGGCGTGCCAGTTAAACCACTCCTGCACCTTTCCAAAATTGAGGAAATTTTTTATCCAGCCATGCTCTGCCTTGACCGGTTTTTAAAAATTTCTCTCTTTTTAATGCTTCATATTTAAAAAAAATTCTTCTTCATGTATTAAGTTCCAAGGGATACCTCCCTTCGTAAATTTACTTGATCCTTGGTTATGTTCTTTAATGCGCTTTGGGATATTATATGTTGAACCAACATATCTTTTCTCTAATTTATCACTCCAAAGAACATATACATAATACATATTTTTATCTTTTAATTGAAAGTGCCAGTTTCCGCCTTTGGCGGATCAGCCTCCGGCTGAAAACCACTCATGCACCTTTCCGAAAATTAGAGTGTTAATATAGCTATTTCATTAACTTTTAACAAAAATTTTGAAAGTAATCATAAATTTTTAGAAAAATTTGTTAGCAAATGAAAGGATAACTAAATTTGCATCATAAAAATTATGATATAAAACTGGAGAGATGCCGGAGTGGTTGAACGGGGCGGTCTCGAAAACCGTTGTACTGAGTAATCAGTACCCAGGGTTCGAATCCCTGTCTCTCCGCTTGATTTTGTATGCGAAGATTGCAGCGCCAAACAATTTTCGCATTTTTATTATCAGGTATTAAATTTATATAAACAATTAACTATTGAATTATATTGCAAAAAAAATATTCTTCGTTTTATAATAGTATTGCCATCTCCTTATTAGTATTAGCCGCAATCTTACTTAGCATTCGTTTTTTGGATGAAGGAATTGCCGTCCGTGTAATGCAATTTATTAGATCAATCCGAGCTATACACAAAGTTACCGAACACATTCCGGATATATTGCCTGATATAGTTGCTGTGGGTACAATTTTAATGTGGTTAATTTATTTTTACCGGCTGCATAAAAAATTGAATGATGCAAAAACACATTTTCTATTGCTTGCCGCTGTAACCTTACCGGTATCGTATATTCTTAAAACATATTTTCAATTTATGTTCGGAAGAACTACCGTGCGTTCTTGGCTCCTGAGTCATAGGCCTTTAAGGTTTGAATGGTTTCATGGTTTCGGAGGTGCAAGTTTTCCCTCGGGACATATGACAGTTTTTGCCGCATTCGGAGCAGCTCTTTTAATATATTTTCCGAAACTACGTAAACCGGTTATAATTTTTTTAATTGTACTTGGCGTTGCATTAATCGGAACTGATTATCATTTTTTAAGCGATGTAATTGCCGGAGCATACCTTGGTTTCGCTACCACTTATGTTTTATTTTATTTGTTCGAAAAAATAAAAAGCAAGTTTTAATCGCCGGAATAATAATAAAGAGGTTTTATAATATTAATGCCGCTAAAATTTCTGCTTTGTTCTTTTAAGTAATTCTCAAACTAGTCTAAAAGTTAATTTTAAATTGTGAAATTATGATATTCATACAATCATGCATTTTTAATTTAATCCTATTAAATACTTCACTTAACCGGTAAAAATATGAATGAGGCTGTTTTATTTAGATTTTAAAAACGTTCCTTCCTGAAGTTCTTCAAAAGCTTTTTTTAATTCGGCTTGAGTATTCATCACAATAGGACCATACCATGCAACAGGCTCTTTCAAAGGTCTGCCGGAAATAAGAAGAAAACGAATACCTTGATCTCCTGCCTGAACGGTCACCTCATCGCCGCTGTCAAATAAAATCAGAGATCGGTTATCTGCTTCAGTCGGAGGTGAAGTATCAAGCCAGCCGACACTTTCTGTTGGAACTGCAAGCGGCCCGGATGCATTACAGAATTTCCCCGACCCGGCAAAGACATAAGCAAATGCATTATTTCTTGTATCAATTGGTATGGTTTTTCTTTTTCCCGCAGGAACTGTAACATCAACATAAATTGGATCTGCAGCAATTCCCTCAACAGGTCCTTTTTTCCCCCAGAAACTGCCGCAGACAATTTTTGCAGCAGTTCCGTCATCATCAATTACTTCAGGTATACCATCTGATTTAATTTCCTGATAACGGGGTGAAGTCATTTTGAGTGCAGACGGCAGATTTGCCCAAAGCTGAAAACCGTGCATTCTCCCTTTCGGATCACCTTTAGGCATTTCCTGGTGTATTATACCGCTTCCTGCAGTCATCCATTGAACATCACCGGATGAAATAACACCTTTATTTCCCATACTGTCGCCGTGTTCAACTCTTCCTGCTAAAACATAAGTTATGGTTTCAATTCCCCGATGAGGATGCCATGGAAATCCTGCAATATAATCTTCAGGCCGTTCATTCCGGAAATCATCCAATAAAAGAAACGGATCGACTTCGGAAGGATCTCCAAAACCAACAGCCCTGCGAAGATTAACTCCGGCTCCTTCGATTGTAGGCTGCGCTTTTAATATTTTCTTAACGGGTCTTATTGACATGACATCCTCTTAATTTTTACAAAGGATTTTATTTAAAATAAAAACAAAAAGTTGTGATATAAATTCCGTATATCCGCAAATTATATTTTTGATTATTTGAGAATTGAAATTAAAAAAGAAATGAAAACCCCTTCCCTATTTTGATAAGGAAGGGGTGATTAGTTTTATCTTTATTAATGCGCATGTGCATGCACTTGTTGGGGATGAATATGCTGAAGACTATTCCATAGTGCTAATGCACCTATTATTATTCCGGCAAAGAAGAAATTCCATGGAACATACAACATTAACCACACAGCACTGACGAAAAGCCAGATACCAATTATACCATTTATATATCCCTGCCAGCTGTTAATACTACCTCCACCCCAAAAGCCAAATATGATTGATACAATTCCGGGAACAATCATACTTGCCGGAGTCTGAAGAGGCGGAACGAATGCGCATATAATTAACCATATACCTACTGCAACATTAAACCATGCTTGCCACATAATTAACTAGCCTCCTTTCATCGTTCATTAACATTCACACAACGGAATTGTAAAAATTGTTTATTATTATTTCAAGAGTAATTGTAATATCGGTGCTATTAATCAATTTTTACCATTGTTAAAATAAATGTGATTTAAAGAGAATTAATGAAACAATAATCATTAAAATTGACGAATTATTGTTCTCAAGAAATATATTTTTAAAAGATTACCTCAGAAAGTACCTTAATTTGCAATTTAAATGTCATGGATATTCTACTTGTAAAATTAAAACAACAAAAATAAAATATTTGATAATACTCCTTTACTAACAAAGGAGTATTATCATTAAATTATTTATGGTGCTTATCAATCTTATTCAAAATTATAATATATATGATATAGTAATGTTCCCGTAAAACGTAGCTTTATAATTGCCGGGGATAATATAACCGTCTCCCGTCCCTCCGTCCTTTTCTTGTTTCAATCCATTAATATTGGGGCCTACGAAAAGAAAAGTGTAATAGGTACTGCTTAAAAGATTATCTCCGCCTGCAAAAATATTAAGTTCAAAATGCTTATCAAGCTGTTTTTTATATCCTATTTTAGCACTTAACAAACTGTAAGCTTTTACATATGTGGAATTATCAAATGTAACCGGTACTTTATCAACATATTGATATGTTCCGTAAAAATAAATACCGGGATTCGTTTGCAGGTCTATTCCAAGGTTAATCATATTTTTCGGAACACGTGCAACATAATTACCGGAATAGTCCACAGCTCCGGCATTATTGCTGCTTTTGAAATCAACATATTTAAAATTAGAGTAAGTATATGATGCCCAAGGACGAAGCAAAGAAAGTGTTTGACCCGGATTATTAATTATAAGATAATTAACAGATAATTCTAGTCCTTCATTCCTCTGCTTTCCTGCATTAGTCGTATATGTAAAAGAATTTGAAGTCTCTCTAACAAGTTTGTTTGTATTTTCAAGATCGAACAAAGAAAACTGGTAGGCAAATTTATTATTAAAAAGATTTCCTTTACTTCCGATTTCATACTGAACAGCACGTTCGGGTTTTAATGATAAATCCACTGAGCCGTCACTAGCTACCGCATCGCTCAGTAAAGGCGGTGTATAACCTGAACTTATGCCTGCATATATAGTGACCATATTGTTGAAAACCTTTGATAATGATATTCGAGGAGTAAAAACCGGATCAAATGATTTAACAGCCAAACTAGTAGTATCATAAACCTGATTTCCCCTAAGCATGTTTCTTATGCCGAATTCATTTTTATTTAAACTTGCGCCAACCGTAATATTAAATTGCAAAGGCAATGCAAAGCTCCATTCGGTAAATACAGAAAAATTCATTGCATAGTTTTCCTGATCGCTCGGTCTTTCCGGAAACGGCGGAGCAGGAATTATAAAAACTCCGTTGCTTGTTAAATTTGACTGCTGAAACATTCCGCCGAGTTTTCCGTTTATTCCGACAGCTTCAGTTTGAGCTGTATAATTAAATAATGTACGTGCACCGAAATTAAATTGATTTACATCTGTAAATCCATGCGCAAAAGGCTGATTGGAGGTAAATCCAGAACCAAATAAAGTTGTTGAATTATTGAAATATTCGCTGATGTGATAATTATCTGTAATTCCGGTCAAAAACTTTTTGATGAAAATATGAGAATTATTAGCAAGATATAGAGGATTACTTACCGGCAGCCTGTTGTAGAAATCGGCGCTGTCAATCTCACCGGCAAGCTCTTCATAGGATTTATCGTAAGAAAAATAAGTTGACAAATTTTGGTCAGAACCGATCCGGAAATCTCCATTTAGTATAATAAAATCTTTTTTAGATGCACTGTGCGGCCTGAATGAATCATAAGTCTGGTGCCCGTAATTTAGAACTAAAGAAGAATTTGTTCCTGAACTTATTAGAGTAGAATTTGTTCGGAATAAACCGTCACTCCCGCAAATAACTTTTTCATCAAAACTTGATTGATTTTGTACCGGCTTAGCTGTTGTAAGATTTACAGCGCCTCCGATAAAACTTCCGTATAAACTTGAAGAAGGTCCTTTAATTACTTCAACGTTACCGAGGGATGAAAAGTCAATGTTATCAAGCACTGTAGCACCGGTTGCATCCGTAATTGGAATATTATTTAGAAATACTTGATAGCCTAATCCGTTTGAATTCGGACTATTACCGCTTGTACTGGGATAATAACCTCTTATTGTAATTCGTGCCCCTCCCCAGGGAGTCCTTGTCTGCATAAATACTCCCGGGATATTATTTATGGAACTTTCTAAAGATAACCCGCTGAAACGATTCAAGTCCTGTTTTGTTAAAACACCTATTGATTGTGCACGTAAAAGTTGATTACTACCGACAACTTCAACACCTGTAAGTTTAACAGGTGATGCAGTAAGTAAAATGTAAAGTGACTCTCCGGGCTCTACATTATTTAACTCTCTGGTAATATAACCGATTCGAGTAATTTTTAGCTTAGTAATTTTATTAGGCGATTCAATAACAAATTTACCATATTCGTTAGTTGTTGTATTTATGTTAGTCCCTTCAATTAAAATAGTTGCTCCTGCGACAGGTTCTTTAGTCTGATAGTCTGCAACTTTTCCTTTCAATATTATCTGCGCCTGCAATGTAACCCGGATAATTAAAAATAAGGAAGCACAAAAAATTATAATCTGTTTATTCATAGAATTATTTCCTCAAAAATTTTATCTATAGTTTTAAATCATCTTTAAATATTTTAATAAGTATAAATTTATTTTAAAATGAATTTGCTTTTAACCAAATATTAATTCATCAAAACAAATCCATAGACAACACGCATTTTGTCAGATGATTATGGGGTGTTTATTTTCTTACACTTTAATTAAAGTTAACAGGGTAAAACTATCTTAGGAGGAGGGAGATTCGGTCCGCTTTGAATGCTGACATAAAGGTTATTAATAAATGTGTCAGCCAAGCCAGCAGTTTGGTTTAAGAGGAATACACTAATTTTATGTAAATTATACTTACTTAGTTCTTTTATCAAATAGATATCGCATGTTTTCTTGCCGGAGGAGTTTTTTCTAAGAAGGGTATCAAAAATTTGAGTTAATTCTTTTTCTTCTTTATCGTGTATACAATAATAGGTTACTTTATTTTTATTTATTTCTGCTTTAACTACATCATACATTTCATTATTATATTTAAATTCCTTTCCTTTTCTGGTCCAAACAACTTGTTTTAAAACTTCCGATACATCAAATGATATTTTGGTAAATGCATCTTCATCTCTAAAATCAACAGCCTTCTCGCTCATTTCAGCTCTTATTAAGGAGAGAACTACATAATATGGGATATAGTATCCGAATAAATTAAAAATGAAAATTAATAAAATAAAAGATATTAAAAGTTTCTTCATTATTTCGTTTTTAAAAGAAAATATCTCTTTCCAATGAGATGTTTTTCAACGTTTATTATGCATACGGATTTTTCATTTAATAAGTTGTGAATTTAATAGATAGATACTAATATTTCCAGGAGACTTAATTAATTTTACAAAAAATCCATTTTATATCATATCAATCCAAAATAAATAATAAATTAATACTAATACACTTAATAATTTCTTATCTCATCCCTCCGCGATTTTTAATCTATTCGTTTATTGCTTTTTATAATAATTTCACGACTTTGGCGTTTGATGCAAAAGCCCGTAGGGCTGATATTTTTAAAATTGAAATCTAAACCAGAATAGTTTTTAATCCGGTAGGGATGAAATTATTCCCAAATGGAATTGTTTTGTTTTCCTGACATTTACAAAACAAATTTCTTGATGCCGATTTATTTTGGACAGCACTGTTTTATATATTAACAATTATATCTTAATTATGAGAACATACAGTTTCTCCTGAAGACTTATAAATTTTTGATGATCCGGTAAATGCGGTTAAATGATTACTAATGATTCTAAAGACTGGGAGATATTATACGGCTGAATTTAACAGAAGTAAATTATTATGCAGAATATATTTCTATTGATTGGATACGGGAAATTATCCTGTAATTAAAAAATGATTTTGATAGAGTAAAAAAAACACAATTAAATAAAAATTTCAGAATATAAAAGAGCACATAACAATCAATTATGTGCTCTCTTGTAAAATATAATTTGAATTCAATATTTATTTAAGGTAAATGATTTTTTAATACATGATAATAATTTCACCATGCCATCAATGCATAACCTTTTAATTGATATGTCGGTACCACCGTAAGCGCTGAGAGAGCAACGGTAATATCCTTGTTTACCCATTTCTGATCGTAGTTGTTATCTGCTAATGCTTGTCCGCAGACATAGAATTTTACACCTGCTTTCTTCAGTTCACTTATCACTCCTATATCCGAATTATTTTTCCCAAATTTTTTCTTATACTCAAGATTGTTCAAAACAATCGGGGTTGCCGGTCCATGAATAACTGCAACAAGTTTCATTTTATTAGGCATAATTCCCGCAGATGCATAAACATTTATCAGCCTTGCAATATGTGTTAAAGCCATATTTACATTATCCGGATCTGTTCCGGCTTTTGTTATATCAAACAAAATTTTATAATGGAGTGATTTATCAGGCTGAACAGCAGCATGAGGCAGTGGATGAACGGGGCCATAATCCTTTATTACCGGAAACTCCCATTTGCTCTGTGCATTTGTAAGATTAATAAATCCTGCAAACATAACAAAAATAAAAAATGATGTTAATAAATTTTTCATATTCGACCTCTTTCTATAATTATTGATAGTAAATAAATTGTTAAGTATTGAAAACAAATAGTCTATTTTAATTATTTCTCACTTTATTCATAACGAAAACAACCACAATTTCTCCAGACCAGTAGATTTCCATAAAGTTACTTTTACTTTTTTGATCTAAAATGCGGTCTTGGCTGACTTGTAACAAATGCAGCAACATCAAGTGCTTGATCCTCAGTAAGGTTTGAAACATGATACGGCATATTATTGTGTGCAAATGCAGCAAGGTTAGCAAGTTTATCCATTCCGGCACCATCATTGAATGAGTTTTTACCCCATAGCGGAGGTGCAACAGTTGTTCCCTGTCCATCGGTTCCGTGGCATGCAACGCAGGTTGTTTCATAAACATGTTTGCCTTTCATTGCATCGGGTTTATGATTGCTTTTGATATGCTTTAATCCCAACCATGGAATTTTTTGGTATATGGGCAGACCTTTTGAAATCCACTGGAAGTAAGTCATTAGTGCTACCATTTCTTTACTGTATAACGGCAAAGGCTTACCATTCATACTTCTTACAAAGCAGCTATTCGTACGAAATAATAAGTCCACAACAGTCTTAGCTCTTGATCTGTATTTGGGATACTCTGTTGCAACTCCAACCAATGAAAGTCCGCCGTTTTTCCCGCCTTCGGAAATGCCCCCATTAAAATGACAATTTGAACAAGTTAATTTATTGCCGACATATTTTCCTGCATACTTTTGAGTTTTGTTCATTATATTATATCCGAACATAACTTCTTTTCTCATATCTGCAGGGGCATCTTTAGGCAACGGCGGATCATATTTTATCGATTCAGCTGATTTGTTATTTCCGGTTTTTTGAGGAGTCATATAATCTGTTTTAGCATTTTGCAATTTCTTTGAATTTGAAAGTACGAATCCGGTTGCCAGTAATGCCAAACTTAAAAATGATCCTGCTAATATTTTCTTAATCATTATTTCAATTCCTATAAAAATTTTTCATTAATCTTTTTGATGTAAATTTTCACTCATTAACAGCAATATTATTTAAGAGACATAAAACCGTATTTCTGATATATCTCAGAACTCTTTTTACTTTTTAGGAATTTAAGAAAATCCTTTGCTGCTTGGGGATGAGGGGCATCTTTTAAACTTGCCGCTGTGTAGGTAACAACAGTGTTATCTTTAGCGGGAATTTCAACTAAACTAACCGGATTTCCAATCATTTTTTGAAAATCAGCTTCAGTAAACCAAACCGGACCTGCGTCAGCTTTCTTTTCAATAATTCTCATGGGAGTTTGTCTATGGTGAATATGTGTTAGAAAAGTAGTTTTATCCTTAACTTTATTAACCATAATTGCTTTAACTAAATCTTCTCCTCCAGCTTTTTTATATGTGCGAATAATTATTTTGGCAATTCCTTCCCATTTGGGATTTGGCATACTAACTTTTATTTTGGGTTTTGCTAAATCTTTTAATGAAGTTATATTTTTAGGATTCCCCTTGTAAACCATAATAGCTAAACGATTCTTTGCATAATCCACAGTGCTGCTGAATAAGTGATCTTTCTTTTGAACTGCTTCAATATGACCTTTGCCGGCAGTAAAAATATCCGGCATTAGAGAAATCCTCATATTTCCGATTATTATCGCTTTCTCTTTTATTTGATCCAATAATATTCCCGGAGGTAGTGTTTCAACAAAAATTCTTTTATACTGAGGATACTCTTCTTTAAATGCTTTCAATAAATCCGGTACAACCATAAACTGGTTTCCGGCAAAGAAGACAACTAAATCCGGATTATTGATATCTCCATGTAAATCGGGAACATTGTCAACACCCGGCACAGTAAACAATTTTCCTTCTTGATGGAAATTTGACCATGGAGGATTAATTTTTTGGGCTTGTGCTTGATTGATTGAAATAAATAAAATAAAAAGAGAAAAAATAAATGTGGAAATAAAAGAGAAGTGTTTAAATTTCATGTAAATAATCTCCTGCAAAATATATTGATAAAGATTTTTTAGTTGATAATGTATTAGAAACTGGGCTGTTATAATAATTCAAAAATAATTATATAAATGTGACACATACCTTCATAAGAAGACATTAAAAATTAATTTGACTTGAATCATTTATAAAAACAAATTTTGCATACGGCATTTATTCGATACAAATATTGTTCGCAGATTCCTTGTGTGGAAGTTTGAAATGATTAATTTTTTTTCACTTGGATTGGTCAAATTTGCTTAAATAATTGCTAGGAATTTTGAACTGGATTAACAACTAATTTTATTATTTCAATTTTAATTGCAGTTGCTCTTACAATTAAGATACTAAAATTATCCAAAACTACATTTTCCCCTTCAGCAGGAATTCTTCCCAATTTAGTTGTGATAAATCCCCCGATTGTTTCATAATCGCCCTGGCTAATATTTAAATTGTATTTTTCATTTATATGATCTATCTCTACTTTACCGCTTATAATATACGTTTCAGGAGCAATCCTTCTGCAAATGTCTTCTTCTACATCATACTCATCTTTTATTTCACCAAAAAGTTCTTCCATTATATCTTCTATAGTTATTATACCTGCCGTACCCCCAAATTCATCAATAACAATAGCAACCGAAACATGCTTTGACAGAAATTCATTAAGCATATCATAACTTTTTTTAGTTTCAGGTACAAAAATGGCTTCTCTGATAATGCTTCTTATATCTTGAGGGTATTTAAATAGATCATATGCGTAAATCATTCCTTTAACGTTATCAAGATTCCCATCATACACAGGAAGTTTTGAAAAACCGGAATCAATAAATGTAGTAAGCACCTCGCGGATACTTTGAGTAATTTCTACCCCAACAATTTCGGTTCTAGGCCGCATTGCTTCGTAAACTCTTTGTTCACCAAGGGCAAATACTTTATTAATAATATCGCTTTCATTCTTATTAACAATACCGGCTTCAAAACTTTCTTCTACAAGAGATTCTATGTCCTCTTTGCTGAAAAGGTAACTAATCTTTTCCTCTTTAACATTGGAAGATTGAGTCAGCAAATCTGAAATCGATGAAATAATTTTAGTAAAAGGATATAATATAATTGAGACTAATCTTATAGGTAATGCAGAAATCAGAATTACCCTGTCTGCTAATTCTCGTGCTAAATATTTAGGAATAAGTTCGCCGATTATTAACAACAGCGTTGTTGATATTATCAATATTTCAAATTCATTTATACTGGGAAAAGTAGTGAGAACAAATGTCAATAAGGATGCAAATGTAATGTTAATAATATTGTTGCCTATTAATATTGTGGAAAAAAAGCTTTGAGGCTTTTGAACAAAATACATAGCATTTTTAGCGGCAATATTATTCTTTCTTGCTTTTACCTCCAGCTTTAATTTATTGGATATTACAAACGCCAGCTCGGAACTGGAAAAAAATCCGCTGATAACCAAAAGGATTAATAACGCTATTATATCTTGCAATACCATTAATAAACTTTTTCAATTTTCAAATTATTAACTGTAAAATTATAATTCTTACCGGAAGATGTAAATATTAATTTAACTGAGATTAATTTATCCATATTAATTTTTTTAAGCATATTCAGAATCCAATTTATTCTAAAATCAAAGTGAGCTGCTTTGTTCGGATTTATAGAGTTATTTCCGGATGGTGAACTAAAAATAATATGAGTAGAGGAAACTGAGTCGGAGCCTTGAAAAATTTTAATTTCTCTTAAGTTAATATTACTCAAAACATCTTTCCCTTTATTTTTAATATTCACAGTTCCAGAAATATAAAAAGTTGCTTCCTTTCCCGGCATTAAATTTTCCCATGCATTAATTTTTACCGAGCTTATTTTTATATCCAGTTCCCTTCCATTATCAAATGACGGGTTGCAGCCAGGTATTATATTTATAACAATTGCAGTAATTAAAAGTAGAATATTTTTTGTAATAAATAATTTCATTTCAATTTTTAAAGAATTGTAAGGCATGTAAAAATTGAAGATTTAATTTTATAAAAAATTATAGACTATTGATACCGTACTAAATATATATAATAAAACATTTATAATCATCGGAACATCTGTAATCATAATTTCCGTAGTGTTCTCTCCTTTTTGATTCATGTGGACAAGATACATGTATCTAAAAATACCGAATACTACGAAAGGTGTGGTATATATTAAATTATCAGTTCTGAAGATTGAAACAGTTCTGCTTGATACAGTGTATAGTGCATAACAAATTATTACGCCGGATGCAGCTATAGTAGCCATCTGATTTGTAAAATCCAAAGAATAAGACGCTAAAACTTTCCTGGTGTCTATAGATTCTGCTTTTTGAAAAAGTTTTAATTCGGACTGCCTTTTCATTATAGCAAGAAATAAAGAAACAAACATCGTCGTTAAAATTAACCAGCTGGAGATTTCAACATTTATAATTAATGCCCCGGCAACTACTCTTAGCATAAATCCTGCAGCAATGCTGAATATATCCAGCAGTACTATATGTTTAAAAGAAAAGGAATAAAAAACATTTAAAATGAAATAAGAAAGTATGCACCAAAAGAAAAATTTGTTTACATAAAAAAGTGAAAGACCGACCGCAAAAGCTAAAATAACGGCTAAAATGACTGCACTATTTTTAGAAATTTTTTCCGAAGGAAGAGGTCTTAGCTTTTTAACAGGATGAGCTTTATCTGCTTCAACATCAATAATGTCATTAATGACATAAACAATGCTCGATGTAAAACAAAAGAGAATAAAACCGAAAAGAGTCAGCAGAAAATCATGTTGATAAAAAAGATGCCTGGAAAACAGCAGCGGGACAAAAACAAAAAAGTTTTTAATCCACTGGGGTAATCGAAGCAGTTTTATATAATTTAAAATCATTAAAAGACAGCTGTTTCTTCGTAAATACCGAACACTTCTTTAAGTTTTCCTGTCATCTCGCCTAGAGTAACATAATGATGTGCAGCTTTAATTAAGGGCGGCATTAAATTTTTGTCGTTCAATGCAGCATCTTTAATTTCATTTAAACAATCATCTACAGCTTCCTGGCTTCTATTATTACGAAGATCAACAAGCTGCTGCTTTTGTTTTTTCTCTACTTCCGGAGAAATATAAAGGATAGGGATATCTATTTTTTCATCTTTTTCGACAAATTCATTTACACCTACGATAAACTTTTCTTTTCGCTCAACTTCCCTTTGATATCTGTAAGCTGCATCTGCAATTTCTTTCTGAAAATAGCCGGCTTCAATAGCAGGTATTACACCTCCGATAGAATCAATTTGTTCAAAGATTTCATTTGCCTGCTTCTCCATTTTATCCGTAAGAGCTTCAACAAAATAACTCCCTCCTAACGGATCAACCGTATTCATAACCCCGGTTTCGTATGCAATTATTTGCTGCGTACGTAAGGCAATTTTAACTGCTTTCTCACTGGGCAAAGCTAAAGTTTCATCCATAGAATTTGTATGCAGGGACTGTGTCCCTCCTAAAACACCTGCCAGAGCCTGGTAAGCAGTTCTAATTATATTATTTTCAGGCTGCTGGGCGGTTAAAGTACATCCCGCTGTTTGAGTGTGAAATCTTAGCCACCAGGACCGTGGATTTTTAGCACCATATTTTTCCTTCATCCTTTTAGCATAGATTTTTCTCGCCGCTCTATATTTTGCGATCTCTTCAAAAAAATCTAAGTGAGAATTAAAGAAAAATGAAATACGCGGCGCAAAGTCGTCGACGTTCATTCCTCTTGCTAAACATTCTTCGATATATGCAAAACCATCTGCTAATGTGTATGCAAGTTCCTGTACAGCGGTTGAACCCGCTTCGCGTATATGATAACCGCTTACAGATACCGGATTCCATTGCGGTACTTCTTTGGTACAATATTCTATCATATCTGCTATAATTCTCATTGAAGGATTCGGAGGATAAATATATTCCTTTTGAGCAATATATTCCTTTAAGATGTCGTTTTGAAGAGTTCCCCTTAGATTTTTAAAATCGACATTTTGTTTTTCTGCAACTGCAAGATAAAAAGCAAATATCATTGCGGCTGGGGAATTTATCGTCATGGAAGTGGAAACTTTATCCAAAGGAATTTTATTAAAAAGCACTTCCATATCTTTTAAAGATGAAACAGAGACACCGCAAATTCCAACTTCACCTTCACTTAATTGAGAATCGGCATCCCAGCCCATCAACGTAGGAAGATCGAATGCAACCGAAAGACCTGTCTGCCCGTTTTTTAATAAATAATGAAAACGCTGATTGGTGTCTTCAGGGGTTCCGAAACCGGCAAATTGCCTCATAGTCCAAATTTTACCTCTATATCCGTTTACATGGATACCTCTTGTGTATGGATATTCTCCGGGGAAACCAATTTCAGATAAATAATTAATATTCTCAACATCATCCGGACCATAGAGTATATTTACATCTTCTCCGCTGACAGTTGTAAATTTCATACCGGTATTTGTTGATTTTTTAACCTTAGCTTCATACTCTTCTTTTTTCTTTTTAAATTCACCGCTGTTCATAAAATACCTTTTTTTAGTTTTGATAAAACTAATATTGATGATAATTACCTTTTGAGTAATTAACATTATAAAATTAAGTTCTGCCGAACCTTCTGTCAAATTCTTCCAAAGAAATTTTAATTACGATAGGCCGTCCGTGAGGACAAACATACGGCATCGATGTTGCAAATAGTTGATCAATAAGAAGCCTCATTTCCTTTTCTGTCAGATAATCGCCTGCTTTAATAGCTGTCCTGCAGGAATATGATTTTGCAACATTATCTCTTTCTTTTAATTTCTTTTCTCTTTGGTTAGAGACAAATTCATCTATTATTTCAAGTAATACTCTTTCTTCCGATCCTCGTTTTACATCTTCGGGAACGCCTTCAATAACCACTGTATTTTTGCTGAAATATTTTAATGCAAATCCCAGCTTGGTCAAGAACGGATGAATTTCTTTTAAAATTGCAAAACTTGCAGGATCTAATTCTACTGTTCTAGGAAATAGAAGCTGCTGCGAGAACGGCAGGTTGGCATCAAACCGCTTTAAAGCTTTTTCATACAATATTCTTTCATGTGCAACATGCTGATCAATTATCATTAAACCGGTTTTTATCTGGGATAAAATATATTTATTATGCAGCTGAATAATAAAAGGGGTATCTTCCGAGCTTTTTATGTCGGGTGAGCGTTTGTCAAGCTCGTGGAAAACTTCTCTGGTTTCCGGTTTATCAAATGGAGGCGACATGGAATTTTCGGCATCAGGTTTAGTTATTGTATCAGGAATATTGCTGAAAATTAAATCTATTGCCCTATCCGAGAAATCTGTTTTTGCAAATGATTTTTTTTGAACAAAAGCCGGTCTGTCGGAAAAATCGCTCTTTTCAACTTTATTGAAATTATTAAACTTAAGTTTCTCTCCTTCTTCCGCTTGGGCGGTAAACATCATGCTGGGAACTAAATCATGAGTTCCCAAACTTTTTCTTATAACTGCAAGGACAAAATTATAAATATCCTTTTCATCGTCGAAACGGATTTCAAGTTTGGACGGATGAATATTTACATCAACTCTTTTGGGATCTAAATCCAAAAACAAAATGAAGAACGGGTAATCACCTTTTTCCAGTATATTTTCATAAGCTGTAAAAACCGCATGATTAATCTGTTTACTTACAACATACCGCGAATTAAGAAACAAATATTGTTCGCCTTTGCTTTTCTTAAGCATAGTTGGCTTTCCGACAAATCCGTTAATGTTTAAGAAGTCTGTCCTTTCATCAACCGGAATTAATGCATCAAGCATATTATCCGCAAATACCTGTTTAATTCGGTCATCTAAAGTTCCTGCAGGATAATCAAAAACCAGGTCATCATCATTATAGAATTTAAATCCTAAATCCGGATGGCCTAATGATATTTTGTTAAACGTATCGATGATATGTTTTAATTCGGTTGTATCTGTTTTAAGAAAATTTCTTCTTGCAGGTGTATTAAAAAACAAATTTTTCACTGAAACAGAAGTGCCTTTAGAAAATGAACCTTTTTCCTTAATAATAGTTGATGCATCTTCCAGGCGTATAACTGTTCCCAAATCCTCATCTTTTGTTTCGGTTTTAATTTCCAACTGGCTTACGGCAGCTATTGAACTTAATGCTTCACCCCTAAATCCTAATGTTGAAATTGAATCAAGATCATCAATAACGGATATTTTGCTTGTCGCATGTTTTTGGATACATAATACGGCATCTTCTTCGGTCATTCCATCACCGTCATCAATTACCTGAATTAGAGACTTTCCCGCTCTTTTCACAATTAGTTCTACAACTTTAGCGCCGGCATCGATTGAGTTTTCGATTAATTCCTTTACAACCGACTCCGGCCTTTGTACAACTTCACCTGCAGCAATTTTATTAGCGATATTTTCAGGCAGTATTTTAATTTTCTTTATAGACATATTACTTTCTTTTTACGTATTTCAGAATCTCAAATTCGTTTCTATTATCCCTGGATTCTATCATCCATTCATTATCATTTATTTTAGGAAAAAATACATCACCTTCAGCATCAAAATTCATTATTGAAATAATCATTTCATCAGCAGTATCCATAGCTTTTTTATATATTTGTGCGCCGCCTATTACAAATACTTTTTGATAATTCCGGGCTTCACAAAACGAATAAGCATTTTCCAAACTATTAAAAATTTTAGTATCATGAAAGCCATATTTCAAATCTGTCTGCAGGGATAATATAATATTGAGTCTTCCTTTTAAAGGTTTACCCAATGTTTCAAAAGTTTTTCTTCCCATAATTACCGGAAATCCAAAAGTAGTCTGCTTAAAATGCTGAAATTCTTCTTTTGAATGCCATGGCATTTCACCGTTTGACCTGCCTATAACCCTGTTTTTGGCAACTGCTGAAATAATTATTTTTTTCATAATAGATTTAATTATTGTCAATACTAAATCTGCTGTTGATATTATCCGCGGAGAAAAAAAACAATTTTTATTTATTAAAACTCAATCTCAACTTTTATACTTCAAAAAACATTTATACAGCAACTTTAAATTTAATTTTATCATGACACTTATAATCTATTAGTTCAAAATCTTCAAATTGCAATTCACTCATAGGTTTCTTGGCAATTTTCAATTTTGGGAGCGGATATGGTTCGCGTTTTAATTGTTCCAATAATCCTTCTTTATGATCATACTGTTCAGTGGCAGTTCCCTTTTCTGCAACATAAATATGTGCGTCTATAATTGTATGAGCAAAGTAACCCAATCCCAGTCCGGTCTCTTGAGCTATAATTTGAGTAAGAATTGAATATGCCGCAAGGTTAAAGGGAATGCCAAGGGCGATATCACCCGATCTTTGGGTTAGATGACAGTTAAGTTTATCGTTACTAACATTAAAAGCAAAGCTATAGTGGCAAGGAGGAAGTTTGCTTTTAGTTGCATTACCCGGCTCCCACGCAGAGACTACAAGTCTTCGGCTATATGGCTTTCTTTTTATTTCATCAATTACATATTGAATCTGATCAACTTCCCTAACTTTCCATTCACCTGATTTATCTTTTTCAGCACTTGGGAAATGCCGCCAATAGTACCCGTAAGCGGTTTCCAAATTTCCGTCTTCATCAGCCCAGGCATCCCAAATCTTTGTGTACTTTCTTAAATTACGAATATGATTTTCTCCGGAAAGATACCACAGCACTTCGTGTAAAAGTGAGCCCCACTCCATTTTTTTCGTGGTTAATAAAGGAAATCCTTTTGAAAGGTCGACTTTATAAAAGGCTGCAAAATATGATATTGTGTCTACACCGGTCCTCGACTTTTTTCTAACGCCTTCATTTAAAACCAATTTTACAAGATCCAAATATTCCTTCATTATTAGTTCCTAACAAAATAAAATAAATTAAATATGCTCTTAAATAATTTTCTAATTTACTAAAAAATACAAAGCGAAAAAAACTTAATTTCCTATAACGTTAATTATTTCCGAACAAGCCAGTTCAAGACCCTTTTTATAATGTTTAATTGCATCTTTTTCGTTGTCAAAATAATCAATTAACTGTATAGGCTTAATAATATTCAATGATCCGATAATCTTGCGATCAATTTTTCCGCAGCACAAAAATATGGGTATATGTCGATTATTAAAAACCTGCAATATGCTCCCGGTAGCTTTTTTCATAAGGCTTTGACTGTCAAATGCTCCTTCTCCTGTAATTACAATATCAGCAGAATTTATTATATCGGATTTTATTATTTTCGATATAAACTGGAATGATTGTGTAATATCAGCGTTAAAAAAAATTTGAAATCCGGCAGCTAAACCTCCCCCTGCTCCAGACAATTCTTTAGAAGGATCATATAACTTGTTGTTTTTCAATATATTAGCAATTTTATTGAATCCAATTTCGATTTTTGTAATTTCATTATCGGTTAGACCTTTTTGCTTTCCGAATGTTCGAGTAGCTCCTTTTTTCCCTAACAAAGGATTTTCAACGTCCGTAAGAACATTTATTTTGAAAGGCAGTTTAATTTTATTCCAAACAATTCTAGTAGCCTTACTAAAATTTTCCGGAATAATCTCCAATTCTTCATTAAATTTATTATAAAGCTTCAATCCAAAACGGGAGCACATTCCTAATCCCAAGTCATTTATTCCGGTTCCGCCAATACCGACAATTACCTTATCGACAAATATTTTATTGCTTTCAATGTCTATTTTTAAAGCTAACAACAAATCACCGAATCCCTTTGAACTAAGTTTTACAGGATGTCGTCTCGGCTTTGGTATTACTTTTAGCCCAAGTACATTTGCAGACTCAACAAATACAATTTTATTTTTTTCATCATAGCCGACCTCACATAATATTTTTGTATTATCATACGGAGTTGAGATTTTATATTTAATAATTTTAAGCCCGTAATTAATTTTACAAACTTCCAGAAAACCGTCTCCTCCATCGGATATAGGTTTTTTAATTAAAAAATAATCCGATAGTTTCTTAAGATTTTTTTCAATTAAATTTGCTATAGTTACTGAATCTGCGCATTCCTTAAAACTATTCGGAGCGATTAATATTGTTTTTCCCTTTTTCGGCATTTAAATATGAATTTTTTGAATATATTGAAATATACTTTAAAGAACATATTCAAATTTAGGATTTCATTTAGTAATTTGTATAAGGATTAATAATAAAATTATTCGGCTCAAGATTGGAAAAATTTAATTACTTAGAACATTATAAAATAGATGCGGAGGAGTTCAACTATTTTGCAGAACGAACCGGCGCAACCGAACATGACGAAAGAAGGGTTCATGAATATATAATGGCATTTGTTCCCAAAGAGATAAAATCCGTTCTAGACGTCGGCTGCGGTTCCGCTTGGGTTGCAAAAAATTACTTAAAGAAAAATATAAATGTCTATTCATTGGATATATCTGTTTTAAATCCCGTAAAAGCATTGAAGAAATATCCGGCTGATAATCATTTCGGTATAACAGCCGATTCTTATAATCTTCCCTTCTTAGATAATTCGTTTGACTGTATAATTGCTTCGGAAATAATTGAACATGTTATAAACCCCGAAGGATTCGTCAAAGAACTTATGAGGGTTGTAAAACCTAAGGGTGAATTAATTATAACTACTCCGTATAAAGAAATAATTCGCTATGCACTCTGTGTTCACTGTAATAAAAGAACGCCTGTTAATGCACATATAAATTCATTCGATGAAAATACTCTTACTGATTTGTTTAAAGGTGAAGATCTCGAGTCTGTTAAATGGCAAACCTTCGGCAATAAATTATTGATCTTTCTGAGGACTTATGTTGTTTTAAAATATTTGCCTTTTAGTCTATGGAAGATTAAAGATAAGATTGTAAATCTAATATATAATAATCCTGCCCACATAATTTTAACTTATAAGAAAAAGTAATTTGAAAAGTATAAAAATTATAACAACAACATCACATTATTGCGAGTAATTTTTTAATTTCAACATCCCAGTTTAACTCTTTAGCGGCTAATTTTGAATTAGTCTTTACACGTTTAATAAAATCATTATCATAAAGCAGCTGCTGCAAGGCTAATGAAACATCCTTCATATTTTCAGGATCCGCATATAACCCGATTTCAAATCTATCAATAATTTGTTTCATTTGAGGAAAATTGCTTGCTAATACCGGTACGCCTGTTAATATATATTCGAACATTTTGTTAGGCAGCGCATAATAATAGCTTAAGCTGATGTTTTCTATTAATGCCAAACCTACATCAGCATCAGCCGTATAATCAAATAAATCTTTTTGATCGACCTTTCCCATAAAAATAACTTTATCGGAAATTCCTTTTTCTTTAGCCGACTGTTCATAAAAATTTTTAAGCTCCCCTCCCCCGATAATAATTAAAACACAGTTATTAGAATTTTTTAATATATCAAAAATTATTCTTAATCCTCTGCCGTGTAAAATTACACCTTGGTATAATAAAATTTTCGTTTCTGCTTTTAATTGATAATGTTTCCTAAAATCAAAAGGATCATCGATTATTTTAAAGACAGGAAGGTTTCGAATTACAATTGTGTTTTTAACATTATATTCCTTTTCCAGAAATTGCGAATCCATTTCCCCTGTTGTAATTATTTTATCCACTTTATTTATACAGATTTTCTCTATCCATCTAAGCAGCTGCTGAACAATTTTTTTCTTCTTTAACCCTGCTAAATAACCGAATAATTCCCTTGAGTCATAAAATACTTTTGACTTTTTCAACTTTCCAAAAGCCAGGACAAAAGGAAGTGTATAAATATCTTCTGCAAAAAGAAAATCGGCTTTTGTAAAAAGAAGATGATATTTCATTAAAACGGCAAACTTAAGATAGTAGGTCAGAGATAAAAATCCTTTATGAAGTTTGTAAACGGTTATTTCGCCTTTTGTAGTTTTAACATTTTCGGTAAGCCAATCAAAAGAAAGAACCTTTACATTATAACCTTCCTGTTTTAGAGACTTATAAAGGTTTGAAGTCCTTGAATCATAATGTATGTTGCCTAGGAATGCAATTAAAACGGATTTATTATTCATAACAATCTTCTTATGAATAAACTATAATTTAATATACAGGGTATTTCTCATAATGGTTTTAGCATCAAACTTTTCCTTAAATTCTATTAAGCTCATACTCGGTGTCATCGGATTCTCCGCTTTAGTATCCTGGGATACGCCGATATCAACATACTTGTAATTGTGTTCGGTTGAATATTTTACAACTTCATACATTACTCTATGAATAGGTTTTAAATGTTCGTATTCATATAGAAGCATATTATAGAAACAAAGCGCTACTGTTTTATTGCAAAAGAACATCAGCGATCCTCCGATCGGTTTATCTTTGTAATAAACCATAAACAGCTTTAGATTTTCAGGGAGCAGTTTTTTCAATCTTAACAAATCTTCGTATGAATGGGTGGGTTTTACATCATGTTTCGCTTTATTCGATAATAGTATAGGATAAAATTCATCGTATCTTTCATTTATTTCAACTTTAATATCAGGATTTTTTAAAGTCTTTCTTATGTTTCTTCGAACTGTAGCTTGAAATCTCCCAATAATATCTCTTTCTTTATCAAGCTTTATTGCGCTGGAGATATAATGCAGATCGAATTTAAATCCCTGCCAAAGCATGGCGAAATCCAGGTTCTGATTTTGATACTCTTCATAAATCATCGGCGCCGGCGTAAGCATAAATTCATTTATACCTGTTTTTTTTCCGTAATCAAGAAGAGATGAAATCAGTTCCATAGTAAAAGAAAACTTAATATCATTCGTTACTATCGATCCGTAACTTGCCCCAATCGGTGATTCAAATAGACCATTTTTAAGTTGTCCGGGCAACACTGCAACTATCTCCCCTTTTTCAAGAAAGATTAAATGGTTAAAGATGAACTTACCGGGCACATGATAATCAAAAAATTTTTGCATATGGAACATAGTTCCATTGTTTGAACCAAGGACAAAATTGTCCCACTTCTCTTTCCATTGTTCTGTATATTCAATTATCTGCATTATAATTCCAATAATTCTGAATAAATCCTAAAATGTTTTTTCAAATACTTTATAATTATCTGAAGAAAAGATTAACTTATAATTATTTCCTTTTACAAAATTCAAATTGGGGAATTTATATTTTTGAAGTTTCAATTCATCAATATTATTTTCATTTAAAATTACAAGGGCCTGCATCGGAATTGCCGCAGGATTAAAATTTTCCTCTTCCAAATTTAATATATTATTTTGGTTTTTATATCCTTCCATAAAATTAATACCGTATCCGGTATAATGATCCGTATATATTAAATTATTTTGATGGATTTTCAAAAAATTCTTAAATCGGGATAAATTTTCGGTGCTAAAGTAAATATCATAACTTCGGCACATAACCAGGCTAAATATAAAATACATGGTTATAAATAGATACATGTATTTTAACTTAAATCTCATTATTAAAATGGATGACAAAATAACAACAGGAATTATTAACGGATAAATATACCAGCTCCTATGCAGATCAAGAGGGGCATACCGCGTAAATGATGCGGTAAAACCGAGAAATAAAAATAATAATCCCCAGAAGAAAAAAGTAACAGCGAGATTTTTTTTCTCTTTAAAACTTATTATGCTGCTTACAAATGCCACAAATGGAAGGAAAAGATAAAATCTACGTAAGAATATTGACTTAATATTTATTATAAAAATTTGATACAAAACTTCTGTCCAATACCCCGCCCCTGTTCCCAAATATTTTATTACAGTGTAAGGGAAGAAATCATAATAACAATATGAATAATTCAATTTGAATATTTTTAATCTATAGAAAAAATCATTCTTTATAAGAAGATAAATGAATCCTTCGATCAGGAAATTAAAAAAAATAATTAAAATCGGGATTAATATTATGGATTGATCTTTATCTTTTTTATAAGATAGATATATCCAAAACAAAATTAGAAGTATTAAAAAGAAATAAATATTCTCTTTGAACTGCATGGATACAAAAAGACAGATGCCGGAGAAAACCGAAAGCAATTTTGATTTATTTTCATATGCCTTCCAAAGTAGAAACAAGCCTAGATAAATAAAGAAAGTATTGATTAAATCGGGGAAACCGATTGTGGCAAATACAACATCCGTAGGGAAAAATGCCATTAAAAATGCAGCAATCAATGCAGCTCTATCGCTTTGCGTTACGGCTTTTGTAAAAGAATAAACAAGTATTATGTTCAGTATTGAAAAAATAAAGGGGAATACGGCTAAGGCAAACTGATTAATACCGAATAATTTAAACGCTCCGGCTAATAAAATAGTCTGACCTATTCTTAATAAAAAAATGGGGTAGCCCAAATAATTACCGGGATAATTTCCTTGTAGAAATGAATGAGCAAGAAAAGTATAATAAGAATCGTCGGAAAAAATAAATCCGACAAAGAAATGCAGCCTTACTATAATTGCTGATATAATAATTACAGCTAAATAGATTTTGTACTTCAAATATATCTATCCTGTATTAAGTGTATTCTGACGACAAATAATTAAAATAGAAATTCAATATCTATTAAAAGAAAATAGCATTACAAATAAAACGGGAAAATTAATAATTAATAAGTTTATGAAAATACCGCAGTTAATTAAAACAATTTTCCCCGCATAAAATTTACATATTTCCCTTTTAATTTATTATCCCTTAATTAAGGAATTTAATTTAAAGCCCGCAAATGGAAACAATAGAATTATTATCGGATATTTAAACCTGGGTGAACCAAAAACCAGGAGTGTAATTGATAATGTTAATAACGCAACTAAAAAAATAAGGAGTAAACCTGATTTTAATTCCTTCCCGTTAATCTTTGCGACAATACCCAAGATAATAAACAAAAACAACGCGAAATAATATAAATGGTGAATTATTAAAAATGCAAAGAACAATATTTTTATAATTAATGTATTATTTCCCAGCAAGCCCTTAAAACTTTTATGTGTTTTGATATATTTTAACATTGCGTAAAGATTCCAGTCTTGCATATGCATTAACTGGGATACCGAATAATCATCCCATAAAAAAATATAACCCAGTTTTAAAGGGATAAGTGCAATCCATTTAACAGGATGTTCTTCTATCCAATTTATTGCTTGATGTTCCCAGTATTCTCCCTTTTCAATATATGTTTTGTTCTCGGCATCCTTAATAAGGCCTGGGTCTCCGGGGCCAAAAACTTTAGAATTAAACGCACCGGTAGCATTATTATTAGCTCCTATCAAAATATTTGCAGGACCGTTTGTCGAGGTGTATATGAACTTGCCGAAATAAGATTTTGTAAAAAGGCCGAATATCAGAATAAATATTATAAAACCGCTTACTAATATAATGTTATTTTTTAAATCAGTTTTTAATTTTATAATTTGATAAAGTCCTGATAAAATATAGGCGATGAGTAAAGCCCAACCCAAGGGTCTTACGGCAATTGAAGCTGCTGCAAGAACTCCTGCGAATAGATAGGATAAGTTTGTCTTCTTAAAATAAATATATATACTTGATAAAATTAAGACATTAAATAAAAATTCGGTTAAATTAAGTAAAACTAAACCTAATGTGGATAAATAAAATATATATAATATTACGGTAAGTAATGCAGTATCTTTATCCAGAACTTTAACAGTTATTTTATAAACAAGGAACAATTGAAGAGAATTTAATAGAATATTCAACAAACCTATAGAAATAGTTGAATTATAGATTGATAATATTATAATTAATAAATTGATAAAAAGCGGAGCGCTAATATAATCTTCATATAAGTGCTGAGGAGCCGGATAAAAACTATGTGCAGATATACACTGTTCGGCAAGCCGGAAATAGTAAAAAGAATCGCTTTGAAATTTTACGGGGAAAAACAGTACATAAATTAATTGAATTAAAATATATGTTACAATTAGGTATGATATATTTTTTTTAAGAAACTCAAAAATTTTTCGCATTACTCAAATTTTAAGAGTACAATGGAAAATTATATATAAGAAAATTTAGAATTTAAAATTTATTGAGAATATATTTGCGCTTCCCAAACCGTCTAAGAAAGGTTGAAACGCATAGTCTAATCCGAAATTACCCCACATTAAACCGAATCCGCCGGTAAAACTTTTGGATTCATAACCTGATTGATATCCGCCTCTTAATGCAATTAAACGGTTATATACAATTTCAACTCCTAAACCCACATGCGCATTATTTTCAAGAGTATATTTCTGCAGGTTAGCCCCGGCTGTTACAGAAAACTTATCATTATTAAAATCAAATTTATAAGCAGGCCCGATATTAAATTCAGTAGGCAGTTTAGTCTTTTCATTTTTGAGGATATTCATAGAACCAACATTACTTATTACTCCCGCAAAAGATAAACCTTCAACCGGTGTTTTATAATCTAATCCAAAGTCAAAGCCCCAGCCTGTTGCTTCATCCATGTATAATCCTTCATATAAATATTTTATAGAGACTCCAAATGCCAAATTATTGTAAATATTAAATCCTGTTGATAAACTCCCGGAAAAATAATTCGCATTAAATGTCGACAAAGGCTCGGCAGACGCTACAAGACGTATCGGTATATCGCTGACCGAAGTAACATTAACACCTAGAGCTAAAGGTAAGCCCCAAACAGTAGTTTTTGCTCCGAGAAATTCACTTCTGGTTCCCTGTATCCATTCATTATGCATTAATAAAATTTCATTCCCGGTTTGTCCGGATAATCTTGCCGGATTATAATAGAGAGATGTTACATCATTAGAAACTTCCGCACCAATATTACCTAATGCAATATTTCTTCCGCCAAAACCAAGTTTAAGAAATGCCATCCCGCTGTTCCCTGCCGATTGAGCAAACAATGCAGTGAAAGAAAATATAACCAACAATACCGTTTTATACATAAATTTCTATTCCGAATATTCTTTACTAAAAATTAACATTTACTCCTATAATATGCCTGTCCTGAGGCGAATATTGTTCAATAACAAATGCATAATCAACACCAATGTCTAAATTACCGAAGTTTTTGATATAAGAAAATCCTAAGGAAGGATTTGATGTATAATCAAAGTTGCTTAAATTGAATTGGTCGATACCTCCTCGAATAAATAATCCTTCATAGATATTATATTCAATTCCCGCCCTCAAAATATTTGTTCCCGCATTACTATTTTCAAATTCAACATCTGTAACAATTTTATATTTTTTATTATAATAGCTGACACCTATTTTCTTTAATATTGGAAAGACTTCTGTCGTCGTGGTTCCTTGTTCCTGATATAAAGTAGATGTATCCCATTTATATTTACTATTTATATCGGAAATCATTAAAGACAGGTTCCATGCATAATTAATTTTATATAATGCTCCCAGGTCCAAACCAAGCTCGGTTGAAGAAATTTTATCATAGAGTTTATAATAGTAAAACTTAACGGAAATGCCTATTGCCAGTTTCCTTGAAAATCTATTTGATAATCCTAAGAAAAACTGATTTTCGGAAGTCGAAAGATCGCCTGTTTTATTCCCGTTATTATCCCTGCCGTCAATTTTACTCACTCCGGAATTAATTAATCCGACACTAATACCCGCACTTGATCTCGGTACGCTGGTTTTATCATTTGCATCTTTTGAATAAAAATCAAATCGTTTTGTAAAATTCAGAAAATTTAAAGAACGATCCAGAGATAAAATTGAATAAGATGTTTGAAAAGAATTATTTTCCTGGAAAGCAGATAAAGCGGGATTGTAATATGAAACGAGATTTCCTTCGGTTACGGCGGACATTGCATTACCCATTCCCATGCCTCTAGCACCGAATCCCATTCTTGAAAAAGCACCGGGCATGCTGCTGATTTCGGTAAATTTGGGTTGAGCTAATGAAGCAGCAGAATAAATTAGAATGAATATAATAATGAGTCTTTTCAAATAATTCCTCTTAATGTATTACCAAAATTTTACCATAAACGGGATCCTGCGACCCGATATCAACTCTATAAAAATAAACTCCGTTAGGTACGGTATTTCCATTGGCATCCTTTCCGTTCCAATAATCAATAACTCCTCCTGATTGATCTACCGAATGTGCAGCGCCGCGCGAAACATTTTGTATAATTGTTTTTACATAATGCATACTGAAATCAAATATTCTAATAGTAACCGGTTCACTTGACCCGGTTATTTCATACTTAATTTTTAATATATCCGTATTCGGATTAAACGGATTCGGGTATGCATATGTACCGCTGCTTGCAGATAATGGCTGGGAAGCAAAATAAAGATCCCAGGTTCCGCTCCACATTGGTCCGCCGGTTTCATCAAGTCTTGCAAGCCCTTCACTTGAACCTAGCCATACATAATTATTGCTAAAATCAGCGGAATAGAATGCTGTTGTATTCAATGTTAATCCTGTATTTTTATCTACAATTGAGCCGGGTAAAATCCAATTAGCCCCGTTATCCTTTGTTCTAAATGCGCCGTCATCGGAAACAGCTATTACTTGATTTTCGTTATCCATAAATCCGAAATTATGCACTTTCTCACCGCTGAGGGATGTCTGCCAATTTGCACCGCCATCGCTGGAAAAGCTTACGGCATAAAATTCATTTGCACCTTCCGCCGGCCATGAAGCAGCCCAAATAGTATTATTAAATTTTTGGTATCCCAATGCAACTATAAAGTTTCCGCTTATAGGGTTGGTTTCATTTGTACTCGTATATTTTACCCAGCTAATTCCATTATCCGTAGATTTATTAATTCCATCGGCGGTACCGACATAAAGGGTTGAATCGTTTGCTGCAATAACAGAGAATACTCTATAGTTTAAATTATTTTCTGTACAAAAAGATCCTGAAACAGGCTGCATACAAAAATGAAGTGTGTCTGATGGTTTAACCTCATCCAAATAATCCGGCGGCAATACAACACGCTGCCAAGTTTTTCCCATATCTGTACTTTTCCTTAAACCGCCCGCAAAAGTCGCGATCCAAATTGTTCCGGGTGTAAAAGCAATATCATAAATTAAATTATTTATAGGAACTGTAACAGGAAGGGCTCTCAAATTATTATTACCGTAAGTAACAATAGTATCATTTTTATCATCAACAGGTTCGGGAATAAACGTCCAGTTCTTTCCCCCGTCGGATGTATATCTTAAACCGTCGCCTTTAGGCATAACACCTTGAGCCGTATTTGTATCCTGTGCCGTTGCCGCCCAAAAAATGCCATTATTATAACCGATAGCAGAGATGCTTTCAGTTCCGAAAGTTTTATCATTAGTAAAATTTGTCCAATTATTTCCATTATCCGTAGAATAATCAACCCCCTGGTCGGTACCGATCCAGATCGTATCTCCAATAGTTAAAATATCGCTTATACTATTACTTGAAATTGTCGGATTTCCTTCGGGTTTATATATCTTTTTACCCTGACTTAAATAAAATGAATTAGGTTTAAACTGAGAATAAGTTAAACCGGATAAAAGTAATACGAAAAAAAATGAATGAAAATATTTTAACTTCATTTAACTATTATATTGTGAGTAATTATGTTGCTAAATAAACCGCTTCTATCCTTTGCCTGGAATTCAAATTTCCATGTACCTGCCGGCTGTCCGCTTGGAAAGGTAAGTTTGTTAGTATAAATGCCGTCATTTGCTTTATCATCTCCCGTAACACTGAAATCACCATTATCTGAAAGCGGATATTCCGAGATCCCCTGTTGATTTGTTACAAGAGAGCCGTCAGGTCGGTACAATTTATAGAATACGGTTAAAATATCGTTAAGTCCGTTAGAATCGCTTGCTGTAACATTAAAAATAAAAGATTCACCAAATGAAACCGAATCCGGCATAACTAAATTAGAAATAACCGGCGCTGCATTTGCCTGCCCGTTATCGTAAATAAAAGAATGGACAGCCACTAGATTGGTATTGTTTGAGTTATCTGTAATAAAATATTGAATTTGATAAGTTCCTTTTGGATAATAATGACTTAACGGAAATTTATTTGAATAAGTATAATCTCCGATTTGAATAGCACCAGTATCTAAAAGCGTAACCGACGAATTATTTAATTGGTTATTATCTGCATCAAACACATTTACAAAAACGCTTTTAACATTTACCGTAGTATTTAAAGTAATACTCACTGTCATTAATGAATCATACGGCACATAAGTAAATTGATTTGCCGTATTTATGCTTTTAACTTGATAACTTGAAGGCTGACTATCAATAATATCGTTAAAATTCTTTTTACATCCCCCTAAAAGGATGGGTATTAATAATAAAATTAATTTTTTCATCTACATAAATATTTATTTTTCAAATACTTCCCTCAAGGTAAAAAAATTTCTACGCAAAATTATTTCCCCAATGTAATCATAAACGGACTGGGTGAAAAAGAAATAATTAAAATTAAAAAACTAATATAGCCTAAAATTTTCCTTTTTCCATCTAATTCAGTATAATCAGGAACCAAAGGGTGTCTTAATTTAATTACAAAGAATAAAAGTAAAGCCCATAATAGCCAGCCAACCCAGCCAAAACTTATACTCATATCAAAAAAATATTCTGCTAAGCCCAATAATCCCAAAACCATTAAAACAGCAAAAGACACTACAGCTATTTTAAAATGACTTCTTTCTCCAAACATTGTATAAGCTATATGCCCTCCGTCCAACTGTCCAACAGGAATCATATTCATAGCAGTTATAAATAAACCAAACCAGCCTACACATAAATAGGGATAACGGTATATTTCCGACATTGGAGGAAAAGCCTGCGAACCATGTATAAAAACTAATTTAAAAAACGAAAAAAGCAGTGTATTGCCGAAAACCAGTTTTTCTACCGGCGCATTAGCAGCCCCGGTTGAAAAATATACCGGCTGTATTGTTTGAAGATAATCAGCACCAGGGATATGAGTAAAGCCGTAAACCAAAACAATTATACAAGCAACAAACCCGGCAAGTGGTCCGGCAATACCTATATCAAACATAGCCTTTTTAGAATAGATCGGAGATTTTGTTTTAATAACAGCACCCATAGTTCCGAAATTCAAAAAGAAAGGAATCGGCGGAAACGGTATATAAAAAGGGAGTGTTGATTTTATTTTATGATACTGCGCCGCAAAATAATGTCCGAACTCATGGCATGAAATTATAAACATAATTGAAATAGAGTAAGGCAAACCTTTTAAAAGGAATGCTAACTGATATGGCCCTTGCAAACCGCTTACCCATTGTGCCCCGGCTATTGTAGTAGTAATAAAAGTCAAAATAAAAAGTGTTGAATGAAGGATATAATTTTTTTTATCCTTTTTATTGACTTCTACCCTTTCAGGTTCTCGATATATGTAGTTATAATGATCGGGCATTTTACAAATCGATATTTATTCCGAAAGCAGCGTAATGTTCACTTAAATTATAAAATAGACCGTGTATACTTTTCCCGGAATAATATGCAAAAAGTATACTAAAACCTTTTGAATCATATTTCCCGAACTTAATTCCCGCTTTGAATATGTTATTGCCGAAATATTTGTCTATTTCCGTAATTTTGAAATCATCGGCAAAAAATGGAGAAATGTTTTTCGATATCAATGAAGGTAAATAATAATCAAAACCTGCCTGGTAAATTCCTTTCCCTATTGTGTTCGGTATAACGTGAAATAAATAAGTTAGTCCGGCATAAACTCTAAAACTATTGATTTTATAAAACGGGAACAGTTCCACAAATTCCCTGCTGTAGACAAAAGGGATTAAATTGTCTCTCCAGCTGTTTGATTCACCATTATATCTGCCGTCAACTAAATGAGCGCTTATATGACTTAACCTGAAACGAAAGCCGTACTGAGTGTTGCCTTTAATTATTTTATAACCGCTGTTAACGCCAAAGAAATAATCAATTGTCTCAACCGGGAAACGAAAATTATTTTCGCTTCGCAATCGGGTAAAAGTAAAAAGATCGGCGCCAAAAGATAAAACCGAATTGTTTTTCTCAATTCTGTAAATATCCTGAGAAGAGCCTATATCCAATCGTATTTTTTTCTGATTCAATAAGTAAGAAGCGCCGGATCTTGCTTCCAATAGATTCGCGGTAAAAGGCTGAATGTTTAATTGAGATGGAAACCATTCTTCTTTAGTTTGCGCTTGAACAAAATTAGTTAATAATATTAATGTAAGTGTAATAAGTAGGAGTTTCTGCATTTAATTTGATTCCGATTTTAATAATAGTTTCTTTTTAAGTTTTTGTTTAACAAGTTTGTTATACCCGTACTTGAATTTAGACGGCAGACTTGCAAATGCATAAGCATTCGTTGGAAAAGCAAACGAAGGTTCAAAATAACAATTGACCGTACATCCCCCGCAAAAATCAAATTTCCCTTCCATTCTTTTAAAATATTCAACCCTTTCGGAATTCCGGATTTCTTTTATCGGCCTGTCTATTGGTATTCTTTCGCTGGCGAAATGATAACACGGTAATAAAATTTCATTATCAGGTGAAATTACTATTACACGCGATACAGCTTTACAAAGAGGATCATTAATTTTATTACCGCCGTCTCTCCTCAATTTTAGATAGGCAGAATTCAAATAAATATCTAATTTACCTTCGACATATTCTTCAATATAATCAATGGCTTCGTTAGATAAGCCCGGGTTGCCGAAATAAGAAAATACAGGATTTACAATTAGCACCAGATCATTCTTAACGGCAATTTCATGCATTCTCGGCAATTTCTTATATGTATCATTTGTAACGGTAAATAAAATATCTGGGAATTCACCTAGAGATTTTGCAATATCAATACTTTTGATAACGTGATCGTAGCAATTTACTTTTCTGATTTGATTATGCTCTTCCGCATCAGGCGAATCCAATGAAAAATGGAGAAGATTTATATTGCCGGCCAGCTTTTCAGCAAACTTCGGATAAAGCAATGCATTTGTTGTTATACTGGTCTGCATATTTAATTTTTTAGCCTGCTCTGCCATTAAATGAATATCTTTATGAAGCAGCGGTTCGCCACCGGTCAGATCAATAAACTTAACGCCCAGATCCGAAAGCTGTTTAATGTTGGAAATAAAATCCTCCAGTTTTGCATACCTGCTGTTCTTAAAGTTCTCATGAATACCAAAATGACAGAATGTACAATAGGCATTGCATCTATATGTTACATAATAATTACATAAGAGAAGCATCAGTATTCTCTTCCCTTCCACTTAACCTTGCGGCCGGCAGCTAATACAAACGGAATAGCTATTACGTAAAGGGTATAATAAATTTGAAAGTATAAAAAATATTTCAGATTCCTTGATATACCAAGCTGTTTGTGTACAGGGTATAAGACAAAGAAATCTATTGCTATTTTAAAGACCGCCAAATATAACCATACAGGTGAGAAAAATAAAGGAGTTAATAAAATACCAAGGTTAGTTAAAAATCCCCATGCCATAACAATATATCCCCTAAATGGAACACCAAGCCCGCCTACCGACCATCTTTTTTTTTGATGATAAAGATCTTTAAAATTAGTGCAGGGTTTTGAGGTAATCAAAGTATTCGAATCAAGAGGCAGAATGATTTTATATTTGCCGAGCTTATATATTGAGAATAAAAGATTGAAATCCTCGGTAACGCTGAAGGGTAAATTTTCATAGCCGCCTACTTCCTCGTATGCTTGCTTTCTGTAGGACATATTGTTGCCGATACAGCTAATCGGCTTTTTTAAATTTATCGTACCGGAAGCTACGGTTAGTAAATAAATAAAATCTATGGCCTGCATTCCGCTAAATCCGTTACTTGCATTTTGAGTTGTAAATCCGTTTACCGCACCAATATCTTTTTGATAATAAGATGCAACGGTTTTTGCCCACGAAGGATGAACCTTGCAGTCAGCATCAGTAGTTAATATAATTTCTCCTTCTGCAATATCTATAGCATTAGCTAGAGCATTAGTTTTCCCCTTAAGCATACCGATTTCTTTTTTTGTAACGATTTTTTTAAATTTTTCTTTACCGGCTATAAAATCATCAATTATTTTACCGGTTGAATCTGTTGATTTATCATCGACAATAATTATTTCCAATTTGCCTTCGGGATATTCAAGATGTTCTAATGATTCCAGGCAGTTCAAAATATTTTCTTCTTCATTCCTTGCCGCAACAATAACAGTAGCTGACGGCAAATCTTCTTCTTTAATTTTAGGAAATCTTTTCGCAGCCCCTATTACAAATAATACCGATTGAATAAAATAACCGCTTAAAACTACTAGAAAAATTATCTCAAACATTCGGAAGCTTCTCCCAACTGAAAATTATATTCATATACTTTTTCTAAAATAAATTTTAAGGAATCAATTATTATATTTTCGGACTTTAAGCTGTCATGAAGAACAATAACCGAGTTAGACCGTAAATATTTGCTTACTCCAAATTTAACAAGATTCAGGTCATTTTTATAATCTCTCGTTAATAGAGACCACATTACCGGTTTTAAATTTGCTTTATTAATTTGGTTTACAACAGTTTTGTTAAATCTGCCGTGCGGCGGACGGAAATATTTAATGTCATAATCATATTTTTCCTTTAATAAGTAATTAACCTCAGAAATTTCACTCCAAATTTCTTCCTCTTTTAACCGTGTTAATCTTATATGATTAAAAGTATGATTCCCTATTACATGTCCTTCGGAAATAATTTCATTGCATAGGCCCGGATTTTTTTTAATATTATTTCCTACTAAAAAAAACAGCGCATTTATCTTATTTTGATTTAAGAAGCTTAATATTTTAGGTGTCGCTTGCGGTATCGGTCCGTCATCAAAAGTTATCAATACTTTATTATTTATAGTATTCCATTGGAAAAGATTAAACAATTTTTTTATAATTTCCGGCGGATCGTATAAATATTTCATTGGCATTTTGAATATCCAATTGTTATAAAACCAGCATCTTTTTGATTAAAAATTTCCATTTATATAAATCCTTATTTATAATTTAGAATTTATGTAGTCAAGATACTTATTTAACTAAAATAAATAAGGATAAAAAACTTAATTAAAAATTATAAAATTAAGTTTTTTTGTATAATAAAAATTCTAAAACAATTACTAATTTTGTCTTTTAATTAGCTTACTCTTTGTAAAAATAATTATAGATTATGAAGCACTTAGCAGAACATCGAAAAGGAATACTATTTGTAGCATTCGCCGCTCTTCTTTGGAGCAGCGGGGGTCTACTGATAAAATTAGTTACTTTCGAGGCAATGCAGATTTCTTTTTTCAGGTGTGCTTTTGCATCTTTAACCTTCTTTGCTGTTTTTAGAACACAAATTTTCAAAGCAAATGTTTTTACTATAATTAACTCATTATTTTATGCTTCGGTTTTAATTTTATACGTGCTGGCAATGAAAGCTACTACAGCAGCCAATGCTATCTTTCTTCAGTCAACTGCACCAATCTATGTTTTAATATTTGAACCGCTATTGATTAAAACCAAATATGAAAAAATAAATATTATTAGTGTTGCTGCCGTTTTTATAGGGATGATTTTGTTTTTTACCGGGAAAATTTCTCCGGAACATTTTGAAGGAAATATTTATGCATTACTTTCAGGAGTTTTCTTTGCTGCGCTGTTTCTCGGATTAAAAAAGAATAAACCGGAGTATCAATTCAGTTCTATTTTCTTCGGTAACGTAATAGTTGCTCTTGTGTGCATTCCTTTTTTAAGCGGCATTACAAATGTTAACTTCTCTAATTTGTGGATGGTTGCATTTCTTGGAATCTTTCAGATTGGAATTGCTTACATTTTCTTCAGCAGGGGTTTGAAGCGTGTAAATGCAATCGAGGCTTCCTTAATTTCGCTGATTGAACCTGTTCTTAATCCGGTTTGGGTATTTTTAGGCTATGGCGAAGTTCCTTCCTTAACGGCAATTATAGGAGGAATAATAATTATTTCAGCCATTTCAATAAGGACCTTTATAATGAAATCACCAACGATGAAAGCAAGATTAAAGAGGGATTAGAATAATTTTTTAGACTAGTTTATGGAGCCAGCCTCACTATCTTCCATCGATTATTACTTTTAATATAACTTATGCGGTCATGGAGCCTATTCTCTCTGCCCTGCCAAAATTCAAAAGATTCCGGAATCAATTTTAATCCTCCCCAAAATTCAGGCAGAGGGATTTCCTTTCCGTTAAATCCTTTTTTTAACTTTTCAAATTTTTCCACCAGATGTTCTCTGTCCGGTATTATACTGCTTTGTTTTGAAGCCATTGCTGCTAATTGACTTTCATAGGGCCTTGAATGAAAATATTTCTCAGAATCTTTTTTTGAAATCTTTTTCACTTTGCCGGAGATTCTTACTTGTCTTTCAAGTTCTTTCCAAAAGAAAAGCAAAGATGCCTGGGGATTTTCAGAGATATCTTTCCCCTTTCTGCTTTCATAATTTGTAAAAAATATCAATCCCTCTTTATCTATTCCTTTGAGCAGAACAACTCTTACTGACGGCACAGCATTCTTATTTGCAGTTGCCAGTATCATAGCGCTTGGATCAACTAAATTAGCCTTAATGGCTTCTTCCATCCACACTTCAAATTGATCAAACGGATTTTTCTTTACATTTGATTCATTAAGTTCGGTAAGAAGATAATCTCTTCTAAATTTCGAAATATCTGTATTTTCCATCATAAATAATCATATAATATATTTTTTGTTTACTATAATTATATAGTTTTATTAAATTTAACACACCATTTTGCGGATATTTATAATAACTTACTTTTATTCCAGCGAAATAATCGTTTGAAAGTGGTGACTAATTATTTTTTATTAGATAAATTAATAAATGAATGTTAAAACTATAAAAAAATAAGTGTAAGATGAAATCAAGTGATTTAACTAAAGAACAAAAAGAAGAACTCGAGAAATTCGGTGCAAATACCTGGTTTGTAGAGTACTTACATAAACAATATGAAGAAAATCCCTCGGAACTATCCGAACAGTGGCAAAATTTTTTCGGTAAAGTTAAGGGGAATGTAAAAAGCAACGGGAATACTCACGTCGAATCAAAAACTATATCAATTAATCGAAATGAAAGTGTTAAAACTCCTCCGCCTTCGGAAGAAGACCGGCTGCAGATAATTGCAGGCAGTTCAGCTAAAATTCTTGAAAACATGAATCACAGCTTAACTATCCCTGTTGCTACTTCTCAAAGAACAATTCCGGTAAAACTTCTTGAAGAAAATAGAATTATTATAAATCGTTATCTCAAGAAGAAAAATAGAGGAAAAATTTCATTCACTCATTTAATTGCATGGGCAATTGTAAAAGCCGTTATGACAAATCCGGTAATGAACACTGCTTTCACCAAAATAAATGATAAACCGAATATAATAAAACGTCATGCAATTAATCTGGGTTTGGCAATTGATATTGAAAAGAAAGACGGTTCTCATTCTTTGATTGTACCGAATATCAAGAATGCAAACCTGATGAATTTTGAAGAATTTTATAAAAAGTACGATGATCTTGTTTTAAGATCGAGGAAAGGATTGATCGATCCGTCTGAATTTTTAGGAACCACAATCTCTTTAACGAATCCGGGAACATTAGGAACTGTAACTTCCGTACCTAGATTAATGCAGGGCCAAGGAACTATTGTTGCAACGGGGGCAATTCAATATCCGGCCGAATACCAGGCAATGCCGCAAAATACAATTTCTGCACTTGGAATAAGCAAGGTAATGAATATTACAAGTACATATGATCATCGAATAATTCAAGGAGCTGAATCAGGTTTATTCTTAAAAGAAATTCATGACCTCCTTTTAGGGAACAATTTCTTTTTTGAGGAGATTTTTGAGGATTTAAATATTCCGCTGCAGCCGCTCAAATGGAAAACCGATTATCAGCCCGGTACATTTTCCAGCCATCCGAATACTGAAGAAATTGAAAAGCAGGCCAGGGTTCTTCAGCTAATAAATTTATACCGCGTAAGAGGACATCTGATTGCCGATTTGGACCCATTGGGATCTCAAACTTCTTATCACCCTGAACTGGATCCGGCTACTTATAAATTAACGCTCTGGGATTTAGACAGGGAATTTATTACCGGAGGTTTCAGCGGATTAAAAACTGCAACATTAAGAGAGATTTTAGATATTCTTCAAAAAACTTATTGTGAAAAAATCGGCGTTGAATATATGCATATTCAAAATCCTGCGGAAAAAATCTGGCTGCAGAGTAAAATGGAACCGATAAAAAATATTCCTGAATATAATCTTCAGGAAAAGGAAAATATATTAAATAAATTAATTATCGGTGAAACATTTGAGCACTTCGTTCATACTAAATTCATCGGCCATAAGAGATTTTCACTTGAAGGATCGGAGACGCTTATACCGTTGCTGGATCAATTATTAAATGATGCCCATGACGGCGGCGTTCAGGAACTTGTCTTCGGAATGGCCCACCGCGGCAGGTTAAATGTCTTAGCCAATATTATCGGTAAATCCTATGAATCAATATTTTCCGAATTTGAAGATATTCAAGACCCTAACTCGATAGAGGGTTCAGGCGATGTAAAATATCATCTTGGCGCAAGCGGGAAATATAAAACTAGAGACGGAGAAAGCATTACTGTTTCAATCGCCTCAAATCCAAGTCATCTTGAATGGGTTGATCCCGTTGTTGAAGGAATTGTTAGAGCAAAACAAACCAGGCATGGAGACAATAAAGAACATAGAAAAATAATGTCCGTACTTATTCATGGTGACGCTGCTTTTTCAGGACAGGGGGTAGTTGCAGAAACACTTAATCTTTCGCAGTTGAGCGGATATAGAACGGGCGGAACCATTCATATAATAATAAATAACCAGATAGGCTTTACAACAACACCGGAAGATGCCCGTTCATCTCAGTATGCAACCGACGTTGCAAAAATGATTCAGGCACCTATATTTCATGTTAACGGTGATGATCCCGAAGCTGCTATATGGGCTACCAAACTTGCTTTTGAGTTCAGGCAAATATTCAAAAAAGATGTTGTTATCGATATGTTCGGTTATAGACGTCATGGACATAATGAAGGTGATGAACCTGGTTTTACCCAGCCTCTTCTTTATAATAAAATTAAAGCTCATCCATCGGTTAGAGAATTATATTCAAAATATCTCCTCGACAATAAACTTTTATCCGAAGATAAAATTAAACAAATGAATGATGAGATTTATAATATTTTAAGCGAAGCCTTTGATAAAACTAAACGACGAAGCGTTGAGTTTAGTATTGATGCACCCCTTGCGGTTTCCAAAGAAAGAGTAGCGGCGGTAACACCCATTGCGGAAACAAGTATTTCGGAAGAACTGCTTAATAAAGTTGTAGATGGGATTACAAAATTACCGAGAGATTTTTCGATACATCCCAAGCTTAAAAAATTTCTTGATAAGAGAGTTAACCTGAAGAACCGAACAATTGAAGCAGATTGGGCATTTGCCGAATCGCTCGCGTTTGGTAGTCTTTTACTTGAAGGAACTCCAATAAGATTAAGCGGAGAGGATAGTGTAAGGGGAACTTTCAGTCAGAGACATCTTGCTTTAACGGATATACAAACAGGTTTGGCTTATATCCCGTTAAATTTTATGACTTCCGGTCAAGCAAAAATTGAAGCATTGGACAGCCTTCTCTCCGAAGCTGCAGTGCTTGGATTTGAATACGGCTACAGCACTGCCGATCCGCTTGCATTAGTTATGTGGGAAGCGCAGTTCGGTGATTTTGCAAATGCTGCCCAAGTTATTATAGACAACTTCGTTGTAGCATCATATGAAAAATGGAAACTGCCTAATAGTCTTGTTATGCTGCTTCCGCACGGATACGAAGGACAAGGATCCGAACATTCGAGTGCAAGGATTGAGCGTTTTCTTACTTTATGTGCACAGGATAATATGCAGGTTTGCAATTTATCAACGCCTGCTCAATATTTTCATGTTCTTAGACGACAAATTAAGCATGCTGTAAGAAAACCACTTATTATCATGACGCCTAAAAGTCTGCTTCGTTTGCCTGAAGCAAAATCTTCAAAAGATGAATTCATAAGCGGAAAATTTAATGAATTTATTGATGATCTTGATATTAAAAATAAAAACGACATTAATAAAGTGATATTAACTTCCGGCAAAGTCTATTATGATTTAATAAAACACAGGAGCGATAATAAATTTACTGATGTTGCAATTGTCAGAGTAGAACAATATTATCCTTATAAATCGGAAATGGTTAGAGAGATATTGAGCTCATATAGTAATGCCAAAAAAGTAGTATGGGTTCAGGAAGAGCCTAAAAATATGGGTGCGTGGAACTTTTTAGCACTTCGAATAATTGAGGATCTGGCTGAAGGGCAAAAGTTGTATTACGTAGGAAGACCGGAAGGGGCCAGCCCTGCCGTGGGTTCCGGTAGAAAGTCTGCTAAGCAGCAAAAGGAATTAGTTGAAGAGGCGTTTGCATAAAAGAAGATTGCACAACTTTTAGATTTTGTTAACTTAATTAGATTTTATTATTTTTTATGCAAGTTTAATTTAAGATTTGTCCTTTTAAATAGTGCGAGCGTAACTCAGTTGGTAGAGTGTCAGCTTCCCAAGCTGGATGTCGCGGGTTCGAGCCCCGTCGCTCGCTCAGCTTTTTATTGTAATTTTCCCCCATTACAAAATATCCATACTTATTCTTTCACAGTTTATTTAATTTCTATCGAGTCCATTAATGTTGATTTATGTAAACTCGGCATTAAACAAATATGATTAGAATTTTAATTTATTTGTTAAAATTTATTTATACTTACAAAAAATTGTTTTAGTTTAAACTTATTTAAATCATATCTGTCCAAAATAAATAAAAAAGAATCCCTCTAGTAAAGTTGGTAAATTTGTTTTGATCAAAAATAAACCACCAAACTTTACGGAGGGATCAATGGTAAAAGTAACACTTTTCAGTCAGATATTAAATCATATGGATAGAAAAGGATTTACAAAAGTAGTAGAGCAATATGATACAGATAAACAC
>Ga0307441_1000077_pt1 | contig 42799 bp, 75 predicted proteins | sample SalMarWE160420MG_FD_202149 | JGI IMG/M metagenome (GOLD analysis project Ga0307441, IMG submission 202149) | Salt marsh sediment microbial communities from the Plum Island Ecosystem LTER, Massachusetts, United States - WE1604-20 | ecosystem: Environmental > Aquatic > Marine > Intertidal zone >... | reverse complement strand
TTACTTTTTTGCTGCGGCCCGACGTGCTGCTTTCATGCGTTCTACGGGCGGCAGTTTCATGATATCAACATCAGCCTTGCTCCCCGGCCCTGCCCCGTGATCCGCTGCGCCCGACGCTTTTGACCCGGTAATAAGAGGGGAATATGCTGGATTGTTTACGATTTCCTTTTCGAGATCAGCCATCGTATCGGCTGTCGGATTTCCGTTTTTGTTAAGCACTACCAGAACGGCCTTACCGTCCCGAATGTCGGTTCTTGTCCGTTGCTTGATAAGCGGTTCGAGAACATCGATAGTCGAATAATCTTTACCGTCTTCGCCTTTCACCGATCTGGCGAGTTTTGCAGCGAGCTTCGTTGCTTCTGCACCGGCTGTAAGTTGACCGATTTGACTTCGCATCTGCGAAATGTTGGTTTCGGTTTCGGTTTTGATGGCGTTGATTTTGTCCTCATACATTTTCACAACGTCTTCGTAATTCCCAGAACCTTTGGCGGCGGTTTTCTTGAACTCTTCAAGCTCGGCTTCCATCGCCCGAATTCTTTCCTTCGCCTTCACCTGCTCTGCAAGAAGGTCGTCTCGGTTTTTCTTCAGTCCGGTAACGTCCTCGACGCCATCGACTTTGAGACGGTACTTTCCTGCATCTGTCTTCTCGTACTCACCTTTCAGCGCATCCGATACGCCGTCCAGATTGTCAAGTTCATACTTTAAAGCCATAAAACCCCCGGTTTTATTGTTTGGTTTCGGGCATAAAAAAAGCGACGCATGAGGTATGGCCCATACGCCGCTTTTTCTTGCATCCCGGAGGATCAGTCCGTGAGGTGCCCGATTTGGTGTGATACACCTGTCGTTATTAATATATTATTATATAGGCTAAAATAATCTATTTAATTGTTGCATTTTTCCAACATAATTGTTATATTTATTGTTGTGGTGTTGTTTTTGTGTAGTTTAAACATTAATCAAAGGAGTTGTTAAATGACAAGTGATAAAGAATTGCTCGACAACGCTATGGGAAGAACGGTGAAAATGTCCGCTGGCGAATTTCAGAAGATCATTGACGAAATGAAAGCCGATTATAAGTTCATCGGTGAACGGTTGCTCAATTTCGGAAGAAACTATGTCCGGTTAATAGCTGCCGGGAAAGAATCCGAGGCCAAAGAGGCGTTTCCCGATATACCGGAAATCAAATGGGAACAATTTGCACTCTGCGGAATGGGTAAGATTGCCCCGGCGCTACTCGTTTACAGTCACAACGGTGCGAACCTGATCCGCCGGTTGCCCGTAAAAGATCAGGAAGTCATTCTCTCAAAGCCTATTGATGTTCTTGTCATTCGAGAAAACGGGCAGACCGATTCCATTAAAGCTGAATTCAAATCGCTTACCGGACAACAGCAGCGCCAGGTAGTTGCATACGATCACATCCGCACTTTGCCAGAGCAGCGGGCATACGTCGAGAGTCAGCGCACAACGGAATGGACGAAATCAGCGCCGCCGGAAAATAAAAAGTATGTTATCTCAAACGGTAAAGTTGTTTTTCCGTCGAAAGCGGAATTTACCGAATCTGAATTGTGGGCGATAGTAAAGGAATTGGCAGGGAGAAAAAAATGATTGCGGTTTGCGTGGTTTGTGGGAAGGTGTTTGAGAAGAAGAGATGTGCTGTAACTTGCGGGAAGGTTTGCTCGAAGGAAAGAAACCGGAATAAGGGTCGAGAGAGGATGCGAGAGTACCTTTCCAAACCGGAAAACCGAGAGCGTTACCGAGAGCAGAAGCTGAAATGGGCGCGAAAACCAGAGAATATTGAGAGCAGGCGAGAGAGGCAGCGAGAGTACCATTCCAAACCAGAGTTCAGGGATAAACACCGAGAGGAAGAGCGGGTGCGACGTTCAAAACCAGAGTACCGGAAGTACATCCAGAAGTATCTTTCCAAACCAGAGAACCGGGAGAGGATGCGGGAGTACAACCGGGAGAGGATGCGGGAGTACATACAAGAATACTGTTCTAAATTAGATAATACGAGGCGGATGCTGAGATTGAAGAAACAACGAAAGTACAATCAGAAGTATTATTCCAAACCAGAGAATCGAGAGAAGTACAGGGAGTGGCAGCGTAAACGCTGCGCCGAAAAAGCCGCCGCCGAATCACTCGCGGTACTATTTTCAATTTAACAGAAGGGAAAAATATGCCTGACCTAAAAAAATTAAACGCCCTGAAGGAAAAAATCAGAAAGGGCAATATTAGCCGAAAGGAACTTGCAATTAAAATAGGTGTGCCATACGGTACGCTGTCGAATTACCTGAACGGGTTTTATGATATGCCGGATCACATCAGAGAGAAAATTGACCAGGTACTGGAAGAGGTGGAGAAATAGTTTACAAACCATACCAAAGGAGCACATCATGAAAACACTCACCATTCTACTGTCGTTGTTAATCTTATCAGCATGCACAAACACAATCGAGAAAATTGTCTACATCGATTCGCCGGAAATAATCGAAGGCACGTTTCCATGTGAGAGTGAAATCGGTTTCTGCGAAACATTTGAACCAGGCAAATTTTCATGTGGAAAAATTATGGCGATGATAACAGATACCACATGGAAAGACCTTTCGGGTGTTTGGGATTTTGAACGTGGAACTGTTCAATTTACATCTACGCTTTTTTGTATGAAGTATAAGGTTTTTTTGTGGTAGGTTATAACCCCGCTCGCTCAAACACCAACGGTTCCAACTCTTCCATTTCTTCAAGCGTCCGCTGCTTGAAGTTTTTATCGTAATTCAATTCTTTGAATCTCTCAACTGACAATTTACCATCGCGAAATAATACTGCTCTCTTTTTTCCGAGTACTGATACCTGGAAATCTTTGCTCTGATCCTTTAACCAGTGGTAATAATCTTTTTTCGCATCAACCGGCGTTACCGTACCACTTTCATTGCGTGACGCCCTGGTTGCGTTTTTATCGAGAAATGAATACCGATTATCAAGCGTATAAACAAACGATGTACGACACCCAGGATGATAAGGAGGATACGGACCAGTTGAAATAGGATAAATTTGGCCATCTCTTGCCTTACACTGAGTTGATGTTCTGCCGTCGAGTGTTGCGACAATTTGTATTCCGCGAACGATATCAGAGTTTGCTAAACCTACCGTCTTTCTGGCAACCGCAGCTGAATGCTGCAATGCGGTACGAGTGAGTATTTCAATATCGCGATTTCCTTTGTTGAGTTGACCGTCTGCAAATTTGAGCTTCGGAGTACCGATAATCTGCCGTACTATTTGAGGTGTGGTTAATCCATTATAAAATCCTGCTCGAACTATACCATCGACAGAATTGATTGTTTTCATACTCCATTCAGCGTAAAACGATTCAAGGAGCTTTCCTTTATCTGGTCCTGGTAATGATGTAAACGGAGTATTTTTTACCGCCGATTCAAGTTGTGATCGAGACGGTAGAGCGAAATCGCAATTGTCAACAATATTAGACAGGCTGCGAACCTCAAATCCTGCTTCATACTCTGCCAGGTCGTATACTTGTTCACACCATACCTTGTAATGTGATCGATAAACGTCGGAAACGTCATCGTGAATATGTTTGATCATCTTTTCAAGGCGAACACGGTTAAACTCGGTAATATCTTTCACACCGAGGCGTTGATTTACGATTTTTGCCATTTTTTTCAGAAACGGTTTAAACTCGTTGGCAACGTGAGTTTTATGTCCTTCGAGATATACTTGATGGCGGGTCGTTGATTGAATGAGTAGCGGTGGAGCTTTAGGCATATTATTCCTCTTGTTCTCTTTCGTTTATTCGAGTACATTCATCTTGCCTTATTATCCAGTCTTTTACAAGACCAACTCTTGCATACCATTCACCATTCCCCTTTGTCACTGATACGCTTTTATTACCATCTCCCGGAGTGTATCTTGTGGCAAATATCTGGACAGAGTCAAATTTTTCCATTATTTCAGCGACTTTTTTTTCAAGAAACTTTTCATCTTCATATTGTCCGTCACTACTTAACATTTTTTCAATATCGTCATCAGTCATTTTTACTCCACATTCAAATCAAGATTTCCGGCTGATCCACCCTCACCTTGCAGCTCCTCTTTTATTTCGTCAACCGTTTTCTCAGAGTCTTCGATCTCCATTTTCTGCAGGTACCCGATAAACGCGCCTTGCGTAATGTTTCCACTCATGAGACCGGCAAGCAACTGCTGCAACAGTTGCGGGTCGGCATTCTTTGAAATGAAGTCCTGAAATACCGTATATTCCATATCAGCAGGAGGTGTAACATTCATAAACGCGCAACACCATTCAAGAAGCTTTGTATATCCTTCAGATAAATTACTTGCTATAAGAGAAAGTATGGAATGCTGAACAATCTGTTCACCTTCTGATTGTGTTGCCGTCTTTACCGCACTACCAGGCATTATAAACATAGCACCGAGACCGACTGCATCTTTTACCTTTGCGTCCATTGCTTCCCGGGCAATCATATTCTCTTCACCTTGAAGCAGCTCCCATTTTCCAGATGGATCGGCCATTGCCATTAATCTACCAGAGCCCCAGTACATACCTTCTTTTTCCATGTTTTTTACATCATCAACAGTCAATCCGCTTGCAACCGGCTGGACCTGTCCAACAAAATGCACTGAATCCTCATACGCTGCTGAGTTATTATAATGTCCGACATTTATTTTGCAGATTCCATACATCGGAGGCTGGTTGGTATGCATCGTATTTGTTTCTGATCCGATAAAAACAAAAGGTATTTCATCGAGAAATTTCCCTGAACCATCTTTAACGGCAGCACTTTTGTATAACTGCCATCCCTTATCTAATTCTCGATATTCAGAAGAATAATACACATTATCAACCAACTCAAGAACACGGATAACCGATATGTCCTCACCGTTTTCAAACACCGATGTTTTAAGACGAATTCTCGATACTTTTGTCACTGCACCGATAGTGATAGTGTCAATCGGTAGAAGAATTTGTTCAGGTTCAAACTTTTTAATCGTCGCAACATACCGAAGCGATATCATATCTTCGCGAGAAACATCACCGTCGACCTGTGGATAATCAACAAGCAGCCCGCATTTTCCTTTACCGATAACAGACTTCGCCACCTGTTGAGACTGTTGATATATTGAATTTCCTTCACCATCAGCATTAAAAGTTAAGTACTCAATCTGAGAAGGCGCAGAAAACTTCGGCCACTTTCTAAACAGCATACCAAGCAGTCCACGACGGGTAAATGACGCCAACTCGTAAAATACAGCCCGTGATTTATACGTGTTGTTCCTGGTAGTATTCGCAGTGCTCAAGTCATTTGGATTAAGTTTGACGATATATTTTTCGACCTCGTCGACATCACAAATATCATTAATCAATTGCCATTTTTTGTTGAGCTTGTTATACTCTTCATTCGTATAGTCAATGTCTCTTTCCATTATCGCACCCTCATATTAGAGATGAAAGATTTTTTAACAACCGGCATTTCGTATGCAATCGGATAACCTGCAGCATCACAAAAATGGTCGTAACCAGAAGTTTTGTCAGGCTCTCCGTTTTTATCGTAATTCTGTTTTTCTAATGCCCCTGCAATATCAGGGCATTTATTTACGTTTATTTTCAACAATCCAGACTCAAAGGCCTTGTTTACAGATAATATTCTGTCTTTTACTATTGGATTTGATTTATGAGCTCGAACAGTCCATCCTTCTTTTCTAAGAAGCGATATATCTGACACGCTTGCATTTACAGTTTTTCTACTGGCTCCGCTTGCGTCAGGATATAATATAATATCATGCTTCTTATATTTGCTTTTTATTGTTTCAATAAGAGATGGAGTGTCATACACTCTTTGAAGTTGATCAACTCCATGCCATTCATTGCCGCGTTTTACATAAATACACGAACACATATTACCAACATTAAAATCCTGACCGATAAACAATGGTTCAGTGTCTTTTATTTCTTCATTTGAAAAATGTTTTTTTCTATCAAATGCTATATAAACGGTTCCAGTGGTAAGATTTGTAAATTGTCCATCCAGGTAAGCACTAATTACATTTGATGGATATGTTTCAATAAGAGAGGGAATATAATCAACAGGAAGATTTTTTTCGTTTTCATACGTTGAAGCGTTAATTATTCCATAAGATTCAGTTTTTTCAGTAACAAATTTTTTATAAGTAAACTTAAAACCCTCTGGAGTAGTCGCAACATCTATTCCGTTTTTTAATCCAGGTATATTATATCTCATCCTTGCAATTGTTTTACGCCAAGCCAACTCTGCTTTATCAATTTTCATTACATCAAGCTCGTCCATAACGGCATGACCTATTTTAAATCCTATTATTGTTTCCGGCCTTTCCATCGATCGACAAATACAAGTACCACGATATTGTCTACCAAAATAAAAATGTACTTCTTTATTTGCTTCTCTGATGCTGGTTCGCATTCCAAAATTAAACGCGACCTCATCAATAGTTGGATAAAAAATGTCTCTTATTTGTGGATATGTTGGAGCAAAATAACCAGCATTAATTCGAGGCCATGCGCAAAAATGAATACACAAGCCCATGCCGCATACCCATGTTTTACCGCTTCCAAACCCAGCTACAAAAGCCTTAAACTTCTCCGGCATCTGTAGAAATATTCCCTGCGGCCTGTTCGCCTTGATTCCTTCTGCCATCTTCAACCTGTATGTTTATTTTTATCGGTAAAGGTAATGAATCATCATCATCAAAACTATCTTTCGGTTCTTTTATTCCATCAATGCGAGCTGTCAACCTTCCATCATACACACCAGTCATACCGCCAGAGATCCTTTGTTCTGACATTTCATCTTTTATGCGCGCATAGATGTGTGAATATTGCTTTCTACTTGCATATTCAATAAGCCCTCTACGAGACATTTCACAAAAAACAGCAAACCCCCATTCAGTAAGAGGTCTCGTAATTGGTAAATATAGAAGTTCTCCAGCACGAACCCCGGATTTTATAGCCTCAATCTTATTCCACGGGTTAGAATTAGCCCATTTTTTATATTCTTGAAATTTATTGTATAATTCTTCAGGAGATTTAAATTTTCGCGGTCTACCAACAGAATTCATTTCGCCCCCGGCGTTTAAACATCCACAAGATGTTATATAATAATATAATTATTTTCTGTTAAGAAGCAACAAAAAGTTATCAAAAACTAAAAATTGCCGATTTTAGCGTTTATTCAAGACCAGGTATATAGTACTTCTTCCTGTAAAAAACACAAATAATTTTAAATAAAACTTATTAATAATTATTATTATCAATTACCTAATTTATATTAACAGTATTATTGTTGTATTAACAATAATAATAATTATTATATAGTATATTTTATTATTATTTATATTTGTAGTAAGTTAGGGTATATGGTTGGTGTTAATATTTTATCTTAAACGCCATTTTTTTATTATAATTATTATTAAGGAGGATAAAGTAATGAGAGAACTTAAGGAACAGATCAAATCAGCAGGAATCAGTCGCAAAGAACTGGCAAAGCGAATCAGTGTATCGTATTCACACCTCAATTACTGGCTAAACGATTTCGGAGATATGCCGGATTATATCAAAGAACGAATCGATTACATTTTAGAGGAGGCCAAAAAATGAAAACCATGCTTTTTATTGTCGGATTGCTGTCTATCTGTTTCGGTCAGGATTACTTTACGCAATCGCTCAAACCGTGGGAAAAACTCGGTATTACATCGAAGGAGTACGCTGCGGCAAACAAACGCGGTATATCTGAGGACTCAATAAAGATTATCACCACTTACGGGATAGGAATATTCGAGTATATTTCCGAGCCTTGGGTACCGGACAGTATATCTCGTGAAAAATGGTTCGAGTATCGTCAGAAGGGGTTAACGAGTAAAAATATAACCGACAAAGTAACCGATACGACTAAGATAAAATTTAAGATTGAGGGTGGAGAGTTTAACCCAGAACACAAGTCGGCACGTGGTTTAATTCCGGGGTACTGTCAGATTAAATCAGGTAGGAAACAAATCGGAACAATTCAAATAGTTGTTGGTGGAGTAGGATTTGCCGGACTTGTATCAAGTGCTATTTTCAAACCTGCTGCAATACCTATCCCGTTTATGCTTTGTATTGTTCCGGCTGTTTCGTGGTCATTTGCTACTCAATAATCACTCCCCGCCCTTCCGGCTGCTATGTATCGCGTTGTTGATTCGTGCGGCTATATTCGACACAGTTAAACACGATGGAATATCTGCCCCATCCAAATCGGACCGCAATTGCCTATCAATCGCCTCAGTATAATCCCTCTCCTCCCCCGGCTTTTCCTCGGCAAACTCGGTGTTGTACGGGACGAAAATACCGTTATAGCTCGTATCCTCCCGAAAGAACCACCATCCACCCGGAACGCGAGTGACCCGGCTTTCATGTAACACAAACCAATCGGTCTGACCAAGGTCCATATCGTACAAGCTCATATTTGCTCCTGTCTATTTTTGTCTACAGTTTCGGATTTATTTTTTGCATCTTGGTACCATTTGCGCAGCTTAAAATTGTTCCAGTGTCCGCATTCTTTGCAAAGGTATCCAGTAATGGTCATTTCTACACGAGACAGCCATCCATAACTTGCACTTGCTAATATTGGCATTGCCGCACCGCATTTACCACATTCAGTTGTAAGCATTTTGATCCTTACTTTCAGAGCCTAATTGATGGACAGGACAAGTTCGGGTAGGGAGCAAAACCCCCTTACCCCCATACGATACTTGACGGCTCAGGTATACGGTATAGGGCGCGGTAAGACCCCAAAACTCCGCGTGTTTTAACTTTTATCCCGCTGGTGTCCCTATCCAGCGGTTACGTTTCCATGTGTCGTCAGCTTTAGCTCGTTAAAGCCATGCCGCTTTCCGGAGACACTCTTTCAGTGGGGAAACATGGACCCACTTTAACGCCGGAATTTCTCACCAGGCTTTGACCGACTACATATTGAATTAGGGGCTTTCCAGATATAAGCGATGCCGTGTTGCACTGCTGATTCGCGTGGCAGCCGTATCGGGCATTGTACGTGTCACTTTTCGCTACAAAGAGAAGCCGTTTCTTTAATCGCGTACAATCCAGAAAACCCCAAATTTAAAAGATCAAATAAAAAAGCCCGGTATACTCAAAACTTTCCTTCCTCCTCGGGCCAACGAAAGTAGGAAGGTGCTGAATATACCGGGCATTGTTTGCTCGATACTTGGTATTGGCCCAACTGTAAAAGAACTACTCACTAATATACCACAAATCGGCCCGAAGCGCAACGTTTTTGTTTATACACTGTTATTCTATTGTTTTCAGGGAGCCAATCCGGTACATGGTCGCGCACAATTTCAAACTGTTTTCCGCCAAACTCGAACCGAATCACGTACCATTTGTGTCCGGTCGACAAAGCGAGTGATCGAGCAAGTTTGTGCAAGATACGCTTCATTTTAGCTTTAAAGCTTCCTTATTTTTATATGAACCAAACTTATACCCATTAGGCGCGGTTTTATCCATATCAATTAGTTTTTTATAAAGCTCAGGCCTTAGTTCTTGTAGTTTTTCGAGGTCTTTATTTCTTTGTAGCGGACAACACCAACACGAAACACGATTCCAATGTTCATATAGCCCACCGAAGTCAAAGCCATTAGAATAGCATATTTCTAACGCCTTTTTTTCTGTTATACCATACTCGACAAGAGGAAAGGAATATTTAAGAAAATAATCTCTCCTTCTTGCTTTGTTCTTTTTGTTTGCCCTTTTTATTCTCATAGTTTCGTCTGATGCGTACCCAACATACTGAGTACACGGACGATAAAATCTTAGCGCCCGTCGTATGCTGTTTATTTTTTCATTTGTGCACCACCTCAAACGCGGTGTTGCCCACCCGATTTCTTCTATGTACTGACGAAACGGTTTTACTGTATGGCACTCTTCTATTTCTACCCCTAAAACCTGTTTTACCCTTTCGATATGACCGCGCATTTCTGGAAATTCAAACTCCTCGCAATCAAAATAAACTATTTTATCGAGTGGCATTTTTTTCTCAAGCAGTAAAATCAAAAGTGCCGTACTGTCCTTCCCGCCAGAGAAGGATAGACAGTATTTCATCTCGTCGCTTTGTTTTCTTGCCAAATATTCACATTGTTTGCACCAGTGCCATTTTCTATCCGCAGATTTTGACGAATTAAAAAATTCAGACAGTGGTTTTTCTTGCTTGCAGTGGCAACACGTTTTCATTACAGCCTTTTGTTGTTATAAGTTTATTTTTTCCCATACACCCACCTTCTCCTGCAGACCGGCCGGAGCCGGTGAGGTCTGTTATTTAAATCGGACGTTTTTACGCTCCCAGTCGTTGCCGGTGCAGATAATGGTGTAAGATCCACTCCACTTCGGTTCGAATTTTCCCCGGGCTGCTCTAATCGATCCGGCATAACAGTAATCGTAGTATTTGCCATCCTTAATTAGTTCGTAGCGTTTCATCTTCCATCTCCTCCGTTGAGTGTTTATGATCTCATCAGTACCGGAATTACCGGCATACCGGCCGGAGCCGGTTTCGATCTACTCCACCTCAATCGAGTATGCGATATCAGTATGACGAGTACCGCGCCAAGTATGGTTATTATACGCGGCGTCAAGGTCATCCATTGCTGCCTCTTTAGATTCGTGGATGCGGCCCTCAAACGGTAATTCGCCATTTGCTGCTACGCATACCCACCCGTCGCCTTTTGGCTCAACAACTATCGTCAATCTTTTTCCAGTGCTGCTCATATTTACTCCTCTGTTGAGTGTTAAATTTAATTACACATATATAAAAAGCAATGATCGTGCCAAGAATAAATGCCGAAAACAACACTAAAAACGCAATATCATTTTGATATAATGTAAAAAATTCCGACAGGTTAGTAATGTTTTAGGTTAGGAAATTATTGTAAGTTGGTGTATTGTATAGACTTGTGTTTATTAATCAAAGTGTAAAAAAATCTGACACGATTATTGAAAATTTTACACTAAAATCGGCCCTCTCTTCAACTATTCCGCATTCCCTTGATCCGGACCCTGCCCTTGTCGTCTACTGGCAGCCCGGTTTGATCCGGGCAAACGTTTTCAGCGCGATATATACTACCGTCGTTGAGCAATTCAAAAACAACATACCCCTCGACCAGCACATTAACACCCCTTGAGCTTTCTTCTAACTCGACCAGCTTCGGCTTAACCGGCTCCGGTTCCTGCTTGATCACGTATCGATTCTGCGCCATACTTCCTCCTTTTTTGGTTTGTTTCTGTTCGACCTTTTTCGGCTCCTGTTCGACCGGCTGGCACACGGGGCAGCATAAAAACATTTCATCGTAACAATCCGCGAGTTTCTCGTGCTCTTCGGAGTGTGGGCAACCGTATCGGGCGATACAATCCTCATTCGGACACGCTTTCATCATCATGCCTTCGCCTCCATTCCGCACCGTTTATTTAACCGCTCGACCCGCTTTACCGCCCGGTCCATGTCTTTCGGCTCGATCAGATCCCGGAGCTTTTCCCGGAGCGCGGCGGTGTAGGTGGGTGGAAGCTTAATATGTTCAACGCAACTTCTTTTATACCACCACCACGTACCGTTTGACTTTATTTTTAGTCCCTCATTATACGCGGACATCACTACGCCAATAGAACCAATAGGAAACTCTATTCCAACCCCGGACGCAGGTCCAACAATTCTGACCCGATCCCCGACCCGAAGCTCCCGCTTTCGTTCGACTCGTTTCCGCTTCGGTCGGACTATTTCGCTATCACCTTGCAGTATAAGACAAGATGTTCCTACTACGCGATACTGGAAATCGTCTTCACCTTTTTTTTTCCTATACCTCTCAACGTTGTATTCCTGCCCTATTTCTTTTGCATACCAAAAAAACTGGCCCGTAGCCTTCTTAATCCGTACCTTCATCAATCCTCCTCTGTATATTTGATTTCCACCAGTTTCCGTCCGCAGTAGGGGCAGAATTTGTAACCCCGCTCCGTAGGTTCATCACTTTTATGAAAACAGTAGTGCATATTACGACAATCTGTTTCATAGTCTCCATCCGAGTCCTCGCGCCAGTTGCAGGTTCCGTATGTCCTGCGCCGTACCGGCAAATCTCCTTCGAGCCACAACGATCCGGAAGATGTCGTTCGTATCTGATACCATCCGAAATCACGACCAGACACGATAAAAGTCTCGTCGCCATCTCGCTTTTCTTCACCGTTTTCAAGCAGTCTCCACATATTTCCACCTCCGGTTTCCGTTTCCTACAATATAGCACAAACCCGACATTTGTGCAACTTATTTCTAATTTTATTTTATTTTTATTTTTATCACTTTTTTCTTGCATTTCTGTTCGAGTGGTGATATATTAAGGGAGAAGAGAAAAGGAGGTGTTATGAATATTTGTAGCAATGGACATACAACAATAGTTCACGATGGGGCAACTTGTCCGCTGTGTAACCTGATCCGGCACAATAACACCGTACACGATTTTATCGAATCAAAGGGGGGCGGGCTCGTGTCAGAGCTTGTCCAATATCAGCGAGAAAAACAATCAAAACAGGAGCAGCAATGAAACTTACCAGAAAACGACCCGGCGAGACTCGGGGCAGACCGTCACCTTATATTGAGGTGATCGAGACCGCATTCGCCCGGAACAACAGTATCCAGTGCGAAACGGTGAAAGAGGCGCGGGCAGTTCGACAGTGTGCGCATCGGGCCGGATACGATGCTAAACGGCGAGATAAAATCGTAACCCTTATCGGAAAGAAGGGAAGATGAACGAAATACTTCAGGGACTTGCGCTATCCGGATTGTCGTGGATTGTTTTGGGTGAACTTGAATTGTTTTTGATCAAAAAATGGTTTCCGTGGTCAAAAACAAATATTGCAATAGCACTTGTCGCCGGGTTTTCACTCGGATACTTAATCTGAAACTGGAGGAAGAGATAATGTACAACTACAGCGTAACCAGCATCTATAACGTACCGGTACGGATGATCGGAACCTGCGTATCGTTGCATCTGATCAAGGTGCGGAAGATTATGCACAAAGAGGGTGTGATTAAAACCGATCCGCAATTCTCGGACGATCTGGACACGATGAAGGTTTCGGCGTCAATCAAGCGTATGTTCGGTGATCGGTACTCTCAGGAGGGGCTTGTATTCTCAATTATATCCCACATCGAACTACCAAACATCATCCATAACATTGACGTCTACGGTGAACATGAAATAGTTGAGGAATCAATTTAACACAACACCATACACAGAAAGAGGTTATAATGGGCTTTTTTATTTCAAAGGCAAGTATCAGGAACGTTTTCGGGTTTGAGGCAATCGAAGCGAAATTCAACGACGGGGCGAATTATATTTACGGAAAGAATGGTTCTGGGAAATCGTCTCTTACCATCTCCGGGTTATGGGCCTGCATTAAGGGAATTGCGGAACAGGGCGACAAGTTCATTTCCCAGCGTTTCAGGTGCATCGGAAAGGGCGGGGCATCCGGTGACATTAAATACGAATTTACCGACTCCGAAACTGGTTCAAAATTCGAAATCAAAAACCACGTTACCAAAGCGTCAAACCAGATTACATTCAAGGCAATCGAAGGTTCACCGCTGGCCGATGATTTTCTCGACGATTTTTTCAACGTGTCGCTTTTGAGTGCCCGTAACTTCTGCCGGTTATCGGGAGTTGACCAGGCGGTTGCCCTCGGAATTGATACCAGTTCCTTTGATGTCAACATTAAAAAGTTGAAGGAAGATCGCAAAATCGAAAACCGCCTACTTAAAGAATCTGGCACTATCGAACCGGTTGAAAAGGTTGAACCGGTTGACATCGACGCACTGCGGGAAAAGAAAAAGAAGATTGCCGAAAAACTGAATCAGATCTACAAAAAAAACAGGGACCACAACAACGAGTTGCGTAATGAATACGAGCTGGCAAAAACAGAATACAATACCAAGCTCCACGATCACAACGAAGCAATAACCAATATGAGGCTTGCGTACAATGAATGCTTCGACTCGCTTTCAAAGCTGAAAACGCACGGATACAAGGGGGGTGAGGTACAGAAGTTTTTGGAAACACTGAAATCCTTTCCGGAATTCAAAGAATCTGAACCGGTTGAGCCTACGTACATAATTGAAATGCCGGACGATTCCGAACACACTACCATCGACAAAGAAATCGAATCGGCATACGCAACGAACGAAGAGGCAAAAAAGTACGCTGATTACCTTATCAGAACCGTAGCGGCAAAAACACGTCAGAAAAAGATTGACGATCTGAACAAGCAGATTGAAGACGAAGAAACGGCGAGAACGGAATATATTACATCGATGAAATTTCCATTTGCAGGACTCAACACCGATGAAAACGGGTGTTTGCTTTTCAAAGATCGTCCAATAACAGAGCAGAATTTCAGTAAGGGAGAACTTGAAATTATCGTTGCGAAACTTGCGGCATCTCAGAACCCTCTTTTCAAAACCAGATTTATCGATGAGTTCGGTATTCTCGATGAGGATAACCAGAAAAAGCTCGTTGACGATTTGATAAAAGATGGTTTTCAGGTTATAGTATCAATTCCCGGCGAACGTGTTGAACACGACAACGCCATTGTTCTCCGTGACTGTAAAATTGCAGACGAATCAGAAACCGAAGAAAGGCCAGAACTATTATGACCGAACACGCTTTTGACATTGAAACAATACCGAACGAATCAATAATATCCATGCTGCCTCCACCTGAAGTGGCATACGGCAATGCAAAAGACCCGGAAAAAAGAGCAGCCAAAGAACAAGAGGCAAAAGAAAAACAACTCTTCACCCTTGGTCTTTCGCCACTTACCGGAAGGTTTTGCTGTTCTGCTTTCCACGGAACAAACATGAGTGAGTTCCGGGTGATTTCAGAACCAACAGACGCCGAAGAAATTGAGCTTCTCAACTGGACGTTTGAAACAATTTACACCCATACCGAAGAGGGTGAGTTCAACAATGGAATTATCATCACCCACAACGGAATGGCTTTTGATTTCAGGTTTATCTATATCAGGGCGATGATATTAAAAATTGAAATGACGTCAAGATTTATTCCCCCTCTTTCTCACTGGACAAAGAGATACACTCGGGTTCCGCACTGTGATCTGCTGCAGGAATTTACCGGGTGGAAATCAGACACAAAGGGATGGAATCTCGACGCAATCGGCAGGTCGGTACTCGGAAGGGGGAAAACCGATCGAGACTATTCAACGTATCTCGATCTGATCAAAAACGGCGAAGGTGATAAAATTGGTATAGATTGCCTTTGCGATACCGGTCTGACATTTGATATATACCAGCAGATGAAAAAATACATTTTCTGAAAGGAATAACAATGGGTATCGATAAAGTATTAAAAATGATAGACCTCGTTGGAAGTCAAAAGGGTTACGATATGTTCAAAGAGCAGACAATGAGAATGCTTGCCGATTCACTGAACAAAGAGGCATTCTGGCTCCAATACAAAATGATCGGAGACCATTGGGCTAGCAACAGTTACGTTACCGACAAGAAAAGCATTCTCCCTACTCTGTTTACCGCAGCAAAACTGAATCTTCATCCGGACCCGGTAATGAGGCAGATTTACTTTATTCCGTATGGCGGGGAGCTCACCTATCAGGTAGGATACATAGGAATGATTGAACTGGCAAATCGTGCAGGAAAATCGGTGAGATCAAATCTTGTATACGAAAAAGACGTTTGGGAATACGAGGAAACAGAACGGGGCCAGCACTTTTTGCACCGGGAGAACTTTCTCGACAACAACAGGGGCAAGGAGCTTTTCGCGTACTCTGTTTTTACTGACCGTGCAACCGGTTTTTGCCAAGTTCACACCATGAGAAGTGACCATATCAACAAAATAAAGCAGCTTGTTTTGGCGCGTATGAAAACATCATCAACCCCGTGGAAAGACCCTCTGTTTGAACCAGAGATGAGGAAGAAAACTTGCGTTCGTCGACACTCGAAAACAGAGCCATTTTCCGTTGAAATGGCGTTGGTAATTCACCACGAAGAACAGGATGAACTTGGAAACCATGTGGTAGACAAGCATCCGGAACTTGACGGAATTATCGATCAGATAAATCCCGATCCAGCCAGTTCTGAGGGAAAAAAACTTGCCGCAGAGCTTGACCGGGAAGCGGCACAATCAGAATTGCCGTTTAATTAATAGATCGGAACGACAAATAATGGACTCCACCTACGCCGCACTAATCCGGGCAGAGTACCAGTCGTACATAATCATTCTGGTAGTTTTCGGATCGGTCGTACTCGCCATGGTTGCGGCAACGTGGATTGCATTACATAATCTGATTACGCGCAAATGGAAATCGTTCGCCTTAATATGGGATGCAAAGTATGGATATTCTGGCTCTGATCGTGCACGTCGTGATCGTGATGGACTTGTTTAAAACAATAATCTACTGGAGGTAAGTGTTGGATTTTATAATTAAGGTTGCCCACAACTCAAGACCAAACGAATACCAGAATTTTTGTCGTATTACCGAATACAACGCAACCGATGAGGTAATAGATGAAATATGTAACCTGTTAAATGAGTCTAGTTTTCGTGACTGTACTTTTATTCATGAAGAGGCTGAGGAGGTTTAAAATGACACTCGGATTTATCTTTCTCGGAATAGTCGCTTCGTTCCTGATCGGGATCGGAGCCGGAAAATATCTGAAACGGATCGGTCGTACTCTCGCTCTGTATCGCGTCGTGGTTTATCCTGTACAATCTGATTACGCGCAAATGGAAATCGTTCGCAACAATCTGGAGTAGTCATGGATTTGATACCGATTCTGATCGTACTGATGGGGATGGACTTGTTTAAGGTTTTAATATACTGGAGGTAGATTTGAAAAACCAAGCAGATTATTCTCAGTACGAGTGTCCATATTCACATCTGCCGAAGGATTGCGGGCACGAACTACACGGACCAGAGGCATATTCTGACACGTATGGAGTGTGGTGTCCTTGTGGTTTTCGTGGACCGGTTTTTTATCTTGACCCCGAAGAGCTCGGATTAAAAAAGAAGGAGGCCAAAATATGACACTCGGATTTATCTTTCTCGGAATAGCGGCTGTCTGGTTCCTGCTCGGGATCGGAGTCGGAAAATGCCTGAAACGGAACCGGCAGCGGTATGTCGTTTCGGATCGGGACAAAAAGCGCCAGGCGGATCGAATCAAGGGGCAGCGGATCACGGAAGAACGTCGGAAAGTGGTTCGTCAGAAAATGAGTGTAATTGTAGCAGGAAAGGGGTTCGTCGATGCAGACAGTGCGCGGAATTGAAGCGAAGTCGAGAAAGGCGAAGGTTAAAGTACCGGTTGCACCCTTCTGCGGAAATTGCCGGTATGGAAAGCATGGATGCCTTTCTACAGATCGGTGCGTCGAATGCAAGGCAGACGAAGCGGAGGGACTCGGTAAAACCGGATTCAGGCCAAAGAAGTTCACGGTCGAAAACGGCAAGACGGATTACACCGGGAAACGCAAAGCCAAACTCGAATTTTCAAATAGACACTTGGGGCGATCATGATGATACGAGGCGGTCAATTCGGGCCGGATGACTCAGATCCGGATTTCGAGCGGTTCACCTGTACCGGGTCCGGATGCAAAAAATTGGTCGATACTGAATCTGGATCGTGTACCCCGGACATGGAACGGCTTCGGTTGTGTTCGAATTGTGTCGATAAGCATTATAAATTGGAACGCAAAGGGTGCGATCTGGACGACTGCAATAAATGTTACGAAGAACTTTCTCTTTCATTTCCAGATAGGTTTAGTGGCTCCAAACACATAGAAAAAGGTAGTATGCAAGCATTTATTGGTTGCAAGATTATTCTTGCTGAAGAGTGCTCGAAGGAAAGCTTCGATGAAGCAAAGAAAAACGGTTTCCCCCATGAATTTGACATAGAGGAAAATACCGTAGTAAGTGCAGAACAGTGGACCGAGGGGTATCATGTGGTATATCCGAATCCTGAAGGCAAAAGGTATCACTCATGGTCACCCAAAGAAGTGTTTGAAAGATCGCATCGTCGGGTGTTCACCGACGAAAAAGTTCTCATCTCATCTTATTAACCAGTGGTTGGAGCCACTATGATTCCTCAACCCACCCCCGACAAAACTTGATTTCGGCGGGGAAACGTGGTATATTAGGGGTATGACGGCCAAACTATCAAAACTGAAATTATAATTTTTCTTTAATGCCTCCGGGTTCCCTTGGTAGCGTTCAGACTTGGCCGTCAGTCACTACCAACCCGGATGGCTATTTAAAGTTATCTACCATGAAAAACTGGCATCAAATTTGGACTTACGACAACTCAAAATATTGTTGTTGTCCACCTCAAGAATCTGGCTGCTATTTGGTTTTTTACTGGAACTATTATTCCAACGAGAGCAGTTTGGCGTATATCGGATCATCAAAGAACTTATTCAAACGGGTTAGTAGGGGGCGTGAAGTATTAAACGTTGATTTTCCAATACTTCCAATTGTTTTTATTAAAACAACTACCGATTATATCAGACTTGAAAAAAGACTGATAAAAAAATTTAGGCCAGACTTGAATAAACAGCACAGATAAAGGACTATTTTAAAAACAGTATGCACCGTGGATACGTTAAATTCTGGAGAAAAATACTTGAGTGGGAGTGGTTCACATCTTCCGAGACGTTTCACGTATTCGCGTTTTTATTTCTATCGGCAAACCATTCAGACGAAAACTACAAAGGATTTCCGGTAAAAAGAGGGCAGATACTAACCGGCCGGAAATCTATTTCAGAAAAAACAGGAGTCAGTGAGCGCTCAATCAGGACTGCACTTACTCGACTAAAAGCGACCGGCGAAATAACCATCAAAACGACCAACAAGCATAGTATTATAACTCTATGTAATTACGATATATACAACTGCCCGTACGAACAAAACGACCAGCAAGACGACCAACAAGCCGTCACTCCGGCGACCAGCAACCGACCAGCAACCGACCAGCAACCGACCACAAACAAGAATGTAAAGAACGTGAATAATGAAAAGAATGTAAAAAATATATCTATACTTCCATTGGATGAAAGGGAAGAGAGGTTTAAACAGGAGGTAAATTCGTTCGCAGAATACGACCAGAAATTACGAGATGATTTTATACGACACTGGACTGAGAAAAGTAAGAACGGGAAAAAGATGAAATTTGAAATGAATAGAACTTTTGAAATAAAAAAGAGACTGATTACTTGGAAAAACAACAATGAAAAATGGTTTGGAAACCAGCAAACACAAAGGAAGCTCAATGAATACGAAATCGGAGCAGCCAGTAAATACGAAAATCTGTGAAAAGTGCGGTAACGAGATGGAATACGTTGAGGATTATATATCAACCGTTTTTTCTGATATGCGAAAAAAACTCGGGGTGCCCGAAGAAGAGGGTTCGGAGACTGAAGAGGTAAAGTACCACTTTGAATGCAAGCACTGCGAAAAATTAAAAGAGCAGGAAAGAACAAGGCGCGAAACCCAAGAGAAAAAAGATGCGTACCGAAAAAAGGTTTTGAAAGGGATCCCGCCAATATACTCGAATTGCAGCATCAATGATTTTCAAAACATCGGGCCTGTTATTGAGTGGGCAAAAAAACCGGCAGGGTTTCTGTACATTTATGGGAATACCGGAACAGGCAAAACACACCTGCTCTGCTCAATGAAAAGTCGATACAACGAGCTCGATATTTATTCAAGGCTGTTTTTCTCTTCCGAAGTGTTTTTAAGGATCCGGAAGTCATTCAACAACGACCACGGGGAAACGGAATCGGATATTATCGAACACTGCTCCGGTAATTTCATTGCATTTTTCGACGACTTCGGTAGTCAGAAAATGTCCGAATACGCACTTGAAACGTGGTACAACATAATCAACACGCGGTACATGGGTAATTATCCTACGGTATTCACAAGCAATATAACGCTCAAGGAGATCAGTTCTCAGATGTCTGACAGGATAGCGTCACGGCTGGCGTCCGGCGTCATATTCGAGCTTAAAGGAGACGATCAGAGGATAGTGAACCGGGTAAAGAACAAAGAAGCTGCCGAACGGAATAAAATTAATTTCTGAAATCTGGCCGTACCGGACGCGGGAAATTCGTAGAAACTTAACCGAGGTGTGGTAATTATGAATGCAAAAAGAGTGTTGCGATATTACGCCGAATGCGGGCGCGGATTCTGGAGGAAGGACCGAGCTATTAACCACGAAAAGGTGTGTAAGTGCTGGGGCAATCCTACGTATAGAACGTGCAAAACTTGTCGACACGCTAATAAGATACACGACAGCAACGGAATGGAACATGAGCCGCAGAATCTCGAAACGTGGATATGGACCGAATGTAAAAAAGGAATCGGACCGGGAGACGCTGAATGGAACCAGAAGCACGAAAATGTTGATGATATAAATATAAACTGTTCGCTTTGGGAGCCAACCCGGACGCGGACGGTTGAACGGGATTTGACGGAGGTGTTTTGAAATGATCGATCCAAAAGAAGCCCCGGAAGGGTACGAAGCTGTACGTGGATACTGTTACGACTGTTGTTTTTTTATCGGTATGTCATGTCCAGATCCGGATTTAAATTGTCACGCATCGACTCGCAAAGACGGCGAGACGGTTATTTTCAGGAAGGTGGAGGAGTGAAATGGAAAAGCCGATTTTATTTAAAGGTGAAATGGTCAAGAAAATACTGTCTGGAGAAAAAACTCAAACAAGGCGTATTATTAATGGTCCGATGAATCAGATGCACTACGGTAAGCTATTGGGGGACTGGGCTTTAAGTTCATTTGTAGGGCTTGAGGATGGGATATTGGAATTTAAAATTCAAACAGATGTTGATGATTGCGCTACTTGTAAAATAAAGTGTCCCTATAGTAAAGTTGGTGGCGCTCTTTGGGTACGTGAAACATGGTGGCAATGTATAAATAATAATGACCGAATTTATTACGCTGCGTCAGAAACACCGACCGAAACAAAGAATAGATCATATCGAAAAAGACCTTCAATATTCCTGAAAAGGTCAGACTCAAGAATCAACCTTGAAATTATCAGCATCAGGGTGGAGAGACTACAGAATATTACGGCAAGCGACGCGATTGCAGAAGGTATTGACCGAAGCGGGATTACGTGGAAAGATTATCGCACCGGAGGGATGAAGCAGGCAATGTTGCAGGATCCGGTTGATAGCTTTAGAACTCTTTGGAACACAATCAACAAAAAGCGTGGATACGGATGGGATATTAACCCGTGGTTATGGGTCATAAAATTTAAGGTAATTTAAACCCATGAAAGACTACTCCGAACCAGAACCGACCGAATCCGTAATAAAACGGTACCGGGAAATACAGAACACGTATCCCGAAGGCCACCGGGAGCGGGTGGAAATAGAGAGGCAGATTGAGGCGGTGAAAAATGAACGAAGATAAATTGTCAAAACTTGCTGATATGTGCGTTACAGGAATATGGTACCGGATCGACATCATACCGCTCGGTAAGCCACGTATGACACGTTCCGACCGGTGGAAGGGGAGGAGTTGTGTTAATTCGTATTGGGCCTTCAAAGACGAACTGCGGTACAGATTAGGTAATTCAAATGTACCGTTGCCGCATCAGATCAAAGGAGTGTCATGGCTGGCATATTTCCCGATCCCGAAGTCGTGGAGCAAAAAGAAACGCGCCGAAGTATCCGGGCGGTTGTTCCCAATACATCAGGTTAAGCCGGATCGGGACAACATAGACAAGGCTATACTCGATTCACTGTTCGGTAACGATTCTGGAGTCGCTATCGGATTGACCGGGAAGTTTTGGGACGATGGAGAAGGACCGAGAATAGAAATAATGTTTATCACTTAGAAATAGTTTGCATCTCAATTATAATTTGATTATATTACTATCATGACCAAGAAAAAATATACCAAACGAGGAACCGGCGATTTTATACAGACTCGGATCGTCGGTAAAAATGATATTAGAATTGCGAACGATGTAATTGATCACATATCAGAAGGTTATAAAAAGATAGATTACCGTGACGTTATTCATTATCTTCTGGTTGCGTTCGATGAGGATCGGATTGTAGATAAAAAGTTCGTTTAGAAACAAGTTAGCAAAAACTCCGGTCGCTCCGGAACGAATTATAGGAGGCCATAATGAGAATAATGTGTACAAGGTGCGGTAGAGAGATTTCACCAATGCAGATTGAGTGCTATTGTGAGCCGTGTTTAATGGCCTCTGAATCTGATGAATCCGCTCCCTCCGCATCTGCTAACATCGACTATACGGCGGCGCTGGAAGAGGAGTTGATGGATTTTTTCGGTACCGGCCCTTTAGATATAATAAAAAACCTTAATTTAAGTAAACTGGCAACGCGCCTAAATTCCGCAGTCAAAGCACTGCAGAACTTCGCATAGTCGAGGCCCGTTGGTTGCAATTCGAGTTTTCTCTTGAATTGTAATCGCGGCGCTAATAAAAACGAAAGGGGTTAAATTTGAAACACTACAAATTAGTAAACAAAGTTCCGGTGGCGTGCGAAGAGTTTGACGCTTCGGCATGGGATATTGCCAATCGAAGGGTTGATAAAACCAAGATAGGCAACGTGCAGGTTTCGACAGTTTTTTTATGTATCGATCATAGTTTCGAGTCCGGTGAACCTGTACTTTTCGAGACGATGGTTTTTGGCGGTCCATTAGATGGCGAAATGGATCGATATTGCAGTTGGGATGATGCGGTCAAGGGTCATGCGGCAATCGTTCAAAGAGTCAAAGATGCGCCGCTGGAGAATGCGGAAGAAAACTCGAACAACAACCAACAACCGCTAAACGCTCCGCCTTCGGCTCCGGCACAAGGCACATTACCGGAAGCCGGTAACGTCGTTTAGCTTTTCCGTTATACGCCAGTTGTTTGAACTTTTGAGTTGGAGGAAATTTTTATGGACTGGTTTGTTATTAACGATACTGAGTTGCGTCAATTTCACATGGCTGGCCTGGTTGCAGGTGGTGGCGATTCGGTTTTACCCGTTGTTAACGAAATTTGTGGTAGAAAAATTTCGTATAATTCGGATGTTCAAAAACCAGCGCATAACACAGACTATATGGCGGCTCTTGTAAAGATTAAGAAAATTATTCACGGTCGAGGCGATACTGTTACCAAGGTTGGTAAGGTGAGCGACTTAATAGCGAGCCTCAATTTTCCCAAAGCGGAAAACTGCACATAGTCTTAACCGTTAGCTGCAATTTGCGGCTGACCATATTGGATTAAATTTCTAAAAACGGAGGTTTGTATGCTTAAAGGAACAGTTGTTAACAAAGTGGAAGAATACCCATGTCTAAAGCAGGCAAAGAGCACAGGTAGAGTTGTGTTGTTTTCAAGCCCTAATACTGGAACATGCCTGGTTAAAGGCCGTGAGGGGTCGTTGGGTGTCGGGTTTCATCAGCAAGGTTGGGCAGAAGAAGATTTCGTGCGCATTTCCGGTCACGTAACAGTGGAAGAAATTTGACAAGGGGAGCATCCGCAAACAACAGCTAACACAGCATAGCAGGTTCGCTACCGCTCTCCCAAATGCTGCGCACTTCTGCTATGCACAAACGTTATAGGCAATTTCACTCCTAAATTTGATTGGAGTTTTTTATGCTCAGTGACAATATTGAAACAATTGAAACGTATCTTGTAAATCGTGCGTATAGCGAATCTATTACTCCTGCGTGGTTGCGCATAAAAAGTGCTTTGGAGCCCGTTCAACAGCCCATAACAAAGGGTAAAACTCCGGCTGCGCCTACGCGCTACGCGGAAATTGCCGCTGAAATGATAGCACTGGCTGAGTCAAATAAAGCTCAGTGTTATAACCATCATAATAGTAAATTACGGGAATGGGCGCGGCAACTTCTTTTACCCTAAACCGTTATACAAAATTTTTTAACCTTTTTAAATTGGAGTAAAATATGCCTATCGTTAAGCAGAAAGAGTGGCAGCAGTGCGTTTCAAACAATTCAGACCCATACGGTAAAGCCGTGGTTGATGTAGCTCGCCGCGCAATGGAAATACTTGATGCTGAGTCCGGTGAATTTGACTGTTACAAACTATTATGCCGTGCTGACGAGGAGTGCGGTGCCGGTGGTATTACCGGGTTCATGGCTGGGTGTGCAGCAAACATTATTTCGCAATGTCACAGTCGCGGCGAAGAGTTCAGAATTAAATGGAATGGTGACCACGGTGTCAAAGAAAGTGAAGCAAACAGTGGCGTCGTTAACCCGGCAATTTTAACAGTAGGGTAGGTTAAAAAACTTCGCATAACAGCGGCAGCACAAAATAATTTTCAATTACTTCGTGCGCCCCGGCTCTGGCCGGTGCCGCGAACCGTTATAGGCAATTGCTCGGCGGCCATATCAAAGGCCGGGCTAAGAAAGGATATTGCAGTATGTCGCAGTTGAAAGCCATTCTTACATTTGATGATTCATGGGATGACGAGGCAGTACGTAACGCCTTTGCAGATAATGATCAGTTTCCCGGTGTAACCGTTTTGAAATTGGAGGTTTTTCGCATGGAATGTAAAGTGTGTGGAGGCTTAGCTGTAAATAGGTTCAATATTGATTTTGATCTTGTCCCTGTTTGCGAACAGTGTGCGAACGCCATTACAATGCAGCAGGTAGAATGGTTGGTAGGCCGAGACGTTTGCGAAAAACATGATTCAAAGGAAGCGGAAACACAGCCCATAACAAAGGGTAAAACTCCGGCTGCGCCTACGCCCGGTGGGGAAATTGGACGGGTTTGTGGTTCGTGCGGTCGTAGAAGTAGCGGAACTTGTTTACCGGATAAATGCGATAGTGGTTATTCCGGGTGGATTCCCGTCTAACTTCTTTTACCCTAAACCGTTAGTTTCAATTTGCCGGTTTTACTCTATGATAGGAGCACGCTATGAGCCAAAATTGTCAACGAGATCCAATTACCCAGATGGTGTATGATTTTGCCTTCGGGCTTCTTAAAAAATGTTACTGGAAAGACGGGCATATGCTCTTTGGCGTAATTGAGGATGATTTGCTTTTACTGGTCAAGCGTGCTCTTGAATTAAATAAGGAGCAACCGGCAAACTCTGCGCCGCTTCTTGAATTGAAACAGTGGTGTGATCAAAAAATGATTGATTGTCGGGCAATAGCAGATTCGGACGATGCATTATCTTGTGAATTGGCAGAATGTGGTTTTCATGACTTTTTAACTATGCGGGATAAAATCGATTCTATGTTGCATGCGGCTTGCCCTGCGGGGAAACTAACAGCGGTTAAACAAAATATTTAAAATTTTTAATTATAGTTTTTAGCTCTTGGAGAAAAAATGGAACATCAGATTATTATCAAGCAGGTTGGAAACAGTGTGTGCCTTTTCCATAATGGTGAGAAGGTTTATTCAGAAGATTTGTTTGCGGAAGATTATGCTTGGCAAATGGTGCGCGATAAGGCACGCGAGCTAAAAAAGAAATTAGGAATATTTTAAATACTTCGCTTAACCGCGAACCGTTGGTAGTTCGCTTCGTAAATTTTTGTTTCTTTTAATTTGGAGGTCGCTTTGAGCAATATTACAGTTGGAACGTGTGGTGTCTGTGGTGGTCCCGTTTGCATTCCTTCGGCTTGGTACGGAATAAACCCACCTCCTAAACAGTGTTCTGTATGTGGTGCTATCGCAAAAGAAAGTTACGGCCCTGTTTTACCGATGCAGGAGCGACAGTATAATTTGGTGGAAACAAAAACTTCTACCAACACGCAAAGGGTGGAAATGCGCTTGGACATCTCGGTTGCACACGGGGTGGATTTAGCGGTCGGATGAGTGCTACCGGTTGCGATCAGTAACGCCAGCGCACTTCACCCATTTGCAACCCGTTGTGTGCAAGTTTTGATTGCTCTTTGAATTATAGGCGCACTGAGTACCACCGTGTAAGGCTGTGATCCATGCGGGGAGAGTGGCTTTTGCATACGTCCAAGTGGTTAGCTGACGAGCGGGTGAAATGTGCGCTGAATAATAAGGAGGGCAATCAAATTTTACTTTTTAGAATTGGAGTTTCTAATGCCTCCTTTAGAATACTGTCAGTTGTGCAATTCAGAAACAGGTCGGGCCGGTCGTTCTGACGATAGCATATATCTTGAGATTCCTCACGGTGATGAAATCGGTCCACTATGCGAAGAGTGTTATAGTGCCTTCGGGAAAGCTATGGAGGCATGTAAAAAAGATATTTTGGAAATGGAATTGAATGCAGTCGTAACGCAACTTCGGGCGGGTGCCTGAAACCGTTATACGCCCGTTTTAGAAAGGTCTTTATTGTATGTCAAATTTGAAAAGGTACAGAATAGGCATTTCGGTAGATGATCCGACCCAACTTTATGTAGGCGAGTCACCAAACGGTGTGTGGGTCAAATTTGAGGACATTAAGGAGCTTCTAAAACGGGCGCATAACAATGCAAGGCAGGTTACGGAAGCCTTCACCCAAATTTGCCCTTCATGCGGGTGCGAGCTTTCTGAATGGGAATCAAGGCAGGCCAATTGTTCATACTGTGGAGAAAAACTGTAACAGCGGGCAAACTTCTGCCTTGCTAAACCGTTATACAAAATAGTTTGTCATTGTTTTATCCTGTCCAGTTTCATATACTTGCAATCCATCGTTTTGATTTTAAAAACTCCGCTTCCTCTTCCATTCCGCGTCCGTAAAAATACTGTACCAGTCCATCGGTTACTTCACTCGGTGCGTGACCCCAGCTCGGTATGAAATCACGCAACTTTTCTCGAACCGTATACTCTTCGGACCTTGGCAACTCAATTACCTTCCCGTACTGTCTCCCGCTGATTATACCAACCCCGACGTTATCCACCGCATCGTTCGGAGATATTATCGAATTGCAATCAATCTTATGTTCCTTAAGTAATCGCTCACCTTTTTTCTTTACCAATCTCGGCGGGCAAAACAGATTCGATTTTATATACCTCCGCAGGTGCATCTTTGCACGAAGCGCGAGAAGCAGCGAGAACGGCGCACCACGGCTATGCCCCCCGCTGTCACATACCTTTTCCGGGCTTTCCTCAAGCCTCGCCCGTATCGGCTCCCAGAACGGTTTAAACCCCTGGGCGAACCCGGTTTCAAACCCCTCTTTGTTTTGCCAGAACTTGAAATTTGAGAACCAACCCTTGCCGTGAGTGCCGCGAAACGGAATTACGAATCTTGAGTGTGTTTCCCATATATACCCGTAGTCGCTTCCGTGGCGCATCGGGGTTATTTCACCTTCGCCGTAATGTGCTTCAAGTTGTCGCCGGATAAAGCCGGTATCCTTAAAATGCTCGGTAAGCAAACAGTGAAACCACATTTCAGCGATGATATTCATTCTTTACCTATTTCACCTCGGCTGTTTTTGAAAAAATGAACAGCGAGATACACGACGATCACAGGAATAGATTTCATCGCCGATTCATACCACTGCTGGCCAGTAGGAAACGCTCCGGAAGAGAATATTTTTCCGAGAGGAATTACAACCGGCGTCAATGCGTACATAATACCCCACAACAGATCACGGACGTTGAGCCTGTATTTTTTAGATTTCATTCACCCCTCCTCTTTTAAAATTTTTTCCGCTGCTTCCCGGTATGCCTTCATGGCTTTTTTAATGTCAGAATCAGAAAGTCCTTTTTTTCTGAGCTTGTCAGGAAGCTTCTTTTCTATCATTGGCAAAAGGGCTTTTGTAAGTTCGCTCATTCGTCCTCCTTCGTTGCCGTTTTAACCACCCTGAATTTTCCGCCCTCCTGTACCACCAGATCAATTGTTGTCTGTCCGTCGCATTTGCGAATTACTGCCAACGTATCAACGCTGCCATTGTAAGGCAAAACAACTGGATCTGCACATTCCAGATACGGAACGCAGCTTATCAATAATAATACCGCTATTATTCCGAAAAGTTTCATAACATCAACTATTCTGAATCAAAACCAACGCAACGGCCCCGATAAATGCAACTACCTGTAATATAACGCCACTCATTGCGATTATTACCATTTTTTTCATACTGTTAATTTCCCTCCAGATATCGCGTATCTGATCGTTTACATTTTTCTGATATGATGCGCATAAAATATTTTTAAGCTGTTCAATTTGTACTGCGTCCATGTCAACCTCTATCTTGCCAATGTTTCAGGCGGTGCGCCTACCGGTAACGCCGATATCCCGGTGTAAACTACCAATCTTCAACTGTCACTGCTTCTTTTGCTTGTTTTTCTTCCCATCTGAGAACCTTTTTTTTGAGTTCGTCTTTAATAACAAAACGCACCCACTGATTAGCGTTGCAACTGTCAATCCATACCGGTTCTTCTTCGGTCCCGGTATTTATCTGTGGGATTGGCCGAAACCCGATTACTGCAGCCGATAGCCGTGCCGCCTGATTATTTGTGAGTGTGTAGGACAGTTCCACTTCAGCAAGAACAGACAACGAGATCAACAGCAGCATAATCGATGTTTTCATTTTGTTATCCTCATTCAGATATTTATAGTTAAAAAATCGTATCTGATACAACGGAATCAGTTACAGAAATCGGAATTATTTGTTTAGGATTGACATATAAAAACTCCCTACTGATCAGCAACAATGAATCTGGCTTGTTTGTTGGACTGCCAACGAGGTGGTCCCTCCATGCCGTCCCGTTAAACCTGCCGAGGCGCACATACCTGATTCGTATTGTTGTGTCAACACAGCTCCCTGATTTACATATAATTCTCCACGTTGCAAGAGGGACTGTGTCTCCTATTCGTAATTCAAGAAATGGTGACGGTCTCCATTCATTGACAACAATAGTATCAAGTTCCTCGTCTGCTTTAGCGGTACTGATTAACAACGCTGCAACCAATGCCGCCAACATTATGAGTCTCATAATAGCCCTCCTGTTTGGCGTTTGACATTTTAGTTCCTCCCGATAAGGGTTTTGCAGCATTTCGATCCCCGGTCGCTGCCGATTGTTCCGGGGTCACTTTTTAGTTGCCGTAAAAAATGTATCAGTTCCAACTATATAAAAAAGCGTGTCGCTTTCTACGTACCAACTTGAAAGATTTAGACCATTTATCGTATCGAACTCTCCGCATGGTGCAGAAACAGTATCATCCGCATTTATGGTTCCGCTTACATCTATTCCAGTAGTATCTATTTTTAATTTTTCGTTTTCGTGTATTTTAAAAGAAAATCGCTCTAGTAAATGATCAAAGTTTACCCTTCCAGCCTCATCATCCTCTGGGTCGCCCCAAAATATATCAGCATTTCCCGTGTTCTCGGTTAAAAAATTAAGGCCAGCAGTAGAAGCGTCCTCTATAATTAATTTAGAAGTTGCGAATGGATCTGCTCCACTACTGGTACTAAATATATGCAATAGTTGTTTCGGGTCATTGGTACCAATTCCAACATTTTGATCAGAATCTATACGGATAGCTAATGTGTTATTTGTCAATAGTCTCAGCCCACTATTTAAAGTGTTGTTTATATACATATCTGCATTAGCAGAAGTAGGGAACCCTACATACCCAAGGCGTGTATCATCGTTTTTATAGTAAAATTCTAAATATGCTATTGCTGAATCTGGTGTACTATATGAAGTGGCTGAAAGCCGTACCCTGCACAAACCATCTTCTACATGTAAAGGTCTTTGTGGTGAAGCGGTACCAATTCCTACCCTTCCGTTTGATGCTATTCTTACCCGCTCTGTTCCACCCGTTGTGGTCGCGTTTGCGGCCGTTCTAAATGATATATCTGTTGCAGCGTTCATATCACCAACACCACCACCCCCAACCACTATTGAATTATTGGTACCATCAGATAATGAATACGCCAGCCCAACCGGTTCTTCATCATTATCGTAATGAGCGGAAACAATTTTAGCGAGCTTTGCGGTATTGTCGGTCCTTGTATTACCTGTTGCGTCGGCACCGAGAATCATTGAAATTCCGCTGTATTGTATGTCAAGTGCGCCGTATAACTTTATCAAACTCGGTGACCACACCATTAAATCAGTTGATCCGGTCCACGGGTTTGGGTAATCAGCGTCGGCTGAATCCGTGTGTTGCAATTTCAAACCATCATCATCCCGAAAAAAACTGTAAACAGTGTCTGATGCCAGATTCCACAAAACAAAACGGGCATCACCACCACCATCTGCGTTGCTGTACAGTGTAAATAGGCTTCCGATATACCCTACATCGCCCAAGAAATCAGCCGATTCCATCCAGAAATAATCTGATACACCTAAATTATTTGTAAACCCGTCACCCTTGAACACAATACCGTAGTTTCTTCCATCGTTTCGGTAAGCAGTGTCCTGAAAACCAGAGTTTACTTTCACAAGGCTATTGTCAGAAATATTTCTTACCACAAAATCATAACCGCCAGAACTGTAGTCCTCAAGAGAATCAATTTTTATTACAGACGGATATTCATCATCTGAGGTGGAAAATATAATGGTGTCATCAATATTTTTTATCAATGCCCTACCGTTCCCCCCATACGCAAGACCGGCGTCTTCAGCACCATTTGCACCGATCCCCCACCGACACCTGCTTACAGTAACAGGTTTAATGTAAACTGCCGGAGAATCAATGGAGTATTCTTCCTGGTATCCAATAAATACCCCTGCTGCTGTTTGCAGCCATATTTTCCCCTCATTACCGGCCACGTGTACAATATCTCCGGGTCGTGTTGAATTATTTATCCCGCGCAACCCGATATATGCGCCACTGTCAGGCGACGGAAATCCGCCGTTGCTCAACCATACCGATTGATCTGTACCTAATTTTGAAATGTCAAACACCTGTCCGTTATCGGGAGAATATACGTGAAACGGAAATGTTGTTGATTCAGTATATTTATCATATTTTATTCCTGATATTTTCACAATTGAATCCGTTGAATCCGCAAAAGTTAAATACGATGTATCCGTTGGAATTGTCAACGTATCTGCTGTTCCTGCAGTAATTGAAGATGCAAGGCGTTTTTTTAACACCCCGGAACTATCAACAACAAGGGTATCACTTTCACTGTTAGGTATGTTTTCAATAGCAACTGTGCCACCCTCAAAAACGTAATTACCGGAACCGATAAGGCGGCTATTAAAAACCATGTTGGTTCCGTCGTATGTCAATCCGGCATCCCTTGCAGTACCTACATAATACCACTGATTATCGGCATGTAACATGATATTACCAGAAACTTCAAGCCGTTCATCTGCTGCAAACGTGCCAATTCCGACATTGTTTGTTCCACCGTACCCAACAACTATTTCGTAAGCGTTTCCAACTGAGAATGGCGCATACGGCAATGTTGCACTTCCAAGTCCTACAGCAGTAAGACCGTCTCTAAATTTTATATTGGCATTATTATATGCAGTTCCAAGGTAACCGTATCTAAGCGTGTTATTAGAACCATACGCACCCATCTGGAAGTAGTTTGTTTCATCATATTCTTGAAACCACATTAGCACTCTGGCCCAACTTCCAGCAGAATATGTTGGTTTACGGATTATCATATAGTCACCGGTTAGATATGTGGTCGCCCAATTTTGTATTATAACGGTATCGTTTGACAATATCCCACCATTAAAAATCGGTGCTCCGTTTTCAACCGTTTGTGGTGTTGTCTGATCAAGTTTTAAATAATCACCGATATTAAGCGCAGTATCTGCGACGTGGCACGCCCGTACCGAATCTGGCGTATTTAATGCCGTGTCAGAGATGCCAGCAACTTCAGCACTGTCGGCATACTCGGCAACCCACGCACTATCTGCGACGTGTGACGCCCTCACACTATCAGGCCCAACAACAATATGACCATCCTTTAAAAAAAGTAAAGAGTCTCCACCTGCCGCAACAACTTCAGCATTACCTATTTCAACATCCATAGTATACAAACTGTCATCAACAGCTTGTTGAAGACCAAATGCGTTTACATATAAAAAGGCTAATATTATCGCAATAACGTACATAACGCCAACCCTTCTCCGGCAATGGTTTCGTGCACAAATCCTTTCAAAAACAAGGCATCAGGGCGGGTAAAGGACGATTGCGCCTTGCCCCTGTCCTCGTTCGCCGTATCGCCTGATTTACTTATTCTCAAGTAATCGCCCCTTGTTGCTCCGTTACTATTAAAATATATATAAACCATACCGGAAACGACTATTTTACAGGTACCGGCAGGAAGTGTATCTTCATAAACAACACCGAGAATATTATAGTCACCCATATCGGCTATTCTAATCGATTGATTCGATGTGCTCGACGCCTTGACCAGCATTCCTTTCAACAACTTATAACCCATTCCGTTTGTTCCGGTTACATAGAATCCACCCTCGGTAGTAATCGGGTAATTATTTGTAACCGATGAGCCACCGGCAGTTATTGCCCTTGGAGAAAAGGTGTTCAAGATATGATAGATGTCATCAAGAGCACTATCAAATATCTTACTTCCGGTTGTTGATTTTCTTTTATACATATCAGGTTAATACCGCGAACGGATTACAATACCAGTGTGTTCCGCTGTACGTGAAAGTGTAAATTGAATACGATGCAAAGGCATAACTTGATTCTGATGCACCAGCACCGCTAACATATATCGCCTCTGAGTTCGCCGGTGGTGATGCAGAATTGTTAAAGAGTGATACGATCCCGGTTCCTGTGGTAATCAAACGTATGGTATTATTCGGTTGCCGGTTTGTTGTAGATATAAACTTTAGATCGTATGACGTATCAAGATCAAGGTAGAACGTGTTTTCATCATCGTCTATATCGAGCAAATAGTTTGAATCAGCCGCTATGGTAGACAGTGACGCTTGCCCGCCCCCCTTATGATTCACCGCAGCATTGCCCTCGATTTTATTAAAAAATGTAGTTGGTATTCCTTCTACGCCATAATCAGTTTTTGCCGTCTGCCACTGTTCGGTACCCATAAATTACTCTCCGTAGTTAATTGTTTTTTTTGCCGTCATTTTACACCTCAACCCTGATCTGTTAGCTACAAACCGCTGCCGTATTGTCCGAAACTCTTCTGATCTTGACAATTTTGTATACGTCTCGCTGTCTGATCTGTCACCTATCTCGTAACACGGATTACCCTGATATTCAACGGTTGCATCACGTCGATTGTTTTTTAGAGTAAGCAACATCACCGATGCAATCAATTCGGCAACTTCGGTTGTTTGTATTAAATAATTATCCTTCAACTCGTGTTCCTGCTTGTCGTATTTTGATATAGAGTCGGCGTCAAAATCAATTACTGGTTCATTTCCTTCTGTTGGAACAAGTTTTTTACCGACAATTTTATAGTTGAATGTTCCAGACGTTCCGGTTGCCTTGGTAAAAGTTATTTTAAACCTGTTAGGATAATATTCGCTTACTGATACATACATTTCAACGTCAGTATCCTCTATAATTACATCTGAATACTCGTATACCACAATGTCGTCTAAATCGATTTCCTGCTCGATAGTGGTATCTGATTCGCCAACAGTTATTTCATCAGACGTGTAAATGTCGTCGTCTTCATCTTCAGGAATAAGTGGACATACAGGAACTTTTATATAATTCTTTATTTTTTGCATTTTACGATTTAATTTGAAATAATCGTTTCCTGTCAACGTAAAATCTGCTGATCCAGTAACAGAATCTGACAGATATGATTCAAGAACTATAACTCCGTCTCGGTTGCAATAACACCTTCCAATACATGCCTTCGCAATTTGAGTCAGTGCTTCAAAATATGTTACCTTTCCAAGCCATGCGTAATCTACAGAAAAATCTTCTAATGATGAATCGACATCCCATTCAAGATCATTGAGCGGAATATTTACTTTTGCAGAGTTCAATACATATTCTGCTATTTCTGCAAGACTGGTGCTTTCAAGTATTTCATCCGCAATAAAAGTATTGTTTCTCAATATCTCCATCCGGTCGCGGGCTGTTACGGACGCCGAGTATTCACTCTGAGACACTTCCCAATCTGGCATTGACCAGTACACACCCATTTTTACATATTCGATTGAAGTATCAGGTAGTAAAAAACCAATGTAAGGAGTAAGTCTGACGTTTTGAGTTATGGAATTTTTCAAGTACGAAGCTGTATTTTCAGGTAAAAAAGGATCTTCTATATCTGTACCGTCTTTGGTAAGTGATATGTTTTGTAAATCAATAGTCAATTCATTACTTGACATAGCACCGTATGGTGTTCCATCGTCTGCCATAAGCTCTTCAAGAATGTTCATCGATACAATATCTGTGCCAGTAAACGTATCTGAAACAACGCCGAAAAATTCAACTATTTTCCCGATTGTATCTGCTGCAGACCATGAGTTCAAAGTCAATACCATATATTTTGCAGTGTTTATTTCGTCGGCAGTCAGATCGACTATCGTTTCAACGGATGTTCCGGTATAATTGGTTACTGAATTCAGAAGAACGTCGTCGTCGTCGTACACTTCAACGTCAAAATCAGTAGGATACTCACCTAAAGTTGGCTCGCCAACTACAATCAATTGCTTCACTGTTCTCGCTTCTGCAAACGTAACAGTTATTTGTTGTGGAGTTGCAAAATCTCCGGCACCATCCGCAACTCCAGAAGTATACCATCCCACTTGGTTGTATGCCGCCTCCTCAATGGTTCCTGGAACCGGGTAAAATGTGCCGTCGTTTATGAGGGTACCATCATTGATAACGTACTTGTGAGGAGTGGATAATTTAGTATCAGCAACGTGAAGCAACAAATCGTCAACTACCTCAGAATCGAGATCGCCAAAGTTATTGACATGAGATGATGTTACAGTATTACCAGACTGTACGAATGGATCAGTCCATAACGCATCTATTTTTATTTTCGGGTACCTTCTATTTGAAGATGCCGCAGTGGTAAATTCTGCACTCGGAGGAGTAATCATTATATTTCAATCAAAACAAGGTTAACGTTCTTTGAATATGACTGTACGAATCTTTCATCTCCAAAAGGCTCCATCTTAACGACAGGAATATTTCCATCAAAGTTCAAAAACCATGTTGTTGGTGATGTATACAATTTTAAGTTGAGGTCACAATCAAGATTATACAATGCAAACAATGCGGTATATGCTGCTGGAGTTATTAAGCTGTATGGTATTTCAAATCGGTACCTTCTCCAGGTAATATCTGTTTTTAATGGCCCCGAAAAAGTTCTATCAGATCTTCCGCCCTCTTCCCATGATTTCTTGACACGTCTACCATACGAGGAAAGCAATACCTCTGATTCACCAGTTTTATACAGTGTAATGTCGCCATTTTCAGCCATTATATAACCGCCCCGAGTCTGGTAAGTTCATTTTGCATTTGTAAATTAACCTCTTTTGCAAGATCGCGCATTGCTGCATTGTTTCCGATAAAATTACCTGTTACCGTTATATGAGTATGAAACTCGATCGGTCTCTGATTATTCGATGTGGTATTACCATTCAGCATATTCGCAGTATCTACCCTGCTTATCACATTTGCCGGTCCCTGAACAATCTCAGGTCCGTACTCCCCGGCTATTCCCCAGGTACCAGCAGGGATTGTTCCGCCTCTGTCTTTTGCTCCGGAAAAGTTTACTGCTGCTATCTCTCCAATAATTCCTGCAGTAGTAACAATATGACCTGCCATGGTAATCAGGTTTTGAGGCCAACCGACTTTTGAAGATTCGGCTAATCCTGTTGCAATTGCCATAATTGACTCGGCAAGGGCGATACTTTTTTTCATTACAAACATTGTTTTATAAAACGCCGTTTGTTCTCCACCGAATTTATATGTCGCCTCCATTATTCCGCCAAACATTTTTTCGGCAGAAGAAAGTGCAGCCATATTATTTTCGTCTTGGATTTTTTTAGTACGCAAAATCAATTTTTGACGTTCTGCGTTCTCGATACGCTCTATTGCCGTTAACTCTTCAGATCCTTCTTCGTATAGTTCTTTCAACCTTTGAAACTTATATTCATGTAAAGCAATTTCCTTTTCAACTTCGTTTTGTATGTTTTCAATTTCTGCAACTCTCGCCTCATCAATTAATTGACGATAGATAGTATCACGCTCAATATCTTCCTGTAGTTTTCTGTCATTTTCTGCCTTGATTGCCTCATTTGATTTTTTAGTGATTTCAAGTTTTTTATTGTGTATGTCAAGCCATTCCGCGCCTAAAGCATCTTTCAGGTCTTTCCATGATGTATCTTCAGTGGCTGTTTTTTTGTTTGTGGTTGCACCTGAATCGGTTCCAGGAACATTATCTCCACCAGCCATTGCCCGACCGATCAATACGGTTTGTTCTTCAATTTCTTTAAGCTCTTTTTTATATTTTTCAAGATCATCTCCGAATTTTGAACCGCCCATTTTCTGCCATATCTTACCCAAAACAGTAGATGGATTCTGAACGTCCTTTATTTTCTGGTTGGTTTCTTCCCATTTTTGATTTAATTCTGTCAATCTCAACGACAATATCTTTTCCCCGGTTTCTCCACCTTCTTTCATTGCATCAGATATGCTTCTGGTTGTTTTTATGTAGTCAATAGATTTACCAGTAAGCAAATCGATTTCAATTGAAACACCTTTGATCAAATCCTTGAAAAAACTTGTCAACTTTTTGCTTCCAGCTATTTTGAGGGACAACTCAAGGAACTGATCCATAATTGGAATCAACCCCTCCCCAAGAGCCGCCTTAGTATCTTCAATGGTAGCCGCAAGTATCCGCTGTTTATTCGCTAACCCGTCAGATGTCCTCGCAAAATCTCCTTGCGCATCAGATGATTGCTTCATTATTTCTTTACTTGCAGCAAGAACACGTTGCTGTGGTGTCAATGCCTTTTTTGTGGTTGACACTATACCGGCCTCTAATGCAGCCTGCCTTAGAGTTGCCTCATCGAGCAGTATACCGTATCTCCTGATAGGCTCCTGTTCGCCGCGCATGGCTGCACCGATAGCCGTTATCGCATCTTCTGGAGATGTATTGTAGAATGAAGCAAAATCAGAAGCGAGTTTTGTAAACTGAATTGAAAAATCCCCAAGATCCTTACCGGCAAGCCCGGCAGATTTCCCGAAAATTCCAAATGTAGAGGCGGCGTCAATTGCTTCTTTTTTGGATTGTCCGAGTGAAGCTGCAGCATTATCGGCGAATTTTTCAACCTCAGAAAATGAATCACCAAGAACAACTGCACCTTTATTCACCGTTTCGTAAAGGTCAGATCCAGCTCTGGTCAAATCCTTAAATATGTCAATTCCTTTTCTTATTCCGAAATAAGCACCTGCGGCAGCGGCAAGTTTACCGAAAGCACCTGAAAGCATACCAGTTGATTTCTCGGTCTTTTTTGCCTGACCGTCAACCTCTCGCATCACATTTCGAAGTTGTTTTAATTCGGTAGAATTAGCCTTTACTACCAAAGATGCAAAATCAACATTGGCACTCATTTATTGATAGACCTCATTATAGATTTTACTTTTTTGTCAACAGTAACTGCATCATTCTGTTCGATCGGTGCAACAGGACAAGGACATGACATATCTGAAGATTTTTGGAATTGATTCAGGTAGGCTGTAGATGTTTTCCAAATCAAAGAAGCCTCCCAAGTTTCGAGGTAATTGCCGGTCAATTCAGACCATGCTTTTATTTCCTGCCACGAAGTGAGAAGCCCTGCTTCTGAAATGAATTCCCAAATGTAACCTAACGGCCCGACTTCAGGTTGGTTTCCATCATACAACTCTCTTCGTGGTCTGTACTTGTTTCCTTTTTCATCATACAGAGTTGCGTCAAGCCATGCCTGAAGGCGAACGAAAGCCTCTAACTGTCGTTCGCCTTCGAGAAAAAATTTGCATCATCATTCGCATACTTTATCAACTGAATAGTAAACCAGTCGAAACCGTCAGTCGAATAAAGACGCATCGCATTTTCTTTGGTACATTCAAGCGATACGCCTTCAAAATCAATTCCGGTCCATGCGACAGTGACGGCAGCGAGTTTTTCTTCAAGTGCTTTTTGCCGCATGTCATCAGTAATGACTTTCGCCATTGAATGGTTTTTTCTGGCAAGTTTATCACATGCCCTTGCGACATCAGAGTTAAAACTCAAAAGCGTTACGGTAACTCCCTCAAGGATATTACCATCAGGACCTACGATATTTTTAATCGTAGATCCTTTGTTTCCGTGCTCGACTGCATTTAATTTTGCGAAATCCATTTTACAATACCCCGTATTGTTAAGTGATTATTATGGTATGGCTTCAAATGTCGCGGTATATGTTGCGTCCGCATCAACTTCAGCTTCATACCGTTCCTCGTCGGCCCCGCTATCCTCAGTCCATTCGACAAACTGATATCCGGCATCAGGAAGTGCAATAACGTATTCACCGTCTGCACCATCAGCAATAACCTGAGTGGTAGGACCGATAACCTGTCCGTTCGCTCCAGAAGCATATGTAATGGTATGGTGGGTTGTCACATCTTCCCATGTAGTTGAATTAAATGTAAAGACAATCGTTCGAGCGGTAACCGAATTCATGGTCCCGAAAGCGGTACTGAATGACATAACCAAGGCAGTACCATAAAATACAGTACCGTCCTTATGAACAATCCTTACCGTCAACTCAGTATCACGATACGTCGAATCGTCAGCGTAGGTTGAAAGAATCACCTGTCCGGCGTCTGAAACAACCCTTGACACCTGAATAGTTGTTGACTGAGGTTCCTTTCCGCCTTTGAGAGTTTTTGTCACACGCTCTTCAATGTTTTCATGCGGAACTGCCGTATAAACAATAGGCAATTCACCCATGTCGGAAATGTCTCCGATCTTCGTGTAACTTGCAACCGCCTGAAACCCTGCAAGCGTATCGGTAGCCGGCAAATTTGTTGACACATAGAGTATCGATCCAGCAGTGGTGTTCGCATCATCTCCAATAGACATTTATTACCTCCTGATAAAAGCGTTGTACCGAATAGATAAAACCAGCTTATACCATCCCGATTCATGATACCCTGTATCGCGGGAAAAGCCAATTATCTCGATTTTCTGATTGTCGTAGTAAAAATATGAATTGACTTTAAATACATCAAAAATTGTATCCGCCATTGTTTTTGCTGCAATTGCTCCGCCCTGTACCGGATATCTAAGTATTATCCGAAATAAACCATCGGTTACATCAGAGTCGGTTGAAAGTGCGGTTTCATCGTTCGGAATTGTAAAGATTTCTGCATAAGCGGTGCCGAGCGTTGGCTCATATTTTGCATTCTCATGAGCTATCGGCAATCCGAAAGCGGAAGAGATGAAAAGATTTGTCAATCCCTGATCTACCTTAAGCATGAGCGACCGCCTCTTTCAAAGTTCGCTCGATACGGGCAATGTTTTTTGCTACCATCCCGTCTTTTTCTTCCCATACTTCAGCGTAAGGAAGGTTATTGGTCATGTAGTCGGTACCGTATGCCGTAACGTTCTGCATTGCTTCTTGAATTGCCTTTGCTCCCGTAGGATCACGGCGTAATGTTTCAGTAGACTTTGGCGCACCGGTTGACGTTTGCCAGTTACCACGCAACCTCCCGGTATCAACTCGGGTATCTCTGATAATACCAGAAAACAGAGACAATTTAGTCGCCCTCGAAACCTCTTCGGCTCTGCGATTCGTTTTTTCAGCCCATTTATGAATGTCAGATGAAAAACTCATACGGCTACACCGATACGATAAATAATTTCGCTTCCGCTTCCTGCAGGAGCAATTTTTGTACTTCCAAGTACTGAATAATTTTTACTTCCAAATGTAATGTAATCAGGTGGTGCAGGATCAAACGCAGCATTAACAGCATACGCTATAAAAAATTTCGCACTTGTTCCTATCTCAGCAGCCATTCCGATTATTTTGTCATCAAAATCAGTTTTTGAAGCAGGTACTGAAACTACATTTAATGTACCGGTTGTCGCAGCAGCAGCATCGCTTACCCCGGTAACAGGATTTTCAACGGCGTTTTTTCTGGTGATTGTTACCGTCGTACCGAACTTTACAATAAGATTATACGCAGTGTTCTGCAGTCCGGTATAATCGAAGGTTGCCATATTAAACCCTGACCAATGGTATTGAGGACGTGTTGTTATGCATGAGTTGTTTCATTAACTCCATTGCTTTAGATACTCTCCCGCGATCCTGTACACCGTTTGGAGTAGCGTACTGCACTTCAACCGCACCTTCAACACGCTCCTTGATTACCGGTAGATTGTTTGACGGTGCAAAAATATCGACACCGGCATTTATATCGAGCGCAAGTTCCATCTGAACCTTTTCGACTATTGCCGGTATTTCGTCATCGTCATACTCAAAACCATTTATCCAGAGATCATCACGCGGGTATGCATAATCCTGGTCACGCTCAGTGCGAACTCCTTTCAGATGTGGTTCCTGCATGTCAATATACTGAGATGCTTTTACCAATTGTATCAGGCGTTCACCCTCCGTTGCAGGGAGGGTGACGCCCAACGTATCCGCATACGTGGTATAATCATCATCATTGACGTACATTAATAGTCGCCAAGCACCGCGTATGTTATGGTGATCGTTCCGGTAACCGTTACCGTTGCATCGCCGTCAATATCCTCGGCACCGGCAACAGCCAAGTTGAGAAACGCCGCAATAGCGGTACTTGTTCCGTCAAGCGAGGTAAGAATACCGATACCCGACCCGGTAGCTACCGCCCCGGCAACATTGATCGTTGCTGAAGATGTGAACGCCGCCACATTAACGAAATTCTGCTCTGTAGTTGCTACAGTTGCGCTCGCTTGCGTAGTGCTACCTACACCCCAGTTGCAAGTTTTACTTGCGTTTAGAGTATTGGCAAGCACCGACGTAGTAGTAACCGCAATGCTGCCGATTGCACCGATAGGAGTAATCCGACCGACCGGGAAGGTGTATATTTTCAATCCGCCACCCTGCTCTGTATCTCTCATGGTGACCGGAGCCGCAGTCAGCGTAAGAACGGTCTGACGGAAAACTCCATCGCCCTTCTCAGTTGCGGTAACATACGGTTTTGCTGCGTCGGGAACAACGCCGGTGTTTACAAGAGAATTATCAATGTCAACCGACCTGATTTTTCTCTTGATGTTTCCGGTTTCTTCCCATGCTTCAACTGTTCTTGTGCCACTCATCGGTTACCCCCTCTTTGCGATAAACGCGCTGAAGTTGATACCGGTTGTGTCAATCGTCCCTGCGACAACAAGGGAAATACGGACGTACCGATATGTGGTTCCACCTTCTTCATTGCGGAAAGGGATAACGTACCGGCCAGCCGTCGAGAGAGCAGCATCCATCGGCACCACCAGGTTTCCGAAGACTTTTTTGGCGAGGCAAACCGAACCTGATGTCATCGCTGCAACATTTGACGCCTCAAGTGACAGAGTGTAATACTCGTCGGTTGTCGCAACTTCACAGGCAGATACATCGACAACGAGAAATCCATCAACGAGCCCGTCGCCGATATCAAGAATACTGCCATCAGCAGACGCAACGGTATTTGCAGCATCCCACATTGAAAGGGCGTCATCATAAGTAAACTGGTTGTTAATTGTCTGAGACATACTGTTTTCTCCTTACGCCGTGATTGCGCCGGTTGAGATGGAACCGAGGCGGGTAACTGCCCGGCCATTGAAAATCGCGATTCCGTTGTACCACTCAATGCGGGTACGGAAAAGCGGAGACGTCTGAAGCTCACCGAGATCGCGAACATCCATACCACCGTTTTGGATACCGGTAAGCATGTCCGAACCAACCGAAACGATGTAGATTGATGTACCGGTTGCCGTACCACCCCACGCAGCGGATTCGTAAGTAACTTCAGTATTGGTGATGATCTCCGTACCCTCATTGTCAAGATCCACTGTTTCGATCGGCAGGCCAGCGTAACGCATGATCGGAATGCCGAACTCGTTAATGTCAATCTGGATCTGATGCCCCAGAGTGGATCCGCGAGCTGCAGCATTAAATAGGCGTTTCATTGCCTTATTCATGATAAGGTGCGTCGGGTTCATGGTCTGGTCGAGAGCTTCATCCAGCTTTGCAAGAGAAAGTGCGGTTCCGCCGTTGGTTGTTCCGGCAGGAATAAGCTGGTCACCGACAATACGCTTTTTGAGACCGTCAAACTCTCTCGGGTCATCGGTCTGATCGCCATTGAAAAATTTATTCGTCCAGGCAAGCGCGAGCGAACGGGCTTTCATCGCTTCATGAACTGAACGATTTTCCTCACCCATGGTGTCAATGATGAACTTGTCGACATCGAGATCACCACCGGCAATAACGAGGCTTTCAGTCATCGGATTGAGAACGCCGGTTGACGCAGTGTACGCTTCGTTTACACCACGGAATCCGACGCCAGGAAGAGAAGACTCTCTGTTGTATTTCAGAGCGTTTCCTGCAATGGTTTCAAACGGGAGAATGCGAAGGACCGCCGATGATCCGGCGTAAGATTCGATAATGCCGGATTTGTAGGCATCACCGGTTTCGAGCTTGGCAGCTTCAATAAGAGTTAAACCCATAACGGTTTCCTTTCGGTTATTACTTTTTTGCTGCGGCCCGACGTGCTGCTTTCATGCGTTCTACGGGCGGCAGTTTCATGATATCAACATCAGCCTTGCTCCCCGGCCCTGCCCCGTGATCCGCTGCGCCCGACGCTTTTGACCCG
>Ga0307441_1000076_pt1 | contig 43501 bp, 42 predicted proteins | sample SalMarWE160420MG_FD_202149 | JGI IMG/M metagenome (GOLD analysis project Ga0307441, IMG submission 202149) | Salt marsh sediment microbial communities from the Plum Island Ecosystem LTER, Massachusetts, United States - WE1604-20 | ecosystem: Environmental > Aquatic > Marine > Intertidal zone >... | reverse complement strand
ACGATAGCGTTCTTAACAGATTTGCTTTTAAGACGCTGTTCAACATTATTAAGAATCATAATACCTCCAAGAAGTTTAGTTAAAAATAACTATTCTTCCTTTAGGTATCATATGATACTAACTATAAGTAGGAGATTTCTCCAACCTTTGGTTGTCGAAATGACAAATCGTCTTTTCATTCCGTTCTTTGAGTCGGAATCTGTATTCAAGGATGCCTTAGGAAGAACCTGACTTTCGTCAGAATGACAAGTGCGGTCTAAATTTTTTATTAATTATATTGATTCCTTTCAATTCCCTTTCCATATTATATTATAAAAATATTAAAATACTATACTTTCTTACTCCTATTTTTAATGCAAGCGGTTGATCTTATTGCACAAAAAAAATTAAGCTTTGAATTATTCACGGGTTTGCCTTACAATGTTCCCCTGCCGCTTAATATTTATCAAACTGGTAAAAGCGATTTACATTTAACCGCCAGGTTTAATTCCGAGCCTTTTACAATTCCAATTTTCTGGGTCTGGCGGATAAGTTATTGGAATGAAAACACAGCATGGGAATTTGAAGCTGTTCATCATAAGATTTTTCTTCTAAACAAACCACCAGAAATTCAGGAGTTTTCAATATCGCATGGACTTAATCTTATCACAATTAATAGAGGCTGGAAATATTCCGGATTTATTTTCCGAATCGGCGCGGGAATTGCGATTGCACATCCGGAAACTATAGTAAGAAATAAAAAATCACCCGAAGACGGCGGAATTTTTCATTGGGGATATTATTTATCCGGTCCCGCACTACTTATTTCTGCCGGAAAAGATTTTTCAATCACTAATGATCTTTATGTGACATGCGAGGTTAGGATTAATTCAACTTATGCATATATTCCAATCCAAAACGGCAATGCGGATTTATATAATGTTTCCGCACAATTTATTTTCGGCGCCGGATTTAATTTTTTAAAACTATAAATTTTGGGAGATGAAACTATGAATGATAATTTAATGAGAAAAAATTTAGTAGAATTATTAAAGGGCGGTCATGCACATGCCTCTCTTAAAAATTCAATTGATGGTTTGGATCCTAAAAATAGAAATAAAAGACCCAATAAAGATTTGCATTCGGTTTGGGAACTTCTAGAACATATTAGAATCGGGCAGGAAGATATACTAAGATATACACTGGACCCGAATTGGAAATCTCCCAAATGGCCGGATGAATATTGGCCAAAGGGAACTGAAAAAGTAACAGACGAAATGTGGAATCATTCAATTAAAAAGCTCAATTCCGATCTCAACGAATTAATTGAGCTGGCTCAAAATACTAAGATTGACATTACTTCCGAAATTCCTCATGGTGAAGGCAGAACTTATCTTAGAGAATTAACAATGGCTGCTAATCATAATTCTTATCATATTGGGCAGATTGTTTCGGTTAGAAAATTGCTTGACGACTGGAAATAATATGAAGAAGTTTTTCGCTGTTATTCTTCTTTCTTTTATAACAATTTCGCAGGCTTTTGCTGATCACTACCCTAGGAATCCGGATATTGATATTCAGCATTATACTTTTAATATAATCTTAAGTGATACTACAAATGAGATTTTCGGCAGAACATCAGTTGAAGTAAAATTCTTAACGAAAAATGTAAAGGAATTTGCTTTGGATCTGGTAGAAAAATCACCTTCATCAGAAACCGGGATGTTGGTTCATTCGATTACAGCAAATAATTTAAAAGTTAATTATGAACAGAAAAATAATAGAGTAATTATTCATCTAATTACCCCTTCAAAAAAAGACGGGATCAGGAAGTATGATATTTCGTATTCCGGAATTCCTGCGGACGGATTAATCATTTCAAAAAATAAATACGGCGACAGAACATTTTTCGGGGATAACTGGCCGGACAGAGCGCATAATTGGCTCCCGGTCATTGATCACCCGTCCGATAAAGCAACATGCGATTTTATAATTACTGCTCCTGTAAAATACCAGGTAATTGCCAACGGATCTTTAGTAGAAGAAACCGATTTACCAGATGGAATGAGGCTGACTCATTGGAAAGAAAATGTTCCTATTCCGACAAAAGTAATGGTTTTCGGCGCTGCCCGTTTTGCTGTTCAATACCTTAAAGATTTTGGATGTATCCCGATCGAGACATGGGTTTATCCTCAGGATAGAAAAGCAGGCTTTTATGATTTTGAACCGGCAGAAAAAATTATTAAGCTGTTTACAAAACTTATCGGACCTTTTCCGTATGAAAAGCTAGCCAACGTAGAATCAAAAACAAAGTACGGCGGAATGGAAAATGCAAGTAATATTTTTTATTCTGAGCATGAAGTTACAGGGACAAGAGAAAGTGAAGTAACTGTTGCTCATGAAATTGCACATCAGTGGTTTGGTGATGCTGTTTCTGAGGAAGACTGGGATCATATCTGGTTAAGCGAAGGTTTTGCTACTTTCTTTCAAAATGTATTTACCGGATACGAATTCGGGCAGGATAGTCTAATTAATGCTTTAAAAAGAGAAAGGTTACAAGTAATTAGGTATGATGAAGTATTTCCAAATTCTCCGATTGTTGATACTACAGTAACTAATTTAAATCGCTTATTGAATATAAATTCCTATCAAAAAGGCGCATGGGTTTTAAGGATGCTGCATCATTTACTAGGTGATTCGACTTTCTGGCATGGTATTCAGCTTTATTATAAAACTTATCGGAATAAAAATGCTTTAACAAAAGATTTTGAAAAAATAATGGAAAATGTTTCGGGTAAGGATTTGTCGTGGTTTTTTAATGAATGGCTTTATAAACCGGGACTTCCCTATCTTGACGGCAAATGGAGTTATGATTCAAAAGACAAGTTTCTGAAAATAAAAATTAAGCAGACTCAATCTGATGATAATGTATTCAAAATGCCGGTTGATATAGCGATATATTCTAAAGATAATTCAGAGCCAAAAATTGAAACTATTGAAATTGATAAAAGAGAAAACTCGTTTAATTTAAAATTGGATTCTGTTCCGGTTAAAGTAATTCTTGATCCCGGAACATGGGTACTAATGAAAGCAAACATGGAAGAGCAATGAAGAAAGAATTATTAAAAGAAGAAAAAGAAGCTTTGGCTGAATTTGTCCGCAACGAATGTGTAAAAAACGCTTTGGAAGCCTATGAGGAAGCTTCTATTAGAGGTTTGTGCCACGAAGGTGCCTGGGAATATGCAATTGATTCTACAAGGAATTTAAAATCCGAAGAATTAGTTAAGAGATTTTCAGAAAATAAATCTCCCGGGTTATAAAGCTCTCTCATTTCTTCATTGAAATCCTAACGGAGTTAGATTTTTTGTTTTCGCTCTGTAAGTGCGATACGTTTATAAATGTAAAAAATTCTTATCATATCTCATTTCGTTTCCTTCCCTTCTATAATTTGATTCTATCAACATTTAATATTTAATATTTTTATTATTTTGGGATGCGGATTCTTTCTAAAATTAAAAAATCTACGAAGGTACAATTTATGTTCACAGGTTTACTGGCAGGAGTAATTGTCGGTTTCGTAATTGGATTTTTTGGTGCCGGTTCTGCTGTTGTCGGGCTTCCAATTATTTTAATGTTCTCTAATCTCGATGGTCATCTTGCGTTAGGGACAAACGTACTCGGCATTTCTATGATCGCCCTCTTTATTTTTCTTTATAGAACTTATAAAGGTGATATACTTTTTCGTGAAGCCGCTGCTTTTACAATACCGGGCGTTATAGGAAATTACGGCGTAATTCAAATGGGATTACTTTTTCCCGGGCATAAACTTCTTTTTCTTTTAGGCTTTATATTATTTCTTATTGCAGGATGGATGTACTATTCAAGCAGTAAAAATGTAAAAAGTAATTTAACCCCCAATAACCAGATAATTAATAAAGACCAAACAAAAGACAGCAGACGAATAATTTTAATCGGATTTTCAGCTTTAATAATCGGGGCAGCCGCTGGATTTTTTGCAATCAGCGGAGGGTTTATGATTGTACCAGCATTATTCTTGTCGGCAAACTTGATATTACTGAAGCTGCCGGCACAGCAATAATTCCTATTGTGGTTTTTACTGGCCTTGCAGGAATAGAATATTGGTTTGCCGGATCAGTAGATTTTAATATAACCTATGCAATGGTTCTTCCCGGCATTTTATTCGGAATATGGCTTTCAAAGCGTCTGCCGAAGCCGAAAATGCAGAAGATGTTCGCAGGTTTTTTGGTTTTAATTGGCGTATACATGATCTTTAGATAATCAAGAATAAAAAGCCAAAATTGCCTATCCATATCAAATAAATCCTTTTTCAAATTTATTCATCTTATTTTAGTAAGATAGATAAAATTATTCCATCAAATAAAAAATTAGATGTCAAAAAAGAAATCAGCAAAAAGAAATATAATTGAATGGTTAATTATTTTAGGAACAATTGCCATATTGTATTTCACCGGATTGTATTCTGCAGTTATCGGGAAAGTGCAGGAAGGAATTTTATTAACCGGTATTATGCAGCCGGATATAAACATACCATTAAACAAACAGCAGAATGCAGATTATAATTTAAACCTAATTAGTTTTAATAACGCTGAACTCAGTCTGGAAGAGTTAAAAGGGAAAGTAATATTTTTAAATTTTTGGGCTTCATGGTGTCCGCCCTGCAGGGCAGAAATGCCTACAATTCAAAGTCTTTACAATAAGATGAAAAACCGGGATGATATAGTATTTGTTATGGTTTCTTTGGATAATGACTCTTCTAAAGCAAAAGCATTTATCAAAAGCAGCAATTTTGATTTTCCGGTTTATTTCTTAAATGGATATTTACCGAAAATTTATGATAGCGGAACTATTCCTTCAACATATGTAATTTCTAAACAAGGAAAAATTGTTGCAAAGGAAGTGGGAATGGCAGATTATAATACGAGTAAATTTATAGACTTTTTGAATAATCAATTATTATAATGTTTTAATGTTGCGGAGATTTTCTAATTAAAAAATTTTAATATTTAACCTTATTTTTTATTAACAATCTTAGTAACTGACTTTCCAAAATCCATTATAACCTTATTACCTTATTTATTCGAATTTAAAGTCATTTGATAAAATCTCATAAATGAATCGTATTCTTCTTTAAAAGTAACCTTATGATGATGTTTTGGCTGATTAAGTATGTATTTACACACTTTGTTTACATCCGATTTTGATACTGAAAATGCAGCGGCAGACTTTTGCCATAAAAATTTCCCAGTACATAATTTATTTTCGTTGATAAAACGTTCCGAACTTTCTGCAATTATTGTTGAAATGTATTCTTCAGATAATTTCGGCGATCTTGAAAGGATAAAATGTACATGTTCTGGGTTGGCATAAATTGCGTATAATTTAGAATCATTATTATTGACAATACCAGCTATATATTTTTCAATTCTATTTCTGTGTTTTTCTTGAATGACGGGTACTCGATTTAATGTAATAAAAACAAAGTGTGTATACAGATTATTGTATTCTATTTTCATTTTACTAACTGATAATAAGGTAATAAGCTTAAGAAAATTTTAATTTATTGATGTTACTAAGGTTAATTTATTTAATAAGGTTATTCCCGTTTATGTCTATAATATATTTCAACCTTAATTAATATACTCCCATAAACATTTAAAATTAACTATGATGAGGCCCCAATGTCAATTTTAGTAAAAATTAAGCTTATTATTTTTTGGGTTTCTCTCTCTTCTCTTCAAAAACACTATTGGGAATTCCTTTGTTCACTTTGTAGTCATAATATTTTATGGTTACTTTTCCTGAAATATCCTTAAACGCTCTCCTTCTCCTCCCTTGATTTTCTTCCTGTCCCATCATATCGGGAGTATTTAATTTACCCGCATTAAATGAAAATAGCATAGAATCAGGCAAAGGATATTTCATATCTTTATTATAGTCCAGAATTAAAGAGAATGTACCGTTTGTTTTGGTTGAGGATTCAACTTTTCTAATTACATTTTTTGTTTGATCTACCCAAAGTGTAGTTAAGAGCAAATTTCCTTTATCATTAAGCGGAATAATTTTTATAACAGAGGTAATGTGACCATCTATGGTATCCGTTTTTGCAAAAATTGCCGTATAATCCCCCTTTAAAAAAGATAAAGGAGATGTGTACAAACCGTTTTTCGGAAGCATTGCAAAGCCTTTCGATTCGATATGAATTTTGTCCGGAGCTTTAAAAAAAAGTTTTGCTTTCATTTCAGGGACTTTAATAACATTCACATCTACTTTAATATCAACATTTGCTGTGTAATCCTTAACCTTATTAAATGCTTCTTTTAGGTTTTTTATTATTACATCGGGATTTTTGGTTTGACTAAATCCCAAAGAAGAAATTAATAAGAATATTAAAAATGATTTTTTCACAAAATCTCCTAATTAAAATTTATTAGGCATTTTTCATACCCAATTATAACTTTTAAATAAGTTAAGTAAGAATATCCTTCTTCTGGAAAATGATCAGGGCGGCTGAATAAAACACAACAACGTGTGCGAATAAAATTAAACTGGATTTTACAACTTCGTATGTATCCATTGGATTATCGAAAAATGCTCGCCAGGCTCCCATATAGTTAGTAAATAGATACGGCCTTATATCCTGGAAAATACCGATATTTATTGCAGAAATGATTATAAAAATAATGATTATTGCCATTGTAGTAATTATCGGCCCAATGGCATTTTCTACGAGAGCAGAGAATAAAAATGCTAGCGACGCAACAACTCCCATGCTGAGAGTAGCAAACAAATATGCCAATAAAAATCTCCAAAGAATATCATTTTTTGCTAAAACAATAATACTGCCGTTGCTGAAATTTAATAGATCGCCGGTTCCAAAAATTAAAGATCCCAGCCCGAGACTTAATATTGCCAAGAAAAGAATTAAAAGGAAAGTATAGATTATACCGGCTGCGAATTTTGAAGTGACAATGCTGAATCTGGAAACCGGCCTGGTAATTAATATTCTATAAGTTCCGGCAGTTGCCTCTCCTGCTAATAAATCTCCGGCTACCAGTGTAATTAGGAAAGGAATATGAACCGCCAGACTATTTAATATTAAATATGAAACGAAATAAGAGTTCAGCAGATTTCCGACAAATATAAAAGACTGCTGTAAATCCCGGGTCATAAAATTTATTGATCGCTGCCCTTCCATCTTTAAGGCAAATTCAATAATAGGAATAAGAACCAGAATGGCAATAAATCCGATATAAGTACGCCACTTCTTAAAAATCTTATATAATTCTATGTTAATCAATGTAAGCATTAAGCTTCCTTTTGGGTAATGCTAAGAAAATATTCCTCCAAAGATCTGGTTGGAATAACAGCATTAACCGCAATATTATTTTGTACCAAATACTTATTCAGCTCAGAAATTTCTTCAGGTGTTAATAAAAAAGTGAGTTTTCCATTAATCGCCATTTCGAGTTTTTTTACCCAGGCTGTATTATCAATGAGTATTTTCGCATTTTCCCAGTCGCCGACCTCAAATGTTACTTTAAGATTGTTTGCGTTTAGTAATTCTTCAACTTTTCCTTCAACTTTTGCCGAACCTTTGTTAATAATTATCATCCGGTTTGCCACAAGCTCTACTTCGTATAAAATGTGTGAAGAAAGAAAAATAGTCTTTTGCTTTTCTTTGCTTAAAAAAATAATTAAATCTCTAATTTCCTTCATACCCTGAGGATCTAAACCTGTCGTCGGCTCATCCAAAATTATCAGTTCGGGATCATGCAAAAGCGCTTGAGCAATCCCCAGTCTTTGTTTCATACCATGAGAAAAAGTTTTTACTTTACTTTTATATCTCTTGCTTAATCCGACTAGCTCAAGCACTTCCATTATTCTTTTTTTTGAATAATTTCCGGCTGAAATTTTTCCTAAAATCTCAAGATTTTTATAGGCCGATAGATAGCCGTAAAAATCCGGTTTTTCAACAATTGCACCGATCTTTTTTAATATTTCTTTACGATGACCTTGAAGAGATTTACCGAAAATCCTTATTTCGCCTTCGTTTGGTGTAATAAGCGATAGAAGCATACGGATTGTAGTGCTTTTACCGGCACCATTCGGTCCTAAAAATCCGAAAACGTCTCCCTTATAGACATTTATATTAAGGCCGTCTACCGCTTTTAATTCTTTGAAATGCTTTGAAAGATTTACAACTTCTATAATTTTCTCTGGATCCAAACTATATCCTAATTATTTAATTAATTTCTAATGTTAATAATTAGCTTATCTCACTAAAAAGGAAAAACCACGCCACGGTACTTAAGAATATCGGATTATTTATTCCAGGTTATTTATATGAGCGGTAAAATAATGTTATTGAATTTTAATCCGGTAAAAATAAATTGAAAGTATCTTGATTTTAAATATACATAAAACATACGTTTTTCTTTTTTTTGAAGAAAATTATTTTAAAAAATCATTTTCATGACACTAAAAAATAAATTTGTAAAATTTAATTTGGTTTTTTAAAAAATTATTCCAAAGTTTGCCGTAAATCTTTCCGCGCGAAACTTTTTTCTGAAAAAAATTTTTTGTTCCTATTTCCTTTTAATTCAATTTTAGTTAGTTTGAATTCGCCGGTAAAAAAATTCAAGCACGTTAATTTTTGTAATGAAAAAAGAAACAAAACTGTTAGAACTTATCAAAATTATTTTAACCCCAAACGATAAATTTGATTAATTTAAGATTTAAACTTTGCTGGAAGGGAGTTTGTTGATGCACATTAAGAGGATGTTCACGAAAGAAGGTAAAGACCCTCTTTCGTCGATTGAGTTTACTAAACGGATTTCGGAAATTAGAAACCCAGATGGTTCAATTGTATTTAGAATGGAGGATGTTACTGTCCCAAATAGCTGGTCGCAGGTAGCAACCGACATAATTGCACAAAAATATTTTAGAAAAGCCGGGGTTCCTAAGCTATTAAAGAAAGTTAATGAAAAAGGAGTACCATCCTGGATCCAACCCTCAACAGCAGATACAGAGAGACTTGAACAATTACCGGAAAAAGAAAGATATTCCTCGGAAACAGATGCACGCCAGGTTTTCCATAGATTAGCCGGATGCTGGACGTACTGGGGATGGCAGGCAAAATACTTCGACAGCGAAGCAGATGCCAAGACATTTTACGACGAATTAATTTATATGCTCGCCAATCAAATGACTGCACCAAACAGTCCGCAATGGTTTAACACCGGACTTCATTGGGCATATGGAATATCCGGTCCTTCACAAGGGCATTATTATGTTGATTATAAAACAGGTAAATTAACAGCATCAAGCGATGCATATACACATCCGCAGCCCCATGCATGTTTTATTCAATCCGTAAAAGATGATCTTGTTAATGGAGGCGGAATAATGGATTTATGGGTCCGTGAAGCAAGGTTATTCAAATACGGTTCGGGAACAGGATCGAATTTCTCGGAAATTAGAGGAGCAAATGAATCTTTAAGCGGTGGAGGTAAATCCTCCGGTCTTATGTCTTTCTTAAGAATCGGCGACCGTTCAGCCGGAGCTATTAAATCCGGCGGAACAACAAGACGTGCGGCTAAAATGGTAACTCTCGATCTCGATCACCCGGATATTGAAGAATATATAAATTGGAAAGTTGTTGAAGAGCAAAAAGTAGCAGCTTTAGTTGCAGGATCAAAATTGTGCAATTATCATTTAAATGCGATTATGAAAGCCTGCTATGATGAACATCCCGAAAATGACCGTTTTAACAAAACATTAAATAAAAATTTAAAACATGCGGTTATAGAAGCTAGAAAAGCTCAAATTCCCAACAATTATATAGAAAGAGTTATTCAATTAGCAAAGCTTGGATTTAAATCAATAGAATTCCCCGCATATGATACAGATTGGAACTCAGACGCTTACTCAACAGTTTCAGGACAGAACTCTAATAATTCTATCCGTGTTACAAATGAGTTTATGAATGCTGTAATAAATGATGGTGATTGGAATTTATACTGGAGAACTGAAAAGAAGAAAGCAAAAGATGAAAAACGATCTCCTAAGGCATGCAAAACATTAAAAGCAAAAGATCTATGGGATCAAATATCTTATGCAGCATGGTCATGTGCTGATCCGGGTATCCAATATCATACAACAATTAATGACTGGCATACTTGCCCTGAAGACGGAGAAATTAAAGCTTCAAATCCTTGTAGCGAGTATATGTTCTTGGATGACACTGCATGCAATTTAGCTTCAATAAATGTTGTAAAATTTCATGACTTAAATACGCATAAGTTTAACATAGATGCCTATAGACACACTACAAAGCTTTGGACAATTGTTTTGGAAATAAGCGTATTAATGGCTCAATTTCCAAGCAAAGAAATTGCACAGTTAAGCTACGATTTTAGAACTCTGGGATTAGGTTATGCTAATCTCGGTTCTTTATTAATGCAGCAGGGAATTCCTTACGATAGTAATGAAGCATTTGCAATATGCGGGGCATTAACTGCAATTATGCACATGACTGCTTATGCAACTTCTGCTGAAATGGCCAAAGAACTAGGTACATTCCCTAATTATGAAAAAAACCGAGATCATATGCTTCGTGTAATAAGAAATCACCGCAGAGCGGCTTATAACGTGCCTCACGAAGAATATGAGGGCCTATCAATATTTCCCGTCGGTATCGATCCAAAATTCTGTCCATCGGATTTATTGAAAGCAGCAAGAGAAGATTCCGATAAAGCTCTTGAATTAGGGACACAATATGGATACAGAAATGCTCAAGTAACTGTGATTGCACCTACAGGTACTATCGGTTTAGTAATGGACTGCGATACTACAGGCGTTGAACCGGATTATGCTTTGGTTAAATTCAAAAAACTTGCAGGCGGCGGTTATTTCAAGATTATCAATCAATCTATTCCGCCGGCGCTTGAGAGATTAGGCTATAATAAAGATCAGATAAATGAAATTGTAAAATATGCAAAAGGTTCAGGATCTTTGAACGGATGTCCGTATATAAATCCCGAATCGTTAAAAGCTAAAGGATTTACCGATACAATTATTTCAAAAATTGAAAAATCACTACCTTCGGTGTTCGATCTTAGTTTTGCTTTTAACAAATTTACTATTGGCGGAGAATTTCTGACCAAAAAACTAGGTTTCTCGGAAGATCAGATAAACTCATTTGATTTTAATCTGCTGACGGCTATCGGATTCTCCAAACAGGAAATTGCTTCTGCGAATGATTATGTATGCGGAACCATGACAATTGAAGGCGCACCCTTTCTTAAACATGAACACTATCCGGTATTTGATTGTGCAAATAAATGCGGCAAGAAAGGCACACGTTTTATTCGACCTAAGGCACATATTAAAATGATGGGCGCAGCTCAGCCGTTTATTTCGGGTGCAATTTCAAAAACCATTAACCTCCCAAACCAGGCCACCATTGAAGATGTGAAAGTAGCTTATATGGATTCTTGGAAATTGGGAATAAAAGCAAACGCTCTTTATAGAGATGGATCTAAACTTTCACAACCTTTGAATTCCATAAGCGAAGAGGAACTTGAAGCAATTATTGAAGATAAAGAAGATAACGACATTGTAAAAATTGCTGAAAAAATAATTCACAGGTATATTGCTAAAAGAAGAAGGTTACCGGATAGAAGAACCGGCTACACACAAAAAGCTAAAATAAACGGACAATCTGTTTATATAAGAACTGGTGAATATGAAAACGGACAGTTAGGAGAAATCTTCATAGACATGCACCGGGAAGGTGCAGCTTTTAGAAGCTTATTGAACTGTTTTGCCATTTCTATTTCTTTAGGATTGCAGCACGGTGTTCCTTTGGAAGAATTTGTAGATGCTTTTGTATTCACACGGTTTGAACCGAGCGGAATTGTTTCTGGTAACGACAAAATTAAAATGTCTACATCGGTTATCGATTACATCTTCAGAGAGCTTGCAGTTACTTATCTCGGAAGAAACGATCTTGCTCATGTTGATCCTGATGAATCGAAATCAAAAGTTTCACCCGGAATTGTGAAGAAATTTGTAGAACCTGAATTTGTAAGTGAGGAAGTCGTTAGTGAACGTGTGGTTGAACTCGATAAAGAGCATGCTAAATCGTACAACTATTCACTTTCGTCAAATGAAGCAAAATATCACCGACTAACAGCTCAGCCTAAATCTTCAATACATACAAAAGTAAAGCAGGCTATTGAGAAGGGTTATACAGGGGATGTTTGTACCGAATGCCAGAGTATGACTATGGTTAGAAACGGTACATGCTTAAAGTGCATGACCTGCGGTGCAACTTCCGGCTGCAGTTAAATTTTTAGAATAAAATCATTTTAAAAGCCGTTCAAAAATGAACGGCTTTTTTTATTGTAATTACCCAGAAAATTATAAAATTATTTGACTAAGATATTACGATTTATTTTCATACCTTTGTAGTAATAATCTATTAATTAATAATCAGATAATCGATTATTTAACTAAATAAGCTAATTTTAAACTTCCTCTGTTAAAGCGGAAATTAATTTTCCACATCTCTTAGGAAAGGAATTTAACCAGCCGGATATTTCACCAAATATTCTTGCCAGTCATATTTCCTCAATAAGTAAAATATACATCGCTTAGACAGTATTTAAATTAGGAAAATTCTATGGTGAATGCTTCTGACAATCATAAATTTCACATACCTGTCTTAGGAACCGGTTTTTCACTTGATGCACCTTTAAAGGTATCAAGATACGGCATCTCCTCCGTAGTTTCTTTGGCAGATGATACTTTAATGGAAAAGTTGCGAGCTCATTACAGTAAAAAATATAATCTATATTATACCAGTATCGGTGATAAGGAAATAGATTCCCGGGCAAAAAGGATAACGGCATATTTAAATTTGATGAACAATCTTGTTAAAGAACAATTTCAAAAATTAAAACACTCGGCTTTTGAAAGCGGAAGTGAAATAAGCAAATATTTTGAAATGCTTCCCGATTTATCAGAATTGAAGATTAAGTATAAGGAAATGCTCGGCACTAAAGACCATAATATGATGACAAAGCTGCAGAATTGGCTTAGGGAAAATATAAATTCAGGTTCAATTGATGTGAATATAATGACTAAACTGGATAAATCTAATTACAATACAAAAGGGATTCCTCTTCCTATAGAATATAATGATGCTCATGCTGCATTAAGAGGTTATGCAAACAGCGAACTTGAAAGTTCAATTGTTTTTTCCGCGGGAATTAACACACGATTATTCAGCTACCTGGAAACTTTCAAAGATTTTTTCCCGAAAAGAGACGGTGGTTTTAAAAAGAAAATTATAATAAAAGTAAGCGATTTCCGTTCTGCTCTTATCCAAGGTAAGTTTTTAGCAAATAAAGGTTTATGGGTCTCCGAATACCGTATTGAATCCGGATTAAACTGCGGCGGACATGCATTTGCAACTAACGGATATTTATTAGGACCGATTCTTGAAGAATTTGCAATTAAAAAGAATGAATTACTTCAATCATTACGCGAATTACTTAAAAAATCTTTATCAAGAAAAAATATTACTATTGATGATTCCAAACTCGGCATCGATATAACCGTTCAAGGTGGAGTCGGCAAATCAAACGAACAAAATTTTCTTATCAGAAAATACGGAGTGAAATCTGTCGGCTGGGGAAGCCCTTTCCTCCTTGTTCCTGAAGTTATGAATGTAGATGACGATACACTGGAAAAACTTAGTAATGCAGGCGAAGATGAAATTTATTTAAGTAATGCCTCCCCTCTTGGAGTCCCTTTCAATAATCTTAAAACCAGCGGGATAGAATCTGAAAAAGCAGAGAGAATTAAAGAAGGTAAACCAGGTGCGCCTTGCGTTAAAAAATTTCTGGTTTCAAATAAAGATTATTCCGATAAGCCTGCTTGCACGGCATCAATTACTTACATAAATAAAAAGATAAACGATATAAAATCATCAAGCAGTGACTTTGAGGAAAATCAAAAAGAATTTGACAAAACGACTGAGAAAGTTTGCCTCTGTGTAGGACTTGGCGCTTCACTGCTCAAAGTGAATAATATCGATAATCCTAAAATTAGTAAAGCTGTTTCTGTTTGTCCCGGACCTAATCTTGCATATTTCTCAAAGACTGCAACATTGAAGGAAATGCTCGATCATATTTATGGAAGAATAAATCTTATTACTAATAGCGACAGACCAAACATGTTTATAAAAGAGCTTAACTTGTATAAAAACTATTTTTTAAAAAAAGTAGAAGAAAACTTAAATCCGCTTTCAGTACAAGCAGAAGAATATTTAAATACATTTCATACAAATCTTATGGAGGGGATAAAATATTATAAAAAAATTATCCCGGAAATATTAGAAGAAACTGAAAAAGTAAGACAGAAAATAAAAGAAGATTTAATTGATCTTGAAAACAGTTTGAGTACTTATGCTAATCAATATGCTTGATTTTTCTTGTCTGTATTAAATTTTACATGACAAATTTGAAACAGCATATCAACAAACAAATAAAATATAATAGGGAACAAAATATACAATGGCTACATTTGAGGAAATTGGCATTGAAGCGAAGATAGTTCGTGCAATTGAAGAAGCAGGATTTGAGAAACCGATGCCGATTCAAGAAGAAGTAATTCCGCATTTAATGAAGGAGAACAGACCTGATATTCTGGCGCTTGCACAAACAGGAACAGGCAAAACTGCAGCTTTTGGGCTTCCGCTTATTCAAAAAACCGATACAGCTAAAAAGCATATTCAGCATTTAATACTTTCGCCGACAAGAGAATTATGCCTGCAGATTACAAACGATCTTAAAGACTTTTCAAAGTATAAAGGTGAAATAAAGATTACAGCTGTATTTGGCGGAGCCTCTATTGATCAGCAGATTAGATCGATTAAAAAAGGCACTCATATTGTTTCTGCTACACCGGGAAGGCTGCTCGATTTAATTGAAAGAAGAGTAGTTGATCTGTCATTCGTTAAAACTGTTGTTCTTGATGAAGCTGATGAAATGCTGAATATGGGTTTCCGTGAAGAGTTAAAATTAATACTAGAGAAAACGCCTGAAGACAAAAACACGTTATTATTTTCAGCAACAATGCCCAAAGAACTTCTTGCCATTACAAATAAGTACATGAATAACCCGATTGAAATTACAATTGGCAAGCGCAATTCCGGCGCTGAAAATATCGAACATATAAGCTACATGGTACATGAGAAAGACAGATATTTAGCATTAAAACGAATAGCGGATTTTTATCCTGATATTTACGGAATTATATTCTGCCGCACTCGGAGAGAAACACAGGAGGTTGCAGATAAACTCTTAAAAGACGGTTATAATGCCGATGCTTTACACGGTGATCTCTCTCAGATTCAGAGAGATGCAGTTATGAATAAATTTAGACTTAAGAATGTCCAGCTTTTAGTTGCCACTGATGTTGCAGCTCGCGGACTTGACGTAGATAATTTGACTCACATTATTAATTATAATCTTCCCGATGAAATTAATTTATACACTCATCGCAGCGGACGAACCGGCCGCGCAGGAAGAAATGGTATTTCCGTCATAATTTCCAATCTTAAAGAAAAGTACAAACTTAAGCAGATTGAAAAACAAATCAATAAAAAGATTACAAATCTTCAGGTCCCAAACGGTAAAGAAATTTGTAAGAAACAGTTGTTCCACCTAATTGATAAGATGGAGAATGTTGAGGTAAATCATCGCGAAATTGATTCGTTTCTACCTGAGATTTACAAAAAGTTAGAAACGTTTGAGAGAGAAGAATTAATTAAAAAATTTGTGTCGGTCGAATTCAACAGATTTCTGGAATATTACAAAAACTCTTCGGATTTAAGCCATCCGGAAAATGAACGAGGAAGCGGAAATAAACATTCAGCTGTTTCCGGTTTTACAAGATTCTTTATCAATCTGGGAAAAACCGATAATCTTAAGCCTGCCGCACTTATAGGAATGATTAACGATTACACAAATATCAGAGATATTGAAATTGGCGAAATTGAAATACTAAATAATTTTTCGTTTTTTGAAACCGACAGTAATTATGCTGAAGTTGTGCTTCAATCATTTTTAAATAAGAAATTTAGAAACCGTCAGGTAGCTGTTGAAATTGCTTCACAAAAACGCAGTAAAGGCAATCAAGAAAAAAGGAAGAGAAAGAGCAAACCGGCTCAAAATAAAAGATTTAAGAAAGCAGGGACAAAAAAGAAAAAATCAAAGGCTAATAAATATTAAAAAACTTTGATGTTAAATTTAAACCATATTAATGATTCATCTTCATACTAAATAGGATATAATTTTAGATTGTTAAATTTGAGGTGCCTTCTTATTCTTCTATCATCCTTAAAATTGTTGGAAGGACAATAAGTAATAACGGCAGCGCAATAACAAACCCTCCGATAATCGCAATTGCCAAAGGCTGATGCATCTGCGCGCCTGTTCCGATTCCAAGAGCTAAGGGCAGCAGTGCCGTAATTGCTCCAAATGCGGTCATTAACGTTGGACGCAGTCTTAATGAAATGGAATTAACAATAGAATCATCCTTCTTAATAATCTTTTTCTTAGAATCCATATATTGAAGATAAATAAAAATAGAATTTTCACCTATGATTCCGACAATCATAATAATACCGGTGTAACTTCCTACATTCAGAGGAGTGCCTGTAATAAAAAGCGCCAAGAAGCTTCCTGCTATACCCAATATTGCAATTATAATAATGGATATAGAAACTCGAATCTTTCTGAAAAGGAACAAAGATACAGTAAAGACTAAAAGAATAGCAAGAATAAGTATCTTCATTAAATCGCCGAAAGCCTGCTGCTGCTGAGCGTATGCACCTCCGTAAACTATTTCATAACCGGAAGGTAAGTGAATTTCTTTATTAATTTTCTTTTGAATTGCCGCTATTGTACTCCCAAGATCGCGATTGTTTAATCTAGCAACTACATCATAATCCTGCTTTAGATTTTCTCTGTCAATTTCAGCTACACCTTTTATGAACTTTAGTTTTGTAAATTCACTCACCGGTTTAACAGAACCGTCGTTTAGGGAAATAAAACTCCTTTTAATATCATCCAGGGAGTTTAACAGCTTCCCGTCGAACATTCTAATATTAAATAACTGGTTCTGACCTAAAACATTTCCTACAACCGTGCCTTTTATTTTGGTATTAAGTTGATATTGCAGTTCACTTGGTGTTAAACCGTATTGCGCCAGAGCAGTATTATTAGGCTGGAATAATATATTCGGCCCTGCAATTGTTATTCCGTCAAACACATCGGCAGTCCCACTTGTATTTTGAACGATGTCTGCAATTTTTTTTGCATAATTTTGAAGAGTAGCCTGATCGTCTCCGAAAATTCTTATTGATATTGGTTGTTTTGTACTTATTAAATCACCCAGCATATCTTCAATTTTTTGTCCGAAGTCTACTTGCAGCGCAGGCAGCTTGGCTTCAATTCTTTTCCTAATATTATCAGCTACTTCGTCTGTAGTTAATTTCCTGTTTTTCTTAAGTGTAATAGTGTAATCGCCGGTGTTAGGCTCAGTTATGAAAAATCCGTTTTGAGTTCCAATCTCTCGTGAAAACGACTGCACCTCCGGAGTAGTTTGTAAAATATGATCAACAACATCAAGCATCCTGTCAGTTCCATCAAGTGAGGTACCGGGCGGACTTACAAAATCCAAAACAATTGAACCCTCATCCATCTGCGGTAAAAATCCGGAGGGAAGCTTCGGTATAATATAAATTGAAAAGGCAATTAAAACGATTACGAAAAGAAGTGATAATACCGGTCTGTAAATAAAAAAGTAAACCCAATTTCTATTTTTAACTTCCTTATGCTTCCCGAGTGAAGATCCTTTTTTAGTAAGGAGTAAATAGATAACCGGCAGCCCGATCCATGTAACAAAGAAAGAGCACACAAGAATAATAATCATTGCATTCGTCAATACTTTGAAGTATGCGCCCGCAACGCCTCCCATCATAAAAAACGGGAGGAAGATTACAATGGTACTCAAAGATGAGCCGACCATTGCGGGGAATAAATATTTTATAGCTTTCGTTACCAAAGTATCGCTGTTTTCTTCGGGGTTTTCTTCGTGCGTGCGGTGAATTTGCTCTACTATTACTATAGCATCATCAATTATAAGACCAACGGCAGCAGCTATGGAGCCTATAGTCATTATATTGATTGTATATCCTATTGCATATAAAACAATGAATGTTAAACACAATGTTATCGGGATAGTTATTAATATTACCGAGCTTGCCTTAAACGATTTTAGGAAAAGCACTGTAATTAAAATAGCCAATAAAAGACCGATCCACACTACATCACGTATGCTTTTTATAGCATCTGAAACAAAATTTGCCTGGTTATAAAACGGCCGCAGCTTAACCCCCGGAGGCAATATTTTTTGCAGTTTGGGAAGCTCACTTTCAATCGAACCGACTACATCCAGAAGATTTGCATTGGGCTGTTTCAGGATGTTTATTATCGGAACTATTTTCCCGTTAGCCTTTATCTTTACATAACTTCTTTCGGCACCTATTTCAACTTTTGAAATATCTTTTAATCTTATCACTCTCTGAGGAGTATTTAATATAACAAGGTCGGCCAGCTCCTCCTTGCTGTTCTGAGTTGCTTCGCTTAAGGTTAAATAAAGTCTATCGTAATCATTAATATATCCGGTAGAAGAAATAAAATTTGAGGCAGAAATTTTATCTGCAACCATTTGCGGTGTAATATGCAATTGAATAAGCCTGGCGGGATTTAATATAACGTGGTATTCCTCAACTTTTCCTCCGCCTACGTCAACCTCGGAAACACCGGCTATCCTGGATAAAAAAGGTTTAACTGTGTATTCCGCAATATTTCTTAAATCAATCTGGCTGTAGCCTTTCCCTGAAATTGAATAACCCAATACCGGGAAAGTTGAAGGGTTCATTCTTTCAATTGAAATATTAATTCCCTGCGGCAGGTCTTGTTTAACTTCATTTATTCTTGATTCAATCCTTTGTTTATCCAAATTGATATCCGAATTCCAGTTGAAAAATGCGGAAATCTCACAACTCCCTCTGCTTGTTGCGCTTCTAATCAAAGTAATACCGGGAACTCTTTTAATCGCATTCTCCAAAGGTACGGTTACGGTGACGGTCATTTTATCGACCGGCTGTTCCCCATTATCGGCAATTACTTTTATTTTAGGAAATGTAATATTGGGAAACAATGCCGATTGTATATTTACAAAAGAATAAACTCCGCCCAAAAGTATAATTAGTAATATAACTGCAATAGGACTTTTATATTTTGCATAGAAATTATTCATTTGACAATCTCGACTTTTGCAGTATCCGGCAAACCGTAAGCACCGCTTAAAACAATTTTGTCGGTTTTATTTAGCTTCGGACTTAAAATTTGTGCAATACTATCGTTTTCAATTCCTTTTTTAACATCAACTCTAATTGCTGTTGTATCATTAATTAATTTCATAATCCAGAAATTGCTTTCGGTAACATCGGTTACTAGAGAAGATTTTGGAAGTACAGTTGTACTTTCAAAATTTTTAAAAGGGATCTTTACCATTACATTCAAATTTTCCGGAACATCGCGGTAATATTTAAGCTTAATATAATATATTTGTGTTTGAGTGACGGGATTAACGGCAGGTACATTCTTTTCAATAATACCGGGAAGATTAACACCATCCGGCAGATTAACCTCACATTCATTGCCAATTTTAACCTTTAGAATATCTTCATAAGGAACATTTAATTTAATTCTTAGGGAAGAAGGATTGGATACAACTGCAATTTGTTCACCACCCATTACATAATTCCCTTCATGGTAGTTCAATTCCGAAACGACGCCGTTTGAATTTGCTTTAATAAAAATCGTTCCCCTAAATAATCGATTGCCCAGCATAATTCCTAAAGTATCGGTTGCTGCCGATTCAATGGTTTTAATTTGAAATAATATATCACCCGTTTTTACTTTATCCCCGATATTTTTATAATCTTTCACTATGAATCCGTCGAAAGTCGATCTTACAATTTCTTTATCTAAAAAAACTGTATTCCCATTCAATTCTAAATCATCGGTCATGTTCATCAAGCGCGGGTGTGTAATGGTTACGGGAGTTCCGCTGCTTACTTCATTAACACTGTCGGCTTCATTTCCTCCGCATGAAATTAGAATTACTGATGTCAATATCGAAAAGTAAAATATAAATAATTTCTTGTTTAGCAATTTTTTCATTTCAATTTCCGCTCTAAGCATTTATTAATCTTGTACCGAAGAGATTCTTTGGTTAATTTTGCAACTATTAAATTTTGTAAAATTATGCATTACCAGTTCCAATAATTAAAATTACTTATTTCCACCTGGTAATTAATGTTGGTGGTTATCTCGTTTTTCTGAAGATCAATATAATTTTTAATTATTGTTAAATATTCTATCATCGACAGGTTTCCCTGCTGAAGTTCTTTTTCCGACAACCCAAGCAGCCTTTTATAATCATTTATTTGTACTTTCAGATCACTAATGTTTTTTCCCAGTGCTTTTATTCTGTTATAAGCATCTTTTCTTTTAACGTAAATATTTTCAGATAAGTATTTTTTATAATCGGTTATTGACTGCTCTGCAATGTAAGTCTGTTGTCTTGTAATATCCTTTTGTCCGCCATCCAGAATAGGAAGTGAAAAATTTATTCCTGCACTTATACCGAATTTCCTCTGTATATCATTCAACTCGACAGCATTCAGTCCGGCATTAAAAAACAAATTCACTTGTGGTTGATACTTTGTTTCAAAAACTTTTTGCTGGCTTGCAGTAGTTAGGCTGTCTAGATAATATTGAGTTAAAAATTTTGATCCCTTCAAATCAGAAAATATACTTAAATTTAAAGAATCGATTTTCACAGTTTGAGTATCTTTTATTCCGCATAAAGAATAAAGCTGCGAGAGTCCGCTTTTATAATTCTGCCAGGTTTGTTCCCTATCGATTTCGCTTGTTTTCAGTTGTATTTTAAGAAGAAGATAATCACTGGCCTTTGCATATCCTTTAGCAACAAGATCACCAGTAATTTTAAGCTGGCTGCTTAAATTATTTTCTATCTCCTTAGAAAGATTATAAAGCATTAAATATCGTAATGTGCCTAAATATAAATCGGTAACCTGTTTCCTTAAATTATGTTTCTCCATAACGGATTTGTTTTTATAACTTTTTCTTTCTGCAAAGTGTTGTTCTTTAAGAGCATTTAACAAACCGCCGTTAAAAATATTCTTCTCTAAATTTATTTGGGCGGAATATAAACCTCCGTTAGTTATGGCAGCGTCATAACCTATTGCTTTTGGATCCGGATTTGGCGTAAACCAAACTCCGTTGTTATTAAAATAAGGAGAGAACAATACGTTGCTTGAAAGATAAACTTGCAACGCAGAATTCTGTGCAGCGTCTAATTTCTCTTGTAGATTGTTAATAAGGGAAAGATTCCCAAAGTCTTTAATTACCGGTGAATTACTTAACGCTTTATTTATAAAAAAATTTAAATTGTACTGTGCATATAAAAAGTTACTAAGACAGATAAATAGAAGTAATATTTTTCGGGATGTCATCAAAAAATCTTGATCAAAATAGGTTTAACTAAAATTAAATATTTTAAAATATTGAAAAATAATTTTATTATCTAATTGTTTTATTAAAATAAGATATAATGGAATAAAGGTATAGGGATATAAAATTAGCAGAACTAGAATTCAAGTATAAACATCAACGCACCAAACCACTAAACATTTATACCCTATACCCATTTCCTTTATACTAAAAACTTACGTACTTTTTCTCCAATATCAATACACCAAAACTCCTGTTCCCGTTTTTACCTTTAAGCATTCCGGGTAAATAAATATTATGAGTTTCCGGATCCAGTGCCATTGTTCTAAATCCTTTCTCCGTGGTAATATTATCAACTACCTTAAACTTTTTGGGCGAAATTTCTTTTATCACAGTTAAATTACCTTCGCCGTTGGAACTAAAAACAAGGTGAGTTTCGGGATCATACCTGCAGGCATCCACATGCCCGCCGATTGGAAGTGTTGTTATAAGCTTTCCGGTTTTCCCATTTGAAATTGCCATCATTTTATTACGGCAGCCGGAAAATAATATTTCATTCTTCGTATCTATTGCCAGACCTGAAGGGCCATGCCCGGGCGCAATAGAATATGTTTTTACCTTTTTTAATGTTTTGGGATTAAATTCTTCAATTTCACTTTTATCTTCCAGGTTTACAAACATCAATCCTTTATTATTTGAAACTGCGAATTCCGGTCTGCCGTCTAGTTTTAAATTACCGACAACCTTATCTGTTTTTGCATCAATTGCCGTAACGTTTGAGCTTCTTCCGTTCATTGTAAAAACTCTTTCTGAAAACGAATCGTACACAATTGCGTCGGGATCTTTCCCGGTTACATGCATTTCGGTAATTTTTTTTAAAGTTTTTAAATTAAAAATCTCGACGGCATCACTGCTTCCGTTGCTTATAAAGCCCTTACCCATTACATCGGCAAATACTGCTCCGTGAACTCCTCTTAAGCCGTCTATTTCGCCAACTACCTTATTTGTTTTTAAATCAATTACATGAATACGGTCTGCATGTGAAATATACAGCATTTGCATTGGCGCATCTACCGAGGCATAATCCCACCAGCCTATTCCGCCGATATCAATCTTCCCCGTTATTTTATATCCGGAAGTTTGTGAATATAATATTACAGGGCTTAAACTAATTACCATAAACAAATACAAAAATAATTTCTTCATTTTATCCTCTTGTAGAATCATAATATTTTTTAGTTTTATTGTATTAATCACCCCTCGCCAGGATTACCATTATCTTGATTATTACCGTTTGATTTATCTTTTTCTTTATAATTATTGAAATTATATTTTAAATCCAGCATTACCTGAGGCGATTCTCTTATAAAATGGAAGTAATTATAAAAGTCTGTTCCTTGAGAATAAAATTCCCATCCACCTGTATGCAGTAAATTCCTAACCTGTAAAGTCAGAGACAATTGTTTGCCCATTAAATTTTGCTTTACTGCCAGATCGGTTGTAAAATATCCGTTCCACTTACCCTGTGCCGTAACCGAAGGACTATGATATCTTGTATTTAATTGTAGGTCCGTTGAGGATGTTATATTAAACTGGCTGCTGCTTTTGATGCTCCAATCAAAGCTTTCTCTTGCAAACGATTGATTAAATAAAGCACCTTGAATTTTATAATCATACACATCGCCTGTCAAATTAAACTGCCAAATTTTAACAGGGTTAAACGAAACCATAAACTCAGCGCCAAGAGAATGATCAGTTCCAACATTTGCAATTGAGTGAAGTGTTACATTATTGGTATAAACTGAATTAATATGCTCCATTTTATTATGAGTGAAGCGGTAATAAAAATCATTTGAAAAAGATACTTTGCCGAAGAATGTTTGATAGCCGATTTCGTACGAATCTATAAGTTCCGGCTGAAGATTGGGATCTCCTATACGTACATCATTGGCATCAAACCAAGTATAAAAAGGTTCAAGGTCGCCGCCGTCGGGGCGCTCTATTCGCCGGGAATAACCCGCCATAATTTGCGTACCGCCTGCAAAACTGTAAGATGTATGAATTGAAGGGAAAAAATCCCATCTGCTCAAAGAAAACTGTTCGCCGGTTTCTGCTAATTTCACAAGTTGGTAAGTATATTCGGTACGTGCACCAATTTGCACTCCAAGGCTGTCCCATTTATTCGAAAAGACTGAATACGCAGCAAATCTCGTTCGGTTGAAGTTGTTATTATGACTAAACGGCTGCTGAAAGACATAATTGTTATTTGTTGAATCAAAAAGAAATAATTGATTTATATCCTGTCTCAGCCTGCTGAAATATTCAGTACCTGCCGAAAATTTTTCATTTTTACTGATGGGCAATACATAATCCAAATTTCCTCGTAATTCACTGCCGGGACCAAGTTCCGTTGTTTTAGTTCCGTTAATTTGATTGGTGCTTACCTTTGAGTAACTTGTTGAAGCTTCATTATTATTTCGATGTCTAAAAGATAAATTAGCCGTCAATTGATTACCATCGTCTCCGAATTTATGCAGGTAATTGGCATTAAAATCATAAAATGTACCCGAATGGTTATGGTTGGTATTGTCTAAATAATAGAAGTTCTGAGGTGCATTACTATACCATTGATCATAATTCAAAGTTGAATTTCTTAAAAATGACCTTGCACCGTATCTACCACCGATTGAAAGGTTATCATTATCACTAAAATTAAAATCCAGTCCGCCTCTTATTCCTGATAAAGTTCTTCCCCAAGTCATATCACCATTGGAATTTAGATAGGAGGTATTACCGGATAAAACGAACTGTTTATTTTCGGTACGGGTGCCGGGGAAAAAACGGCGGTTAAAATCCAGCTCCAGGTTGTAGCTAATAAAAGGCGTTTTATATTGAAAGTTAACATTCCCGCCGTATTTATTATTCAAGCCGCCCATAATATCTACTAAACCGCTCAAGCCGAGATTAGCATTTTTCTTAAGAATAATATTTATAATACCGGCAGTACCACTCGCATCATATTTTGCAGATGGATTAGTAACTAATTCAATTGTCTTAATAGAACTGGCGGGAATTTGCTGCAAAGCGTCTTGCGCATCCATTACAGAAGGCTGCCCATTAATAAGAACTTGGAAATTCGTGCTCCCTCTTAAGCTTACATTTCCGTCAATATCAACACTAACTGAAGGTACATTCTCAAGTACATCCGCAGCCGTCCCGGACATTGCTGTTTGCATCTGGCTTACATCTATCAATTTTTTGTCAAGATCGTATGTAATAGGAGATCTTTTCCCCTCTACAACAACGTTCTTCATATTTATTGCAGTCGGTTTTAAATAAATTTTACCCAAATCTAAATTGGTTTCAGACTTTAAAAGTAGAACATTTTTTATCTTTTTTGTTGCATATCCAATAAATTGAACGCTCAAGTCGTAATTTCCTGGTTTAATTCCTTTCAAACTAAACTCACCTCTTTTATCCGTCACTGTACCGGTTACAAGTTTATTATTCGACTTATATAAAAGCATTACATTAGAATATTCAATTGGAACCTTTGTGTTTTCATCAAAAACCTTTCCTGTTATTGAACATTCATCATTATTTTCATTTTTTTGCTGGGAGTATATTAAAGTTGATAATACGAATAAAAAAGTTGTTAGAATAAGAATTTTTATTACCATTATTTCTCCACATCATGAAATCCAGTTAAATAAAATATCCTGGAGTAAATTACTTTGCTATTACTAAATAATTTTTAATACAAAATTTTAACAATTTAATATTATTAGATGAAAATAAGATGAAAAATTAAGAATTGTGATATAAATATAAGAATCTGTGACCTGAATTAAGGGAAATTATTGGATTAAATTAGCTTATATTTCCAGGTAATATTACAGTGAAATTGGTTTTGTCATTAACTTTACTTTCAACGCTGATCTTGCCTCTATGAAGTTCGACAATTTCTTTGGCAATAGCCAAACCTAAACCGCTGCCGTTTATTTCCGCTCGAATTTCATTTGACCTGTAAAATCTATTAAAAATATACGGAATATCCGACTGCGGGATTCCATGACCTGAATTCTCTATACTAATAGAAATATTATCATCACTTTTATTGATTCTTATTTTAATTTCCGAATTAAATAAAGAATATTTGATAGCATTATCAATAAGATTCAAGAAAACACTTCTAAGTTTTTCTTTATCCGCATTTATTTCCACAGGATCATCAATAAATAAATTTATTTGGATGTCTTTATTCATTGCCGCTTTATTTAGAGTTTGGATACAATCGGCAAGCAGTTCGTCAATTCTAAAGTTACTTAAATTCAGCTTTGATTGAGATGCGTCCAGCTTTACAATTGTCAATAGCGAATTTGTCAGCTTGGTTAAATTTTCAATCTCCGAAAGTGCATTATTTATACTTTCCTGCGTATCGGCATCATTCATTTTTTTTTCTAGAATTTCAAGTTCTGTTTGAATAACCGTTAACGGAGTCTTAATTTCATGTGATGCATTTGCTACAAATCTGTTTTGACTCTTAAATGCATTGTCAATTCTTTCAATCATTTCATTTAACGTTTCACCCAGGCTTCTAACTTCATCTTTAGCTTTAGGCAGTTCAAGGCGTTCATTAAGGTTTTCTCCGGAAATATTTTTAGCCGTATTTGCCATTTGCGTGATAGGCTTGAAAGCAGCTTTAGAAATAAAATAAGCGGCAAATCCAGTTATAATCAGTCCGGCTGGAATTATAATTAGAAACAAATAAAATAAGCGGTTCAAATCATCAAAAACGTCTTTAACCGATGCAGCAGTTTCGAGAATATAAACCGAATCGTTTTCTGATTCAAACTTATTCCAAAAGATATGATATTTATGATGGTTTATTCTCTCTTTTTCATATTCAAATTTCCCATTTAATATTTTACTTAATCCCGGTGTAGAGCCTCTCGAAAGGATAGAATCTTTTACAATAATTTTCCCGTCTCTATCAAACAGCTGAAATCTTTCTCCTATTAATCCTTTGGATTTTATCGATGTTAATTTATCTAAATTGAGGGTTGAATTATCATGCAATTCATCTTCAATTTCCGTCCTTAATGAAATTGCATAACCTTTTAAATTGGTATTAAGCCTTAGGAAAGCAGCTTCTTTATTGCTATGATAAATTATAGCTGCAAAAGCAGTAAGCATAATTCCAAATACTACAGTATAAGCTAATATTATTTTTGTCTTTATAGAAAACATAATTCCGGAAATAATAGTTAAATGAATTAAATATCAGTCATTCGATTCTTGTAACTTGATAAATCCAGTACCGAGAAACCAGCATCCAGAATCGAGCTTCAATCTTCCTAATCCCTAAAAATATATCCCGCTCCTCTTACTGTATGAATGAGCTGTTTATCAAAGTCCTTATCTATTTTTTGTCTTAAAAATTTAATGAATGATTCGATTACATTGCTTCGAGGATCAAAATTCATATCCCACAAATGTTCGGAAATAATTTCCCGAGTCAATATCTGATTAGGTTTCATCATAAATAATTCTAAAAGAGCAAATTCTTTTGCAGAAAGCTGTATCTCTTTTTCCTCTCTATAAGCCTTATGTGTATTTAAATCGAGTTTAACTCCGAAGTTTTCCAAAACAGCAGAACGAACTTCACTGCGTCTCCTTATTAAAGCACGGATTCTTGCAAGCAGCTCACCTAAATGAAAAGGTTTGGCAAGATAATCATCCGCACCTTGATCTAAACCTTTTATTTTATCCGAAACGTCGTCGAGAGCGGTTAACATTAAAATTGGGGTTAGTACCTTATTCTCCCGCAGGTTTGCACACGTTTGCAATCCATCCTGTTTAGGCAGCATGATATCGAGAATTATTAAATCGTAATTATTAATTTCGGCGAGCTCTTCTCCGCTAATCCCGTCGCCGGCGGCATCTACAGCATAACCTTCGGATTTCAAACCTTTGGAGAGAGCTGCAGAAATTTTTTTATCGTCTTCAATTAATAAAATACGCATATAAATTTAGATTTATTACAAAGATATAAAGTAAAAATGAAAATAAAATGAAAGAAGGGATAAAACAAAATTTTTATATTAACACTAAATTATTATAAATAAAAAATCCGCAGCTAGTAAATTTAACCGGCTGCGGATCTTTATTAAGGCTTAATTGAGGAGAGTATTAATTAAGCTTAATTTCCGTTATTTCGTCGATGCCGCATATATTTTCTTCTTTCTTTTATCATTTTCTCATATTCGGCTTTTTGATCGCTGGTTAATATCTTTTCAAAATCTGTATCAGCATCGGTCATTATTTGCCTAAAAGCCTGCCGCCTATCCTGAACGGTATCCGGAACAGCCTTAATTTTATTTTCCGCAACAGTAAAGATCGAATCGGCTTTGGCTGTTTGAGTATCGGTTAAATTAAGTCTGTCTTTTAATCTGTCGACTCTGTCTTTAACCGAAAAACGGTTTTGCGCATTAGCGTTGAAAATAAAAGCTACTGCAATGATTGCTGTTAATATTAAACTTCTCATAAATATCCCTCTAAAAAGTTACAGTTTATTTTAAAAACCTATAGATATTCGACATAAAAAATCAGGACAAAGTTTAAAGATTGGTAATTCAAATAATTAGACTATTCCTTGAAAGGGAATTAAAAATTTTTGAAGAATACCACTCAATTAGCGATTGAAAAACCGGCTTTTGATTCTTTTGATTTATTCCTTCTATAAAATGTACATTTTTTTTCAATGTATTTTTATTAAGATAAATTTCCAGCCAGTCATCATATTTTGTTTCCGAAAGGAATGATACGGTCATGTTCTTAATTTGATTTTGGATATGGTGGTTTTCAGTATAACAATCCAAAATAAATTCAATATATTTTTCATTATTCACATGCTGATTTATATCGATACTTGAATACCCTACATGTTTGCTAAAAACAGTTTCTTTTTTATTTTCAATAGAAAATTTTGAAGGAAGGTCGCGTAGAGCATGCTCATTTTCTTCGGACGGTCTATATGCAGGAAGATTTTTCAAATCGGAAATACGTTTTGTAGCAGCATTTATAAGAAGCCAAGCCGTTGTAGCTTTACAAAATATCTCTTGTTTTTCATTTGATAAGATAAAATCTCTTAAAGCATATAATTTATACTTTCCTTTTGCCCAGGTTTTAATTGTAAATTTATCTTCGAATTTGGGGTAATCGTCAAATTGAATTTTAACCCATGAGAGTACCCAAAATAAGCCTTTATCCTTTAAGTCTTTATAGCCGAAATTCAAACTATCTGCATGCGCTGCAGCTATATCCTGCATATAATTAAATGTAGAGCTTACTTTTAGCCTGTTGTTAAAATCCACATCATAAGTGCGAACTATATGAGTTTCTTCTAAGAAAGTCTGCATAACTCAAAAATTATGTGGGAAAAGTAATACTAATTTCTTAAAATTTTTCCTTAAGACAAAATATTACTTTTTAACGGGATAGCCTTTATCAGCCCAATCTTTACCAAAATTTTCCGGAATGTATAATACTTTTACATTTGTAAAGCCAAGTTTTTTTAAAGTCTCGAAAGCAGGCCGAACATTCGGGCAATGATTCCAAGGACAGCAGCCGCAATAGATAACAATGTTTTGATTTTTCTTTAGATTTGCTGCTTCATTTTTAATGGATTTTATACCGCTTTTGTCGGATGCCGGTCCTACATACTTTGATCCGGGAATATGTCCGGTATTATATAGGAATTTAAATCCAACCTGAAGAATGACCGGTTTGGTACTTTTAGAATTTTTTAGCTCTTTAACTAACTCATCTGCGGTTATTAAATTTTTAATTGTCCAGGGATCTGAAGGTTTAATGCTTTGTTTTAAAATATTTATATCCTCAGCGTTTTTCTTAAGCTGTTTTAAAGAGCTAATCTGGCCGAAAGAAAGGCTTGAAAACAAGACAACAATAAAAAATCCAAAATAAAAATTAAAAATTTTATTAAACAGCAAATTATTCTTTCTATCCATTCTACTATTTCCTAACGTAAAATTTTACAAAAATTTATTTTAACATAATTTAATTAACGCCTAAATTCAATGGCGGTGAAAGCAAGCATAATTAATATTGATAATAATCACCCTAAAATAATTTTTCACATTTTCAAAAAGGCACAACTAATATTTATTTGTAAATTAGGCAGGTATTTGATTTGAATGGACTAATTTATTCCAGATAATTTTCCGGAGCCGGAAATATTTTCAATTCTTCTCCCTCCCATAAACCTTCTTGAATAATACGGATCGTCGAGAGAAGAAACAGTAACTCCGTTTGATGAACTTGCATGTGCAAAAAGATGGTCGCCTATATATATTCCAACATGTCCGGGTTTTACCCATCGCCTTGTGTTAAAAAAAACCAAGTCACCAAATTTTAAGTTTTGCATATATCGTATCACTTCCCCTTCTCTGTACTGTGCTCTGGCACTTCGTTCCAAATTGATTGATAATGATTTTTCATAAATGGTTTTTGTAAATGCCGAACAGTCGATACCCTTTTTAGAATTACCGCCGTATTTATAAGGAGTATTTAAATACTCAATTATTTCCATCAGCATTCTTTCACGCGCGTTGCTTTTATCGGCTTCCAGTTCATCCGAAGAATTTGAAGAACCGTATTTTCTTAATATATCGGATATATCTATTTTTTCTTTGTTTTCCGGGATTACATCCGGATCTGCCGTAAGAGAATCTTCAGAAATACTTGATGTGTCTTTCAGCGAAGCATTATTAACTTGAGCTAAATTATTTTCATCATTTCCTGATGAATAACGTACAGAGGTATTTTCATTATCAGAGCTAGTTGTTTTACCGGCATAACGGATAGAGTTAGTAGAAGAAGCGCATCCGGAATAAAAAATAATTCCGGTTATAATTATTAATAAAATATAAAGCTTAGATTTCGTCACCTTATCAGCCTAGATATGCTTTTAAATTTTTACTTCTTGAAGCATGCCTAAGTCTTCGTATGGCTTTTTCTTTGATTTGTCTTACTCTTTCTCTTGTAAGGTTAAATCTTTCGCCGATTTCTTCCAATGTTAACGAATGTTCCTTATTTAAACCAAAATATAATTTTATTACTTCGGATTCTCTTTCGGATAAAGTAGCAAGAGCTCTTTCAATTTCAGTTTTTAAAGATTCATTCATCAAGGCAAAATCGGGATTCGGCTGCTGGTCATTTTCAATAACGTCAAGCAACCTGTTTTCTTCACCTTGCGTAAACGGAGCATCCATCGAAACATGTTTTCCCGAGATTTTTAATGTTTCAGCAATCTCACTAACCTCCATATCAAGCTCTTGAGCCAGTTCGTTTTCATTTGGCTCTCTTTCAAATTCCTGTTCCAGGTTACTGTAGGCCTTTCCGATTTTATTGAGTGCGCCAACACGGTTTAGCGGTAATCTAACTATTCTTGATTGTTCTGCAAGAGCCTGCAATATCGATTGACGAATCCACCAAACTGCATATGAAATAAATTTAAACCCTCTCGTTTCGTCAAATCTTTTCGCCGCTTTAATAAGTCCTAGGTTTCCTTCGTTAATCAAATCGCCAAGCGATAGGCCTTGATTTTGATACTGCTTGGCTACGCTGACAACAAATCTAAGATTAGCCTTAGTAAGAGTCTCTAATGCTCCTTGATCACCCCTTTTTATTTTTATAGCAAGTTCTATTTCCTGTTCCGGGGAAAGGAGGTTTACTTTCCCGATCTCCTGTAAATATTTATCGAGGGATTGACTTTCGCGATTTGTAAATTGCTTGGTAATTCTCATTGTTTCACCTCGCTCTTTTTATTTTCTACATATATTGTGTCGACAATTCCAACTATTGAAGCATCAACAGGAGCCATATCAACCGGCAACGGAATTACAGCTTCGGAAGCTGTTATATAATAAATTATCTCGCCCGGGCCAGAGCCTACAGTATCCACAGCAATTATCGGCTCACCACAGCTTTCCATTTCAGAATTTATCGGCTGAACAAACATTAACTTAAAGCTGTGTAAAGCTGCATATTTTTTTGTTGCCCAAACATTTCCTATTACTTTTCCTAAGAACAATTATTATGCCTATAAAAAAATTGAGAATTATTAACAATAAATTAAGAGATAGTTTCTTTATATGTAACAGCCGGTAAAATTTTCGTAATAAATTACTTTAATATTAAATGAAATCCAGTCTGTTAAATTAATTTATTATCATTTTTTTTGTTCTTCGAGATATTCTTTCAACGAAATATCAAGTTTATCTACTATAGCCATTATAACTGCATCGACAGGCTTATTCTTGGTGAATTCTGTTTGTCTAGAAGAACTTCCGGTTGCAACAAGTACGATTTCCCCTTCACCGGCACCTACACTATCAACTGCTACTACAAAATTATCTTTTTCTTTTAAATTTAAATCAAGCTGCTTTACAATTAAAAATTTGGCGCCAACTAAATTCTCATCTTTTTTAGTTGACCAAACTGTACCGATTACTTTCCCTAAAAACACTTGTTCCTCTAAACATTATGTGAGTAATTTGGTATTACTACTACGAATATAATTTACAATTTTTAAATATACAATCGATTGAAGGTTTAAATTTTATTTACTTTGTTATAAACATTTTAGATGAATATTCTAATTCAAAAAGCTGGTTCCCTTTAATTCATCATTTAAGTTAAAATAATCTGAAACAGTTTTAGCAACATCTGAAAATGTATTCCGAATTCCCAAATTACGTGCAGTTTTATTCTTCTGATAAAAAAGTAACGGAACATATTCTCTGCTATGGTCGGTACTTGGGGTTGTCGGATCGTTGCCGTGGTCTGCTGTGATAACAACGGCATCCGAATCATCCAATTTCTCAAGGAATTCAGGTAAAAAATTATCAAATTGCATTAGAGCTTTTGCAAATCCTTCAGGATCATTTCGATGGCCGAAATAAACATCAAAATCTACCAGATTTGCAAATATCAAACTATCTCTGACTTTAGATGCATATTCTTTTAATTTATTACAGCCTTCTTCATTGGATTTTGTTTTCTCTTGTATTTTAATCCCTCTATAATTAAAGAGATCATTCACTTTGCCGATTGCAACAGTGGTTAAATTATTCCTGCTTAAAAGATCAAGGATTGTCTCGGAAGGAGGATTTAAAGAAAAATCTTTTCGGTTGGTAGTACGTGTATAATTTCCGGATTTCCCGACAAATGGCCTAGCTATTACCCTTCCTACAATTAATGGAAAGGTTAATACTTGATGTCTGGTAATTTCGCATATTTCATATAATCTTTTCAAAGGGATTATTTCTTCATGACAAGCAATTTGAAAAACCGAATCGGCGGAAGTATAAACTATCGGGTATCCGGTTTTAACATGCTCGTCTCCCAATTCTTTTATAATTTCGGTTCCTGATGCAGGTTTATTTCCAAGTATTCCGTTACACCCTGTTAATTTTATAAATTTATCAATTATTTCTTTTGAGAACCCGTTCGGGAAATAAGAGAAGTCTGTGTCAACATATAATCCTCCCAGCTCCCAATGTCCTGTTGTAGAGTCTTTCCCTTTCGAAACTTCTTTCATTTTACCATACGATGCTAACGGATTTTCAGTTTGAGGTACTCCCAAAATATCATGAATATTACCAAGACCTAATCGCTGCAAATTAGGTAATTCCAGTCCATTTACAGCTTTTGATATATTATAAAGTGTATTACTCCCGACATCCCCGTAATTTATGGCATCCGGTAATTCGCCGATTCCAACCCCGTCAAGAATAATAATAAAAAAATTTTTCATAATTTAATAAACATTTAAAAAATATAGATTAATATTAATTAATATTTCGGACAGTATTGCCGCCGCGTTCCAGGGCTTTTTGAAGTGCCAGATCGGCATTATATATAACTTCTTCCGGATCGGTTTTATTATTTGAAGATGCTACGCCGATTGATATGGTATAAGTGGTTTGTTTGGAAACTACAGCAATAGGTTTTCTTGCAATTTTAACTCTTAATTTTTCAGACCAAAGAAAAACATCTTTTGTAGTTGAATTAAAGAAATAAACCCCAAATACTTTTTCAGACAATCTTCCGAATAAATTTAACGGGGTCATTTCCTTATTAATTGTTTCGGATACTGATTCCAACACTTTCGGTAAAGGATTTCCATCAAACAATGATTCCTGCTCCAAAAAATCATCAATTCTAATTAACGCAAGTGCACCCGGAATTTTTAATTGAGCAGCTTTTGCAAGATCCGATGTTAAACGCTCTTTAAATGTAACTGCGTTTAAGACTTTAGTTTCAATATCTACAGCGAGATAGCTTTTAAGAAGTGTTTTTGTTGAATATGAATAAATTACAAAAGATAAAATGTTTAATGCACTTTTTAGAAATTGAATATCTTCATTGGAATATGCATTCTTTTTTAAACTTTCGAAACATAAAACGCCGTAATTTTGGTTGTCGTAAATTATAGGAATAGCTAAAAAAGAACCGTCAAAACTAACGCTTTCGACCTTTGCAAATCTTACATATTCGCCTGAAGAAGTATCATCTATTTTTACCGGCATACCTGTTACTATAGACTTACCAACCAACGTACCTTTTAAATCGATATCTAAATTTTCACCGACATATTTAAGCGAGGTATTATTAATTATTTTTAGAATTGTAAATTTTTTCTCAATCGGGTGAAAATAAACGAAAGCAAATGCATCCCAATGAAATAACAATCCTATAGAATTCTGAATTGAAATTATCAGATCATCAACATTGTCTATCTTTTTATCAGGTCCTATTAAGCTAAGCAATCCATTTAATCTTTGCTGGGAAACAGAATCGGAATATTTTTCTTCAAAAATTGTTATAATCATTGTTATCACTCTAACAAACCGGCCAAGGGCATAAATTGTTTCTATTCCGAAAGTATCATCTGCTTTGGCGTCAACCGCAATAATAGCAATAAGTGATTTTTCATAAAAAAGCGGAACGCCGACAAAACTTCTGATTCCCTGAGGTGAATTATAATATCTTATTACATCTGCTTCTGCTGCCGGGGAAATATCGGTAAGCAACTCAGGTTCACCCTTCTGTACAATCTTACTTAAAATATCATCTTCAATATCAAATTTTCTGTTTGCAATATCCGCACAATTACTGACGAATTTTTCAATCGTCAGCTTTTCCTTTTTCTTATTGTACCAAAAAAATATTGCTGTGTGCGCCTGATATGCTTCTTTAATAACTGTCAGCATTTTTTCAAGCACAAATGAAAATTGTCCGTTATGCCCGACTTCCTCAGGCAAGGATTCATTTGCAATTTCTTCAAATCTTTCTTTAAGATCAGGAGGTTTTAAAGTTGTTTTCTGTACACGAAAATCCGGCGTGTAAGTATCGGCTGTAATAACTTCAAGATTTTTATTCTTGGAAATAATCTGGAATGAATCTCCAAGATCTGTTTGCATTGATCCTTCCGACGATATTTCATCAACATCATCATCCGATTCTCTTGATATAAAAGGTCCGTCGAAACGGATTGAATCGCGAAGAAATATTATAAATGCTACATAAATTACAATAAGCCCTATTGTAATAATTCTAATAACCAAATCATCTGTTATTAATAGAACCGCGGCTAAAAGCGGGACAAATATAAAAATTAATAATCTTTTTTTCTGTCTGCGATCCATATTAAATAGAATTGTTACAGATTTTAAAATTAAATGTTAATATAAATTTACTATTTTATATAATCAAACAAGAATGATAATACTTTACGGTTCAGCGTAGAATAATTTTGCCAATCTTTGATGAATTTCCTTCCTCCCGATATTTTTTATAGCGGAATAGAAAAACAAATTATTCCCCAATTTAAGCTCAGGGAATACCTGAACAGCTGTTTTAGTTGAAGATATAAATTCCGACTGCTTTAATTTATCTGCTTTATTTAATAAAACCAAATAAGAAATTCCTTCATATTTTAAAAGATCATTTAATTGCCTGTCCAAGTCGGTTGGTTTATGCCTGCTGTCAATTAAATGGAAACAAATCTTAATGTTTCCGGAAACTTTAATATAATCCTCTATGAGTTTTGCCCAGAATTCTCTTTCTTTTTTACTCGACTTAGCATATCCGTAGCCCGGTAAATCAACTAAATAAAATTTATTATCAATTAAATAATAATTTATCGATCGAGTTTTGCCGGGAGTTGAGCTAGTTTTTGCAAGATTTTTCCTATTAAAAAGAGAATTAATAAATGACGATTTGCCTACGTTTGATCTTCCGCATAAAACTACATCGGGAAGATTTTTTTCAGGTAAATCTTTAAGGTTATAAACCGATTTTACAAATTCTTGATTCTCAAACATAAATCAAAATTAGTATATGAAATTTGATTATAATGCAACTCAGAAATAAATATAGTGGATATTGTACATCTCAAAGTTAAACATCCTGCCTCAATAATTACAAAAAAAACCCCGAATAATTCGGGGTTTTTTTATTTTAAATTTTAGAAAAGCCTTATTTATTTTTTTCTTCCGTTTCCGAAACTATATTTGCCTCTTCAATTTCATCACTAGCTTTTTCCTCAGCCTCTTTTTCTTTCTTAGCCTTTATTTTAGCATCCTTCTTTTCCTTGTGTTCTTCTGCCTTTGCATTTACAACATCATTATAATCAACTAATTCAAGGATTGCTAATTCCGCTGCATCTCCCATTCTATTGCCCAATTTTACTACTCTTGTATATCCGCCGGGCCTTTCACCTATTTTAGGAATAATTTCGCCGAATAATTCTTTAACGGCTTCTTTATCGTTAATAATTCCCATTATTTGTCTTTTTGAATGAAGATCGTTTTTTCTTGCTTTTGTTATCAACGCTTCAGCATAACTTCTGGCTTCTTTTGCTTTGGCAACGGTAGTTCTTATTCTTTTATATTTAAAAAGAGAAGTAGCAAGTGACCTCAACAATGCTTCACGGTGACTAGCTGTTCTTCCAAGTTTTCTGCCTCTAACTCTATGTCTCATGAATAAACCTTTTACAAAATTTAATTATTATCAGTTTCATCTTTAATGTATTTATCTACATCCATACCGAATTCTAATCCAAGTGTTTCTACAATTTCCATTAATTCGGCTAAAGATTTTCTTCCGAAATTCCTGAACTTAAGCATTTCGGATTCATCTTTTCTAACCAGTTCAGCCAGGTTCTTTATATTGGCTGCTTTCAAACAATTGTGAGATCTTACACTCAATTCCAAATCATCTACATTTGTAAGCAGTATTTTTTTAATTCTTTCTTTTTCACTATCCTTCTGGCTAACCGACTGTTCTTCCTCCTGCTCGATATCAAAATTTATAAACAATTGAATATGGTCTCTAAGAATTTTTGCAGCTTGCGTTAGTGCATCATCAGGAGTAATTGAGCCGTCAGTAGATATTTCCAAATTTAGTTTTTCATAATCGTTTTTATCACCAATACGAACATTCTCAACATCGTATTTAACATTTTTAATAGGTGTAAAAATAGAATCAACAGGAATTACACCTATCGTTTGATCAGGTGTAATATTTTCTGCAGCAGGGACATAACCCTTGCCTCTTCCTACTCTTAATTCTATATCGAATTTTGCATCTTTATTTAATGTTGCTATGTGAAGTTCGGGATTAAGTATTTCTACATCGGCGCTCGCTTTTTGGATATCCGCTGCCGTAAAATCACCTTCGCCGTTGAAAGAAATATCTATTTTATTAGGTTTTTTGTTTAATAATTTCAACCTAACTTGCTTTAGATTTAAAATAATTTCAGATACATCTTCCACTACGCCTTCGATTGTGGTAAACTCATGCAAAACTCCGCTGAATTTTACCGAAGTTATTGCTGCACCGGTTAAGGAGGACAGCAAAACTCTTCTCAAAGAATTTCCCAGAGTTACTCCGTATCCTCTTTCCAAAGGTTGAAGTGAAAATTTTCCAAACGTATTCGTATAACTAATCTCATCAAGAACTACAGTTTCAGGCATCTTTAAATTTGATCCACTCATTTAATAATCCTCTAAAAAATAATCTAAAAAATTTGATTTTACTTGGAATAAAGCTCAACAACCAACTGTTCATTGGCATTTAGAGGAACGTCAGCTCTTTCCGGAACTTGTAAAAATGTTCCCGATAATGAAGCTTTGTCAATGGACAACCAAGAATAAGTACTGTCTTTAACCCTCCCAAGAGAGCTATGAATTGCATCCAATTTTTTGCTCTTCTCTCTAATCTTTACGATGTCTCCAGCGGAAAGGAGATAAGAAGGAACATCAACCAGATGATCATTAACAAAAATATGTCTATGCTTTATTAGTTGTCTGGCTTGCTTGCGTGAAGCTGCAAAACCAAGCCTATAAACAACATTATCCAATCTGCTTTCCAGCAATTTAATTAAGTTTTCGCCGGTAATTCCCTTTTGCTTAATAGCTTTTTCGAAGTAATTTCTAAATTGTGTCTCAAGCAATCCGTAAGATCTTTTTATTTTTTGTTTTTCCCTTAATTGAATCCCGTATTCCGAAACTTTCGCTCTTCTGGAAATTCCATGCTGCCCGGGAGGATAATTTCTCACCTCAATTGGGCATTTTTCGGTAAAACATTTCTGACCTTTTAAAAATAATTTCTGTTTTTCTCTTCTGCATAACTTACAAACTGAATCTGTATATCTTGCCATTTAGTAACTCTCCGATATAAAAATTAAACTCTTCTTTTCTTAGGCGGCCGGCAGCCGTTATGAGGAATTGGAGTAACATCTTTAATAGAACTTATATCCAATCCCGCGGTATTAAGAGCTCTAATAGCAGCCTCTCTACCCGAACCAGGTCCTTTTACAAATACATCAACTCTTCTTAAGCCCAAATCATATGCTTCCTTAGCCGCAGCTTCTGCAGAAGTTTGAGCAGCATAGGGAGTGTTTTTCCTGGAGCCTTTAAAACCATTTTTACCGGCTGACGACCAGGAAATTGTGTTACCGTAAATATCTGTAATTGTAACTATAACATTATTAAAAGTTGCTTTTATATGTGCAACTCCATTTGCATCAACATGTGTTTTCTTTTTTGCTTTCCTTACAACTTTAGCCAAATCTTTGAACCTCCAAGTTATCTAACGTTATTTCTTAGCAGGTGTTTTTTTCTTACCTGCAACGGTTTTTCTTTTACCTTTTCTAGTTCTGGAATTAGTGCGTGTTCGCTGTCCTCTAGCAGGAAGGCTTTTCCTGTGTCTTATTCCTCGATAAGAACCAATATCCATTAATCTCTTTATATTTTGTTGAACCTCGGTACGAAGAGCACCTTCCACTTTATAATCAGCGGTAAGAACAGCTCTAATCTCCGCAATTTCTTCATCCGTTAGATCCGATACTTTTTTATTAGGATCAACTTTAGCTTTTGTAATTATATCAAAAGAAATATTCGGTCCAACACCGTAAATGTACTGAAGTCCGTACAAAACTTTTTTATTTTTAGGTAAATCTACACCAGCTATACGAGCCAATTATATTCTCCTTAAATTTTTTTATTATCCTTGACGCTGTTTGTGTTTTGGATTTTTACAAATAACTTTTACAACGCCTTTGCGTTTAATTATTTTACAATTTTCACATATTTTTTTAACCGAAGCTCTGACTTTCATTTATGCTCCACTATTTATATCTATAAGTAATTCTTCCTTTAGTAAGATCATAAGGAGATAATTCAATAGAAACTTTATCTCCGACTAAAATTTTAATAAAATGCATTCGCATTTTACCCGATATATGCGCCAATATTTCATGCCCATTATCCAGCTTTACCTTAAAATGTGCATTAGGCAATGTCTCTATAACTACACCATCTATTTTTATTGGTCCTTGTTTTGCCATCAACAAACTGTTAAAATTTCAGGTTTACCATTTGAAATTAATACCGAATGCTCGAAATGAGCAGAAGGCAATCCATCTATAGTCAAAACAGTCCACCCATCAAAGTTAGTTTTAACCGAGTACTTACCCATATTAACCATCGGCTCTATAGCAATCGTCATTCCGTTTTTCAATTTTACACCGGTACCTTTTTTACCGTAATTCGGCACAGATGGCTCTTCATGTAAAAATTTTCCTACTCCATGCCCGCAAAGATCCCTTACAACAGAAAATCCGTTCATCTCAACATATTCTTGTACAGCCGAAGAAATGTCATGGACTCTATTGTCAGCGACAGCTTGTTCAATTCCGAGATACAAAGATTTTTCAGTTACTTTCATTAATCTTTGTTTTTCTTCAGATATATTACCCACAGCTACACTTAAAGCAGCATCACCGAAATAACCTTTTTTTTGAACTCCAACATCCAAAGAAATAATCTCACCTTCTTTAAGAACTCTATTTCCGGGAATCCCGTGTACAACTTCATCATCAATAGAAGTACATATTGCTGCAGGATAATCGATAGACGATCCTCCTTGAGAATAGCCTTTAAATGCAGCTATTGCATTATTACTCAATATATAATCTTCAGCTATTCGATCCAGTTCTTTAGTCGTAATTCCCGGTCTAACATTTCCTTTCAGCAACTGCAAAGTTTCAGCGACTATTTTACAACTTTCCCGTATATAATCAATTTCTTTTTTTGTTTTAATATAAATCACATTTACTTCTATCTGCTATCTTCTAACTTTTACTTTCCCGGTTTTCATAAATCCGTCATAATGCCTCATAACCAAGTGCGATTCTATCTGATGCAACGTATCTAAAGCAACTCCTACAATAATTAACAAACTTGTACCGCCGAAAAATTGAGAGAATCTGATCGAAACGCCCCAGCCTGTAACAAATGCAGGCAGGATGGCAACAATAGCAAGGAAAAACGAACCCGGAAGAGTTATTTTGGTTAATATATTATCTATAAATTCCGAAGTTTGTTTTCCAGGTCTTATTCCCGGAATAAATCCTCCTTGTTTCTTCATATTATCAGCAACATCTTTAGGATTAAAAGCTATAGCAGTATAAAAATATGTAAAGAAAATAATCATTAAGGCATACACAACCGAATATACAGGCGATGTGTAAATAAAGTATTGAGAAAGATTTTGTAGAAATTCGTTATTTGGAAAAAACGACAATACAGTATTCGGTATAAACATTATGGACTGAGCAAAAATTATAGGCATTACTCCGGCCGTGTTTACACGAAGCGGAATGTATTGCGTAACTCCTCCATATACTTTTCTGCCAACTACTCTTTTAGCATATTGAACCGGGATTCTTCTAGTTCCTTCCGTTACTAAAACAACACCACCAATAATAAGAATCATAAATCCAACTATGATCAGTTCTATGATAATACTAACACTTCCCGAATTATATCTTTGAATTTCATCAAAGACAGCATAAGGGAACCTATCAATTATGCCGATAAAAATTATCAAAGAAATACCGTTACCGATCCCTTTGTCCGTAATTTGCTCACCAAGCCACATCATAAAAATAGTACCGGAAGTTAGAATCAGCACCGTTGAAAAGGTCCAGCCAAAGCCTTGAACAGCTGCAGGAACGACAGGCTGACCTTGAAAACTTGTATTTAATAATTTAATAGTAACGCCCCAGGCCTGTAGTGCGGAGATTAAAACAGTTCCATATCTTGTTAACTGCGTAATCTTCTTTCTACCATCCTCACCTTCCTGCTGCAATTTCTGAAAATACGGAACAACTGCGCCCAGCAATTCAATTATAATTGCAGAAGATATATACGGCATTATACCTAACGCGAATATTGCCGCATTACTAAATGCACCGCCTACAAACAAATCATACAAACCAAATAAAGTATTAGCAGACTGGTTCCTGGTGCTTTCGGCCAGCAATGCGGAATCTATTCCCGGCAGGGTAATATGGGCACCGAGTCTTACTATAACAAGCAAAGCCAAAGTATACAAAATTCTTTGACGAAGCTCGTGAATTTTAAAAATATTCCTAAAGGTATCTGTAATTTTTGACATTTATTCCCGGATTATATCGTTTCTATTGACCCGCCAACTGCCTCAATTTTTTCTTTTGCAGACTGGCTAAATGCATTAACCTGAATCTTTAGTTTAGACTTTATTTCACCTTTACCCAACAACTTTACCGGAACATTTAGGTTTTTAATTAAGCCGTGTTTTTTCAATACTTCAGAATTAATAACTTTTTCTTTCATCTTTTTGGAAGATATCAACTTTTCTAGAGAATCAATATTTACTACTTGATAATAAACTTTAAATTTATTTGTAAAACCAAATTTAGGAACCCTTCTTTGCAAAGGCATTTGTCCGCCTTCAAACCAAGCTTTTTTCTTAGAACCCGAACGAGACCTTTGTCCGTTCATCCCACGTGCGGCATTGCCGCCGTATCCGGATCCTTCACCTCTACCAACACGTTTAGGATCTTTCCTAGAACCTTCCGCATATTTTAAATTACTTAGAATATCCATTATTAAACCTTATTACTTCTTAATTTCTTCCACTTTAACCAAATGAGAAACTTTTTTAATCATTCCTCTAATTTGAGGAGTATCGTTATGTATTTTCTCCCAATTTGGTTTACCTAGCCCTAATGCTTCAATTGTCTTTTTCTGATCTTTAGGTCTATCAATAATACTTCTCGTTTGCGTCACTTTTAATTTTGCCATAAATTTCCTCAATTAAGCATTAAATAGTTCGGTAACTGTCATTCCTCTTTTATTTGCCATTTTTCTGGCATCGGTAATACTTAATAGTCCGTTAAGTGTTGCCTTTACCTGATTATGTGGATTGCTGGAACCTAATGACTTTGTAAGTATATCCTGAATACCGGCAGCTTCAAGTACTGCACGAACTCCGCCGCCGGCAATTAAACCGGTACCCGGAGAAGCAGGTTTCAGCAGCACACGGCCAGCACCGAATTTTCCAATAATTTGGTGAGCAATTGTTCCTTTAATTACTGAAACATTTACAAGACTCTTTTTTGCGTCGTCAATACCTTTTGAAATTGCATCGGTTACTTCATTAGCTTTTCCCAGCCCAACACCAACGACTCCCCGTCCATTCCCAACTACAACAATAGCATTAAAGCTGAAACGTCGACCGCCTTTTACAACTTTAGCAACACGGTTTATATGAACAACTTTTTCTTTTAAATCTTCTACTTCACCAGATTTTACATTTTTCAAAGGATTCTCCAAATACTAATTTATTTAGTTTCTATTATTCTTTAACAATTTATCAATTAAAAACTTTTCTACTTTCCGGCAATTAATTGGCTGCCGGGAGAGGATTCGAACCTCTACAGACGCCTCCAAAGGGCGTAGTCCTGCCATTAGACGACCCGGCAAGAGAAACAATTAACAATTCATAATGAATAATTAAAGAACGCTTTACAATATTTAATCTATCAAAAAATTTTTTCATTGTTAAATTTTAAATTACCAATTGTTAATTGTCAATTAGAATTTCAAACCTCCCTCACGCGCACCATCGGCCATTGCTTGAATACGCCCATGATATCTAAAGCCGTTTCTGTCAAATACCACAGTTGTAATATTTTTTTCTAATGCTTTTTTGGCTACTAAATTACCAACAACTTTACTTTTTGCAACCTTGCCTTTGGCTTTTTTAATATCGTCAGCTAATTCTTTTGAAAGAGACGAAGCAGAAGCAAGAGTAGTACCGGTTGTATCATCAATTATCTGTGCATAAACATTGTTTAAACTTCTGAAAACCGATAACCG
>Ga0307441_1000075_pt1 | contig 43913 bp, 50 predicted proteins | sample SalMarWE160420MG_FD_202149 | JGI IMG/M metagenome (GOLD analysis project Ga0307441, IMG submission 202149) | Salt marsh sediment microbial communities from the Plum Island Ecosystem LTER, Massachusetts, United States - WE1604-20 | ecosystem: Environmental > Aquatic > Marine > Intertidal zone >... | reverse complement strand
ATCGAGCTGCTCGGCCGCGATTCGGTCACCATCAACTCCGGCGGAGAGAAGATCTTCGCCGAGGAGGTCGAGGCCGCGATCGCCGAGCACCCCGCCGTCTACGACGTCGTCGTGACGAGCCGGCCCAGCCCGCGGTGGGGCAACGAAGTCGTCGCCGTCGTGCAGTTGGCCGAGGGTGAGCGGGCCGACTTTGCGGACATCATCACCGAGGCCGCGCGCCACATCGCCCGCTACAAGCTGCCGAAGGCGATCGTGTTCTGCGACCGGGTGCAGCGATCGCCGTCCGGCAAGGCCGACTACCGGTGGGCGAAAGCCCAAGCGGCGACTGTTTGAGTGTCCGGTCGGTCGACGCCGTCTCAGCCGTCACATTGGTCCCTGGCCGCGGGGATGCTCGTTGCGTCCACCTCACAGCGACAGCCGGGCCCGTGGGAAGTTGTCGCTGTGAGGTGGGCGCGTCGAGTGCTCCCGCCGCGCGGAGACTGGTGTGGTTATTGGGACGTCCGCAGCGCTGCGCAGCGGCTACCGTGAACCCCATGCCGAAGAAGCGCGCCCGCGCCGCCGACAACCAGTCGGGCGCCGATTCCCTTGCGCCGCAGTACCCGATCGAATCGGTCGACAACGCGCTCAAGCTGCTGCTGCTACTGGGGGAGCAGCCCCAGATCCGGCTGACCGAGGCCACCCGATATCTGGGTGTCGCGTCGTCCACCGCGCACCGGCTGCTGGCGATGCTGAGCTACCGGGGGTTCGTCCGCCAAGACCCGGAAACCAAGGCGTACCTGCCCGGCCCCTCGCTGACCGGCGTGGCATTTGCGATCTTCGGCCGCATCGACGTTCAGCGCACTGCCATGCCGATCATGCGCTCGCTGGCTGAACGTCTGCGGGAAACGATTCACGTCGGGATGCTCGACGGCGCCAGTGTCCGCTTCATCGCCGCGGTCGAGGGCCCGGCCGCGGTTCGTGTGGCCTCCCGGCTGGGACGGACGATGCCGGCCCACTGCACCTCGACGGGCAAAGTCATGCTCGCACAGCTGTCGGAAGCCGAACTGCACCAGGCTCTTCCGAATGAGGCGTTGGAGCGCATCACCTCCCGCTCGATCGCTGGCCGCGCCGAGCTGGAGGCCGAGCTGGCGGGCATCCGCGAACGCGGCTACGCGGTCAACCGCGAGGAGAGCGAGGAGGGCGTCGCCTCGGTTGCGGTGCCGATCCCGACGCGGGCCCCGGGTCTGTGGCTCGCGCTCAACGCCGCGGCACCGCAGGACCGACTCACCGGCGCACGCTATGCCTCGGTGGCTGCCGCGCTTACCAAGGCGGCCAAGGAGATTGGTGACCAGCTCGGCTGAGGTGCCGCGGCGCCGGCGGCCGCAGGAAGACGCCGTTGAGGGTCACGGTGCGCAGCCGGCGCGCCTTGATCATCTCCACCAGCTGCCCGTAAACCACGACGTTCTGCTTCCAGATCGTTATGGAGCGTTGACCTGCGGGCCCAACCGGGCGACCTCGTGCCGCCAGGCGGCCTCGGTATTGAGGCCGGAGCCCAAGTCCGGCAGGTCATCCCAATCCCGGTCGTCGATGTCGCGCAGCGTGCCGCCGGCCGCGCGCACCCGCAGCGACATGCGCGCCAGCCCGTTGAGGCTGATCGCCTGCAGCACGGCTTGCTGAACAGTGCCGGCGGCGCTGGTGATCCCGTGGCCGCGGCAGATCACCACCGGCCGGCCACCCATCGCCGCCACCATTTCTTTGCCGAGCTGTGCGTTGCGGATCAGCACCGCGCGTTCGTAGACCGGCACGCCGCCGCGCACCAGCCACGCGCCCGGGATGTCGTAGGCCCCGTAGATCGGCCGCAGCGTGATGCCGGCGAGGTCGGCCGCGACGACGGCGGGCGGGTGCAGGTGCGCGACGGCCCGGTGGGTGGGATTGGCCAGCAGGGTTTCGACGTGAATGGGCAGCTCGTTGGGCAGCCGGTAGCCGTCGAGTTCGCCTGGGGCGCCGGCGGTTCCGTCGAGCATGACGAGCCGGACGTCGGTGGGCCGGGTGAACGCCACCCCGGTGTCGGTGTCGCTTCGGCAGCGCACGAGCAGGCGCTCGTCGTCGACGCGCAGGCTCAGGTGACCGAGGACGCCGTCGACCAGGCCGCGCGCCGCGGCGACCCGGCAGCCTTGGGCCACCAGCGCGCGTTGCCCGTCGAAACGCGTCATCGTGGTCCACCCAGCCCGAATCCGCCGTCGGGATGGACGGTTTCGCCGGTGATGCCGCGGGATCGGTCCGAGGCCAGGAAGACGAAACTGGAGGCGTGGTCCGCGCCGGTGAGCGCGACGCCCAGCGGCGTGCGCGCCGCCATGTCGCGCGCCCGGTCGGGGGTGTCGTCGAGGCGGACGCCGTCGAGGCCCAGGCTGGCGAGTCCGCGCAGGTCGGTGTTGAGCGTGCCGCCGGGTGCCACGCCGTTGACCCGGATGTGGGGCGCGAGTTCGTGAGCCAGCGTTGCCACCAGCCCGCGGACGGCGAACTTCGATGACACGTAGAGCACGCCGCCGCGCCCGGGATGATACGACGACGTGGACTCGCACAAGACGATCGACGACCCGGTGCCGGCCCGCAGCGCGGGGAGGGCCGCCTTGACGGACTGCAGGTGGCTCAGCACGTTGGCGCGAAACATCTCGTCGAACGCGGGCGAGAGCGCCTCGGCCTCGATATCGTCGATGCCCCGGTAGAAATCGAAGACTCCGACGCAGTTGACCAGCGTGTCCAGCCCGCCGAAGGCCTCCACCGCGGCGGCGACGGCGCGGTCGTTGGCCGCCGGCGTGATGGCGTCGCCGTCGATCACCGCGACACCCGGCAACTCGTCTCTCAATCGTTCGCACTTGCCGCAATCCCGTTCCAGAGCAGCGACTTTGGCGCCCTCGGTGCGAAACGCGTCCAGCACGGCGCGGCCGATTCCCGAACCGGCGCCGACGATCAGGGCGCGCTTGCCCTCAAGCCATCCGGTCATCGCCGCCCTCCGCCTCGTCGGGCACCAGCGGCGCGCCGCACTTGCCGACCATGGTCGCCAGCGTGCGGGCGTTCTGCCAGGTCAGCGCTTCCAGTTCCAGCGCGTCCAGGCTGATCGACCGCCCGGTTTTGGGTGCGCTGATCAGCAGCCGCGTCCCGTTGCGGGTGTCCACCCGCCGCACCTGAACTTCGGCGAATTCGTTTGCCACCGTGATGGGTTCGTTCACAAGAACACCGCCAAATTTTGCATCCGCAACACGGACTCGTCGACGAAGATGGTGCGGCGCGCCAGTTTCCACCGATCGCCGCACCGACGCAGCAGGTCCTCGCGCCCGCAGGACACCAGCGCGCTCTCGTTGACGTCGCCGCGGCTGCGGAACAGCAGCTCGGCCGAGTCGACGGCTAGGTGCATGTCGTCTTCGACAAATGTGCGCACGTTGGTGACGAAGTGTCGCAGCCGCGACGGCGGGTCCTCGGTCCACGCGTGCTCGGTGGCGAAGCGCGCGACCCGCTGGCTCAGCGAGTACTTGTTCTCGTCGAAGTGCGCCATCCCCGATGACGTGTCGAATCCGGCGCCCCGCGCGGTGGTGACCCGGACCGGCATCAGGTAGCGGACGTCGTCGGTCAGCGTGTCCAGCCACGCCTCGTAGTCCTGGGCGTCCAGCAGGTAGGCCTCGTCGACGAGGAACTGGTGCGCCTCGAGGTGGCGAATGTCGTCGAACGGCAGAGGCTTTCTCATATAGCGCGCTCCAGGTAGTCGGCCCACAGCCCCAGCAGCGCGCGCTGGTTGTACTCGTTGTAGCCGACCTGCGCGCGGCCGGGCCCGTGGAACGACTCGGCGGGCAGCGCCTCGACGACGGGGCGATCGTCGGCAAGCAACCCCATCCGGCTGTTGAGCAGCAGGCGGCGCGCCATCGAACCGCCCGCGGTGGTGGTCAGCGACACCCAGTTCTCCACATCGTCTTGTTCGAACATCCCGGTGGAACCGAAGCACATCAAATATGCCTGGTACGAATCACGTTTGTATTGCGGGGGAGCGGCGGAGTCGACCGCGAACCACGAGCACACCTCGGTCTCGTCCTCGCTGATGGGCTGCCACAACCGGATCGAGATGAAGGGCAGCACTTCTGTTTTCCGGTCGTCTCGACCGGATTGCACCTTGGGCCAGTTGTGCACGAAGCTCAGGTTGGGAAAGCAGGTGGCGGCCGAGATCATGAAGCCGTCCTCGCCCACCACCCGTTGCTGGCGCGGCGTCCAGACGCCCTTGATCCGCTCGATCATGTCATCGGGGTAGCCGACGTAGCGCATTCGCTCGTCGAAGCCGCCAGGTGGCAGCTTGTAGGTGGTGCCGCCGCCGCGGTGGGCCCAGTAGGTGGCGCCGTCCTTGCGTTTCTGGGCCTTCGGCTCGCGAAACAGGCCGATGTCGACGACCGAGGCGTGGGTGTGCGGCGTGTGATACATGTCCCCGGCGAAGTTCTCGGCGCCGATCTTCCAGTTCGCCTTGATCCGCCAGCGCTGCGGCCCCCGCAGTTCCAGGCCGCCGGTGCTCTGCTTGGTGTAGAAGTCCAGGTAGAACCGGAAGTCGCCGAGAAAGTCCCCGAGGGGTTCGGCCTCGGGGTCCATGCTGATGAACAGCAGGCCGTTGTAGCTCGCGAAATTCGGTGCCGGCAAAAGGGTCTGGCCGCTGCGCGGGAAGCCCCCCTCGCCACCGTAGGCCTCTTGGTGAAACGGCAGACCGGTGAGCCGGCCGTCGTTGCGGTACGACCAGCCGTGGTAGGGGCAGCGGAAGTTCGACGCGTTGCCCATCTCCGCGCGGCACACCTGCATGCCGCGGTGCAGGCACATGTTGAACATCGCGCGAACATCGCCGGCGGAATCGCGGGCGATGATGAAGGAGTCGTCGAGAACGCGCCGCACCACGTAGTCGCCGTCCTGGGGGATCTCGGACTCGTGCCCGACAAAGGTCCACGCCCGGCTGAACAACCGCTTTTTTTCCAGTGCGAACAGTTCCGCGTCGTTGTAGATGTGAGCGGGGATCATGCCGCGCCGGACGCTGCGGAAGACGTCGGTGAGATGGTCTGACACGGAAACCGAACCCTTTACTGTCTGCTGTGCAGAAATAACTTCCACTCAGTAGAGTCCCGCAGTCGGCGGCCGGGGTCAATCATTCGCCCGGCCGGCGCGGTCAGGTTTCTACAAGAATGATGAGGGCGAATTCACAGGCTGCGGACGAATACAAGGCCTGGAGGCTCGGGGATGCCGTGGTCACGGCGGTGCTGCTGCGGTCGTGAGCGATAGGTAACCAAGGCGTAATCGTCGGTTCTGCCCGCATCGCGTCGTCTGTCCGAAGAACGCCACGCCCTTTTCGACGACATGCTCATCGAACTCGACATCCACTTCCGCATCGAGGACGACCTGAACTACCCGGCCCTGAAGGAGGCCGGCACGCTCATCGCCATTGCCCACGCCGACGAAGAGGAGCGCGACCTGATTCCGGCTCCCCCCGAGGTCAGACTCACCGACGCCGAACTCGAGGAACTCGGTGACAAGATGTTCACCATGATGGAGCGCTACCGCGGTTCCGCCCTGCACAGGCTGCACCAAGGGGCGCGCGGCGCTGGTGCGCGCCTCATAGGTACCGGCGGCACCACGCGGTTGCGCCGTCAACGCGGCGACCGAGAGTAGCCTCACGGCTCATGAACGCCGAGCGCCTCGCGTCTCAGGGCGACATCACGGCGGAGATGGCCGGCATCGCCGCCGAATGCGGGGGAGCGGGCCGCGAGGCGCAGCCCCGGCTGGATTACCCGCCGTACCGCGGCACCGCCCTGCGCCACCCGAAACTGCCTCCGCTGATCGTGAACCCCGAGGGGGTCGAACGCTGTGCGCCGTGCTTCGGCCCCGGCGACGTCGACCCCGCCGACGCCGACCTGACGGCGCGGCATCCGGGTGAGCCGATCGGGGAGCGCATCATCGTGAGCGGGCGGCTGCTCGACGAGGCGGGCAGGGCGGTGGCGGGTCAGCTGGTCGAGATCTGGCAGGCCAACGCCGCCGGCCGCTACCGCCACGACCGCGACCGGCACCCGGCCCCGCTCGACCCGAACTTCACCGGCGCCGGCCGCTGCCTGACCGGTCCGGACGGCACCTACCGCTTCCTGACCGTCAAGCCCGGTCCCTACCCGTGGCGCAATCACCGCAACGCCTGGCGCCCGGCCCACATCCACTTCTCGGTGTTCGGAAACGCCTTACCGCAACGCCTCGTCACCCAGATGTACTTCCCGGGCGATCCGCTGTTCGATTTCGACCCCATCTTCGGATCGGTCCTCGACCCCGCGGCGCGCCGGCGCCTGATCGCCGGCTACGACCACGACCTGACCGAGCCGGAGTTCGCGACCGGATATCGATGGGACATCGTGCTGGCCGGCAGCTCGCAAACGTGGACCGAGCATGGCTGAATTCGCTTACACGCCGGGACAAACCATCGGCCCGTTCCTGCATCTCGGGCTGCCGTACCCCGGCGACGGCGAGCTGGTCGGCGCCGGACATCCACAGGCCGTCGCCTTGCACGGCACGGTCTACGACGGCGCCGGCGCCACGGTCCCCGACGCGCTCGTCGAACTCTGGCAGCCCGACGCGTCCGGCCGCATCGCGCGGCGGGCGGGGTCGCTGCGTCGCGACGGTTCGACGTTCACCGGCTGGGGGCGGTGCGCGACCGACGCGGTGGGGCGCTACGCGTTCACCACGGTCGCGCCCGGCCCGACGGGTGCGGGGCGGGCGCCGTTCTTCGCGATCGTCGTGTTTGCGCGGGGGCTGTTGGACCGGTTGTTCACGCGCGCCTACCTGCCCGGCGGGGACACCGGCGCCGACCCGCTGCTGGCCGCCCTGCCCGCCGGGCGGCGCGGGACACTGATCTGCACCGCCGAGCACGCGTCGGGAAAACCCGCCTACCGCTTCGACATCCACCTTCAGGGCCGCGACGAGACCGTGTTCCTGGCGTATGGCGGCCGGCGATGACCAACCTGTTATGGCCCGGGGACCACCGCGCCGGCGGGCACATGACCGACCGCGCCCTGCTGGAGTCGATGGTCGCGACGGAAGCCGCCTGGCTGGGCGCCCTGGCCGGTGCCGGCCTGGCCCCGCCCGCATGCGCCGCGGCCGACCTGCGAAACCTGTTGGCGCCCGGCGACGCCGAGGACCTGGCACGAGGCGCCGAAGGCGGCGGCAACCCCGTGGTCGGCCTGGTCGGGCTGCTGCGCGAGCGGGCCGACCCGGGGGTCGCGCGCTGGATCCACCGCGGACTGACCAGCCAGGACGTCCTGGACACCGCCCTGATGCTCGCCGTGCGCGCCGTCACCGCCGAGCTCGCGTCGCAGCTCGGCGAACAGGCCGCCACGCTGTGCGCGCTGGCGGCGTCGCATCGGGCCACGCCCATGGTCGCCCGCACGCTCACCCAGCACGCCGCGCCCACCACGTTCGGCGCCAAGGCGGCCGGCTGGCTGAACGGCGTCGTCGACGCGCTGGAGCGGGTGCGGGCGCTCGTCACCCCCGTCCAGATCGGCGGAGCGGCCGGAACCCGGGCGGCCACCACGGAATTGGCGGCGCTGCTCACCGGCGCCCCGGACCCGGCGGAGTTCTCGGATAGTCTGGCCCGAAGCGCTGCAACCACATTGGGCTTGGCCGTGCGCCCACCGTGGCACACGACGCGCACGCCGGTCACCGCGGCCGCGGACGCCTTCCTCGCGTGCACCGACTGCTGGGGTCGCATTGCCTCGGACATCGTGACCCTGGTCCGCCCGGAGATCGGCGAACTGGCCGAGCCGGCCGCCGACCACCGCGGCGTGTCGTCCTCGATGCCGCACAAGCGAAACCCGGTGTTGTCCATCCTGATCCGGCGTGCCGCCATCGCGGCGCCGCAGCTGGCGGCGACCCTGCACACCGCCGCTGCGCTGGCCGACGACGAACGGCCCGACGGCCCCTGGCACGCCGAATGGGACACGCTGCGCACGCTGGCCCGCCGCACCGTCGTCGCGGGCTCGCACTGCGCCGAGCTGCTGGCCGGGTTGGTCGTGCACGCTGCGCGGATGGCCGAAAACCTCAGCGTGGCCGACGTCTCGGGGGAGCAGCGCGCGATCGCCGACCTGGCGGGGAAAGCGCCCTCGCCCACCTACTTCGGGGCCGTCGACCGGTTGATCAACGACAGCGTCGCTCGCGCTCAGCAGGTGCTGGCCGAGCGGCCGTAGATGCCGGAAAGCCAGATGTGCACCAGCGTGTCGAGCACCCGGTCCTCGGGGATCGACGGCTCCTCGTCGGTGAACGTCGCGGCCATCATGCGCTCGCTCAGCATGTTCAGCGCGATCGACAGGTCCTGGGCCGGGATTCCGGCGGGGGCGGCGTCGCGCAGGCGCTCGGCTGTGATCGCCGAGGTGGTGGCGGAGATCCACCTCTGCATGTGCGTGGACCACAGCCCGCGGACCTCGGGGTTGGTGGCTTTCGCCGCGGCACCGGCCACCGCGACCGATCGGTGCGACCCGGCCACCTCGAAGAACGCCGCGATGCGCGCTCGCCACGCGGTTCGGGGATCGCCGGCCGCCGCGCCGCCCAGCGTTTCGAGGGCCGGCCAGAGCGTTCTGGTTCATCTGGTCCAGCAGCGAGAGCACGACGGCGGTCTTCGACGGGAAATAGAAGTAGAAGGTCGGGCGGGAGATGCCCGCGCCGCGGGCCAGGTCGTCGACGGAGAAGTCGGCCAGCGGCCGCTCCTGCAAGAGCTGCTCGGCGGTGGCCAGGGTTGCGCCGCGCGGGGAAGTCGGACACGCCACTTGTCGTGGGGGCGGGTCGGGACACGTCGCCATCGTCGACGATCAAAACCAACAACGACGTCGGTTCAGGTGGACGCTTCGTTGACCGGTGTCGACCAGATCGTTGACTGCGTCGACCGGCGGTCACGTGGCGTTCGACCGGGCAAATCCCGAGTTACCGCAGACGAACGACCTCGCGACTCAGGACTTCCGCCCCTACTGTGGGTCCGGCCGCGGTGGTCGAATCTCAAATCAGCCGCCAACGTAAGGAGACCGGAGATGACGCGCAACGCTGCCGGCACCAAGACGTGCCGCGTCGACGTGGCGATCGACGAGCACGAGGAACGGACGCGGGCAAAGGCTCGACTGTCGTGGGCGGGCGCGGACCTCGTCGGTATCGGCCTGGCCCGGCTCGACCCGCTCGACGAGCCGGTGACCAAGATCGGCGACGAACTCGCCGTTGCCCGCGCGCTGTCGGACCTGGCCAACCAGCTGCTCGCGTTGACCTCGACCGACATCCAGGCCAACACCCACGAGCCGGTCACTGGCCTGAACCGCTGAACCTGGGACGACCGAGTGCTTGCGGTCGCGATGACCTTTGGCCCTATAGCAACCAACAGCGAAAGCGTAGCAACGAATCATGAGACAACGCCCCGAGTTACCCGCGGAATTCGACGTGGAGGTGACGACGCACGGTCGACTGCCCGGCGCCGGCGACTACGCGCGGACGAAGATCGGCGGGCTTGGTCGCCTTACCCACGAACCGGTGTTGCACGCCCACGTCCGGCTCAGTGAGCACGGCGATCCGGCGATGGCGCGCCGGGTTTTCGCCCAGGCCAACCTCGACGTCAACGGTCGGCTCATCCGCGCCCAGGTCGAAGGCGCTACGGCGCGCGAGGCCGTCGATCGCCTCGAGGCGCGGCTGCGTCATCGGCTGGAACGCAGCGCCGAGCACTGGGAAGCCAAGCGGGGCGGGATGCCCCAGGGCGGACCGCACGAATGGCGGCACCAGTCCGAGCCCACCCACCGGCCCAATTACTTCCCCCGGCCCGAGAGCGACCGCCGGATCGTGCGGCACAAGTCGTTCAGCGTGCCGCTGTGCAACGTCGAAGAGGCCGCCGCGGAGATGGAGATGCTCGACTACGACTTCCACCTCTTCACCGAGGAGGGTACGAAGCAGGACAGCGTGCTGTATCGCGGCGGCCCCGCGGAATACCGGCTGGCGCAGGTGGATCCGCGCCCAGCGGCGGAACTGGCGCCGTTCGATCTGCCGCTGAGCATCAGTCCGCAGCCGGCTCCGCGGCTCACCGTCGCGCGGGCGATCGAACGGATCGCCTTGTTCGGCCTGCCGTTCCTGTTCTTCGTCGACACCGCGCAGGACCGCGGCAGTGTGCTCTATCACCGCTACGACGGTCACTACGGGCTCATCACCCCGGTCACCTGAGCGGGTCACCTGAGCGCGCCTCGGCTGCCGAAAAGCCCCGAAAGCCGCGGCGGTCCCGGAAACTCCCCCCTGTCCGGGACCGCCGCTCTCTCAAGTTCCCTCAGGTCAGGTGGTGGACGAACCAGTCGCGCGCGAGCATGGCGGCCTGCTCGAGCGTGCCCGGCTCCTGGAACAGGTGTGTGGCGCCCGGAACGACGGCGACTTCACACTCAGCCGGAATCGCCCGCTGCGCCTGCCGATTGAGCCGCAGGACTGTTTCGTCGCGCCCGCCGACGATCAGCAGCGTGGGAGCGTGCACCTCGCGCAGCGATTCGCCCGCCAGGTCGGGCCGGCCGCCGCGCGACACCACCGCCGCGACCTTGACCCCGGGATGCGCGGCGGCGGCCAGGGCGGCGCCCGCCCCGGTGCTGGCGCCGAAGTAGGCGACCGGCAAGGAGGCGGTTTCGGGCTGGCCGGCCAGCCAGCCGGTCACCTCGACCAGTCGGTGCGCGAGCAGATCGATGTCGAAAACGTTGCCGCGGTCGCCTTCCTCGTCCGGCGTCAGCAGGTCGAACAGCACGGTGGCGAATCCGGCCTTGTTGAGCACCTCGGCGACATAGCGGTTGCGCGGGCTGTGTCTGCTGCTGCCGCTGCCGTGGGCGAAAACGACGACGCCCCGGGAATGTTCGGGCACGGTCAGGTGTCCGGCCACCGACACCGCGCCGGCGAGCACCTGGACTTCCTCGTCGCGCGCCGGCGCCGCGTCGGCGCCGGCGACCGCCGGGAGCTTGCGGCGGGCGCGGTCGAGCAGCGCGACCACCTCGTCGTCGGTGGTCTGCGTGAAGTTGCGGTAGCCCTGTCCGACAGCGAAATACGACACGGGTTGTTGCAGGCACACCACGTCGTCGGCGGATGTGGCGAACCGTTTGGCGGTGTCGGGCGGCCCGATCGGGACCGCCAGCACCACCCTGGTCGCCCCCTGGGCGCGGGCCACTTGGCAGGCGGCCCGGGCGGTGGCGCCGGTCGCGATGCCGTCGTCGACGATCACCGCGACCCGCCCCCGCAGCGGGATGCGGGGATGGCCCTCGCGGAACCGGTCGGACCGGCGGCGCAACTCGTCCCACTGCCGGGACTCCACCGCGGCCATCTGGCGGTCGCTGAGCCGGGCCTCGCGGACCACGTCGTCGCTGAGCACCCGCACGCCGCCCTCGCCGATGGCGCCGAAGGCGAGCTCGGGGCGAAACGGCACCCCGAGCTTGCGCACCAGCAACACGTCGAGGGGCGCGTGCAGCGCCTCGGCGACCTCGAAGGCCACCGGCACTCCGCCGCGCGGCAGACCGAGCACCACGATGCCTTTTCCGTGGTCGCGCCCGCGCAGAAAGTCCAGGCGCGAGCCCAATTGCCTTCCGGCATCAATGCGATCGTTGAACTGTTTCATGATGTGAGCCTCTGAGTTGGCCAACCGACGGCGGCGTCATCGCTCGTAAAGCCCCGAAAGCCGGTCCGCAAACTTCTCGATGACCAACTTGCGGCGCAGCTTCATGCTCGGCGTCAGATCGCCGGACTCGACGGAAAGCTCGCGGTCGATGATCGCAAACCTCTTGATCTGCTCCCAGCGGTTCAATTCGGCGTTCAGCGCGTCGATGTATCCGGCTACGAGTTCCTGCGTCGCCTGGTCGCGCGCAATCTCGGGGAATGCCTTGTCCGCCAAGCCGTTCTTGGCGGCCCACTCCGCGATCGCCTCGCTGTCCAGGCTGACCAGCGCCACGCAGTAGGGCTTGCCCTCCCCGTACACGAGCAACTCGCTCGCGTACGGGCACAGGCCCTTGAATTTCGCGTCGATCGCCGACGGCGCAACGTATTTGCCCTGCGACGTCTTGAACATGTCCTTCTTGCGGTCGGTGATCCGCAGATATCCGTCGGCGTCGATCTCCCCGACGTCGCCGGTGTGGAACCAGCCGTCGGCGTCGAGAGCCTCCGCCGTCGCGTCCGGCAGGTCGTGGTAGGCGGTCATCACGCCCGGGCCTTTGAGCAGGATCTCGCCGTCGTCGGCGATTCTGGCCTCGGTGGCCGGGAACGGCCGGCCGACCGTGCCGAACCGGTAGGCGTTGGGGCGGTTGATGAATGACGCGGCCGCTGTCTCGGTCAGGCCGTAGCCCTCGAGCACGACGATCCCCACGGCGTCGAACCACTGCGCGACGTCGCGGTCCAGCGCGGCGGCGGCCGAGACGAAGAACCGCAACCGGCCGCCGAACCGCTGCCGGATCGTGGAGAACACCAGCCGGTCGGCGACCTTGTAGGCCAACGACGCCGCCAGCGACGGCTTCTTGCCGGCCTGCCGCGTCTCCGACACCTTCATGCCGACGCCGATCGCCCAGTCGAACATGGTTTTGGTGAGCCGCCCCTGCTCGCGGACCATCCCCTCGATGCGGGCATGGGCTTTTTCGAAGATGCGGGGTGCGGCGCCCATGATGGTCGGCCGCAGGGCCGCGAGGTTGTCGATGATCCTCTCGACGCGGCCGTCGATCGCGGTGGGAAAGCCGACCTGCAGCGGCAACGCGAGCATCACCTTGCCGAAGGCGTGCGCCAGCGGCAGCCACAGGAAGTTCAGGTCCTCGGGGCCGAGGATGCCCAGCGCGTCGATGGCCGCGGCGGTATAGGTCCAGGCCCCGTGGGTCAGCCGTACACCCTTCGGCCGCCCCGTGGTGCCGGAGGTGTAGATGAGGCTGGCCAACTGGTCCGGGCCGATGGCCGCGACCCGCTCGTTGATGGCGTTGGGGGAGTCGGCGAGCAGTTGCTTGCCCAGCTGCTCGAGTTCGGCGAGGCTGATCGCCCAGTCGCCGTCGCCGTTGCCGTCGATGAGCACCACCTTGGTCACATCTGGCAATTCGGCGCGGTGCTCGAGCAGCTTGTCGAGCTGGGTCTGATCCTCGGCGAAAACCACGCGGCTGCCCGAGTTGGCGACGATGTAGGCGACGTCGCCGGCGTTGGTCGTCGGATACACCGTGGTGGTCGCGGCCCCGGCGCACATCACGGCGAAGTCGATGAGCACCCACTCGTAGCGGGTCGCCGACGCGAGCGCCACCCGGTCCTCCGGGGCGATCCCGAGCGCGATCAGCCCGCCGGCGATGTTCTCGACGCGTTCGCCGACCTGCTGCCAGGTCACGCTCTCCCAGCTGTGGTCCAGCGGGTACCGGAACGCTTCGGCGTGCGGGGTGGCGGCGACGCGGTCGAGGAACAGCCGCGCCACCGAGGGCGCGCGGTTCTCGATCTTGGTGAAATCTGGCCTCTCCGTCGAGGCGGATGCTGTTCTCATGTGATGGTCCATCAGTAACGAGCCGAATACCGCGGGGTCGGTTTCGGTGGCAGCTTCGATCCTGCGGCAATCCCGGTGCGCACGATAGTGACGAAAGTCATCCGATTGGCGTCGGATGAACTCCGCGGAACTGCCGGTCGGGCAGGGCCTTTTGTCACTGCGCCTACCGGCGAAGTGCCCGGGCACCGGGCCCTCCGGCCGCGTACCGTACAGCGCGTGACCAGGAGCCGTGGCAACCGTTCACGGTTGCCAGTGACCGGCGTGGGCGCCGTGAGCGTCGAGGAACTGGCGCTGCTGGATGTGTTCGCCGATATCGCGGCGAAAGACCTCGCGGCATTGGCCGCCACCCTGGCTCCCCTGCGCGCGACCGCGGGGCAGGTGCTGATGGGGCAGGGGGAGCGGGCGGCATCGTTTGCGATCATCGCCTCGGGCCGCGTTACGGTCAGCCACCGTGGCCAGGACGGCAAGGTCGCGGAAACCGAGCTCGTGCCCGCGACGATCGTCGGCGAAATCGCCTTGCTGCGTAACGCGCCCAGAACGGCCACGGTGGTCGCCAAGGACGACGTCTGCGGCTACACGGGATACCGCGCCGCCTTCGACTGCATGCTGTCCCTGCCCGCGATCGCCGACCGGATGGTCCGCACGGCACGGCAGCGCCTGGCCGGGAACATCGCCCCGATCCCGGTATCGACGACCGACGGCGCCGGGGTGTTGCTGCGCCCGGTCCTGCCCGGCGACGCGGAGCGTTTCAAGGGCGACGGTTCCTTCTCACGAGAGACCCTCTACCGCCGCTACCAGGGCGGCGCTCCGAGCGACGCGCACTTGGCCTACCTGTTCGAGGTCGATTACGTGGATCACTTCGTCTGGGTCGTCACCCACGGGGCGGACGGGCCGGTGGTCGCCGACGCGCGATTCATCCGCGACGAGGACGACCCCGCCTCGGCGGAGGTCGCCCTCACCGTGGCGGACGCCTACCAGGGCCGGGGAGTCGGGACGCTGCTGCTCGGCGCGCTGGCGATCGCCGCCCACGTCGACGGCATCGAGCGGTTTCACGCGCGGGTGCTCTCCGACAACCCGCCCGCGCGCGCACTGGGCGACAAGGTGAACGCACGCTGGGAGCACGAGGAACCCGGCGTGGTCAGGACGACCGGAGAGATCCCCGCCCTTGGTGGCCTGCCGTTGGCCCCGGACATATGCCGGCAGATCCTGGGTGTGGCCCGTCAGGTGATCCACGCGTTCGATTAGTGCCGCGTGAAGTGACCAACGCCCCTTCCGGATTGCCAGGCCCACGCTCAGGGTTGGCCCATGAAGTCGCTCATCGTCTGCGTATCCAAGTCGCACGGCAACACTCGAAGGGTCGCAGACCGGATGGCCGAAGTCCTTGGCGCCGAGGTCATAGAACCCGAGTCGGCCGACCCCGAGAAATTCCGGGGATACGACCTGGTCGGATTCGGTTCCGGCATCTACTACATGGCTTTCGACGCGAGGCTACGCGACCTGATACGGCGCCTCCCACAGGTCGACGGCGTCCGCGCGTTCATCTTCTTCACCAGCGGCGCCCGCACGTTGCCGCTGGTGAATTACACCGCTCCAACGCGAAAGGCCCTGTCGGCGAAGGGCTTTGAGGTTCTCGACTCGTTCTCCTGCCGGGGGTTCGACACGGTGGGTCCGTTCGGGCTCATCGGTGGGATAAACAGGGGACGGCCGGATGGCCGCGACCTGGACCGGGCGGCGGCCTTCGCCCAGCATCTGCACAAGCGGATCACGGGCTCCTCGGCCGCTTCCTGACCGGTCGAGGACCTTCGCGCTTTCGACCGGGACGTAAGTCCCTAACCCGGCCTCGTCCGGTGCTGTTAGCTTTGCCGCCATGGCTCTACCCGGTGCCGTCGTACCGCTGGTGAACACGGGCGCTTATTTCGCCCAGTCCTGGCGCGATCCCCGCGGTCCGGCGCCCGACGGGCTTCCGATCGCGCGCCCCACCCTCGCGCTGACCGCGCAGGCCTTCCGCGACGAGATCGTGCTGATGGGGCTCAAGGCCCGCCGCCCGGTCAGCAAACCCGAGGAGTTCGACCGCATCACCCGCGAGGTGAGCGCCGGGCTGAAGTTCTACGGGGCCAAGGGGTGGCTGGAAAAGCCGAGGGGGTTTTTCGCCAAACCCCCGGCGCTTTCCGAGTCCGATGTCACCGTCCGCAAGGTCAAGGGGCGCAGGCGCACGTTCTTTCGCCTCTTCTTCGACAGCGGATACGCCCCGCGGGCGGGCGAACCGGGCGCACAGCGGTGGACCGAGTACACGTCGAACCAGCGCGAGTACGCGCTGCTGCTGCGCCACCCCGAACCGCGGCCCTGGCTGGTCTGTGTGCACGGGACCGAGATGGGCCGGGCCCCCCTCGACCTCGCCCTGTTCCGGTCGTGGAAGCTGCATGACGAACTCGGCCTGAACGTCGTCATGCCCGTGCTGCCGATGCACGGCCCCCGGGCGCGCGGCCTGCCCAAGGGCGCGATCTTCCCGGGGGAGGACGTCCTCGACAACGTCCACGCGACCGCCCAGTCGGTGTGGGACATCCGGCGGCTGTTGTCCTGGATCCGCACGCAAGAGCCCGACTCGCTGGTCGGGTTGAACAGCCTTTCCCTCGGCGGCTACATCGCGTCGCTGGTCGCCAGCCTCGAAAAGGGGCTCACCTGCGCGATCCTCGGCGTGCCGGTGGCCGACCTGGTCGAGTTGCTGGGCCGCCACTCCGGCCTGGCCGAGGACGACCCGCGCCGCCAGACCATGGAAATGGCCGCACCCATCGGCAGGATGACCTCGCCCCTGTCGCTGACCCCGCTCGTGCCCAAGCCGGGCCGCTTCATCTATGCGGGCATTGCCGACCGGGTCGTGCACCCGCGTGAGCAGGTGGTCCGGCTGTGGGAGCACTGGGGCAAGCCGGAGATCGTCTGGTATCCCGGCGGTCACACCGGGTTCTTCCGCTCGCGGCCGGTCCAGCGATTCACGTGGGACGCGCTGCGGCAGTCGGGGCTGCTCGACGGGGCGCCCACGCACGGCCGGCGCCCCGCCTAGCACTGGAGCCGACGATGATCCCCCTGGACCCCCTGGCCGCGGCGATGATGACCGCGGAGGTGGTGTCCAATCCGATGCACGAGGGCGTGGTGCTGGTGCTGTCACCGCCCGCGGACGCCGGCCCCGGTTTCATCGACGAGCTGCATTGTGAGGCGCTCACCGGGAATGCAGCAATAGATCCGAGGCTGCGCAGATTTCCGCATCGCGGCGTGGACACCGGCGGAATGTGGGTGTGGCGTGACGGCGACGCCGTGGACACGAGCCGGCACGTGCGGCGCCGCAGGGTCCTCGGCGGCCGGGACGGGTTCTGGCGGCTGATCGGCGAGTTGCACGCCGAACCCCTGGACCGGTCCGCGCCGCTGTGGATGTCCTACCTGATCGACGGCCTCGACGGGGACCACCCTGGGGGCCGGTTCGCCTTTTACATCAAGGTGCACCACGCCGTGATCGACGGCGTGGCGGGCTTCCAGATGCTCGCCGAATCACTGAGCGGCGATGCGGAGGCTCGCTCGATGCCGCCCTTCTACGCGGACCGCGGGCACGAGTCCGCGCGTCCGCCGGCGCCCGGGCTGGTGCCGCGGCTGGTCGCGCCGATCCGGTCGCTGGTCGGCACGGCCGCCGCAAGCGCCGAGCTGGTCGGTCAGGTGCTCACCGGCGAGCTCGCGGCCGTGGTCGACAGCCTGGTCAGTCACACCACCGTGCTGCCGTTCGGGGCGCCCTACACGCGCTTCAACGGCCGGCTCGGCCCGCGGCGCGCGGTGGCCGGGGCGGCCTGGCCCAAGGACCGCGTCCGCGCCGTGCAGCAGGCGGCGGGCGTGACGGGCAACGACGTGATCACCGCCATGGTGGCCGGGGCGGTGCGCCGCTGGTTGGCGGAGCGCGGGGAACTGCCCCGCCTGCCGCTGGTGGCCGCCTCCCCAATCACGGTGCGCGATCGTGAGCACGCCGCGGCAAACGACAGCCACGGCAACAGGTTCGGCCTGTGGCCGTGCCCGCTGGGCACCAACGTCGAGGACCCGTTGGCACGGCTGGAGGCGATCAATCGGTCGATGTCGGAGGGAAAGCGCTGGGTGGCCCAACGCGGTGCGGCGGCCTCGCTGTTGACGACGGCCGGCAGCATCGCCGCGACGGTGGTCTTGCCGCTGCTGCCGTTCTCCCAGAAGTTCCGCACCGGATTCAATCTGCCGATTTCCCACGTTCCCGGTCCGGTGGACGAAATGTATTGGAATGGAGCGCATGTCGAGGAGATGTATCCGGTGTCGACGGTCTTTGACGGGCTGGCGCTCAACGTGACCACGTGCTCCTACGCCCAGCGGGTCGGGTTCGGCTACGCGGCCGACCACGACGTGGTGCCCGACGTCGAGGCGTTGATACCGATGACCGAACAGTCGCTGGCCGAACTCGAAGCCGCTCTGGGTGTGGGCGCCTGAGCGGCGACCGCCGGGGTTGCGGGCTTGAGTGTGAAGTCAGGGCGGCCGCGCCCGGCGTGTCGCCGCCCAGGTTTCACTCTCGACGCCCTGGATGCACACCCGACGGCAACCGCCTCACTATCCGCCGCGCGGGCCTGGCGTCGAGGGCGCCGTCAGCCCCCGAGCGGTGGAACCGGATTTCCCGACGGCTTCATGCCGTGCCGGGCGGAAGCCCCGGTCCCCACGTGGGCCATGATGCGATCGAGCACCAGACCCGAGAGATCACCATCGTCGGCGACGCGGGCGAGGCCGCGCCGCCGCAGGAAGGTGTCGATGCGCTGATCGGGCGACCAGTCGGCGTAAACGGCGTAGCGCGATCGCAGGAATTCGCAGGCGAGGTCGTCCAGTTCGGACTCGGTCAACAACAACGGAGGTTGGGCACCCATAGCCGTCATGCTCCTTTGTTCAGCCGTGACCGGCGCCGCGCGGTCACGCCAGACGCCGCCATTGTGCCACCGTGCGCGCCCCGCGGGAAGGGGTCAAAGTCTCTTGCGGCGCGGCGGGCAACGGCGGCAAACCGCAGGGCACATCGGCACCGCCGGGAGGACCATCGACCCTGGCGCAGCCGGCAGCCACCCTCGCAGACTGACACCATGGCCCAGGCGAGAAAACGGATAGTCCAGACGGCGGCGCTGCTCGGCTTCCTCTATGGCGCGCGGCGGTACTACCGCAACTGGGGCACCACCAAGGCCGAGTGCCAGATGCCGCTGCCGGGCGACACGTTGGTCGGCGATCCGGCCATCCAGACCACCGAGGCGCTCTACATCGACGCGCCCACTTCCGCGGTATGGCCCTGGCTGGTGCAGATGGGCTTGGACCGCGGCGGCTTCTACGGCTGGTCGGTACTGAAAGATTTTGTCGGACTTGGCAATCAGTACGACGGCCAGGACGCCGAGAGGATTCATCCCGAATGGCAACGACTCGCCGTCGGCGATGTCGTGCGCATGGCTCCCAGCGGCTGGATGGGCCTACCGGACGGTCTGGCGCTCACCGTTTCCGAGATCGTGCCCGAGAAGTACCTCGTACTCAACATCACCCGACCGGAATTGCGGTGGAACGCGGTGTGGTCATTTCACCTGCAGCCGCACTGGGAGGACCGGGTGCGGCTGCTCACCCGCGCCAGAATCTCGCTGCGCCACCCCGGTGAGGTGTTCGCCATGGAGCTGATCCGGCCGCTGATCGCGCTGGGCACGCGGGGCCTGCTGCTGGGCATCAAACACCGCGTCGAGCGGCTGCCCGCGGCCAGCGCGGCGCGGTCTGTGGAAACCAATTGAGCCGCTGCGCAGCGGAAGTGACGGGCCGGGGCGCCGATGCCCCGGCCCGCCGTAATCGGGCTATTCCGTGGTTACCTGTACCCGTTTCTCGGCCGACGCGGCCTTGGAAACTCCGACGGAAACGGTCAGGATGCCCTTGTCATAGGTGGCCTTGATGTCGTCCTCGTCGGCGCCCACCGGCAGCGACACGGCGCGCACGAACGAACCGTAAGAGAATTCCGAACGGCCGTCGAATTCCTTCTTCTCGGTGCGTTCGGCCTTGATGGTGAGTTGCCCGTCGCGCACGGTGATGTCGACGTCCTTGGCCGGGTCGATGCCGGGAATCTCGGCGCGAACCTCGTACCGGCCGTCCACCATCTCGTCTTCCAACCGCATCAGCCGGGTGTCGAACATCGGGCGGATGCCGGCGAACGACGGGAAGCCCGCCAAGAAGTCGGAGAACTCGGGGAACAGTGAATGCGGCTTCTGTGTCGCGGGGAGCGTGGTGGCCATCATCTTCTCCTTGAGTGTCTGGTTCCTCCACATGCCACCTCGAATCCGACCACGATCGCTCGGCGCCGCGGTAGGGACCGAAGTCCTCAATGGCCCATTGGCGGGCGCGGCGAGGCCCAACGACCCTAGTGCCGGCCACCGCGCCGCCCTACCCTGGGCACCAGGATGGCCGCCCGCTGTGCCGAAGGCTTTTTCCGGCAAGGGTTTTGGAGGTGCAAGATGCGCGACGCGATCCCGCTGGGCCGCATCGCCGGTTTCCGGGTGAGTGTCCACTGGAGCGTGCTGGTCATCCTCTGGCTGTTCACGTGGAGCCTGGCGAGCACGTTGCCCGGCGATGTCAAGGGCTATGCGCCGGCCGGCTACTGGCTGGCCGGCGGGTGCGGTGCCCTGGTGTTGCTGGCGTCGTTGCTGGCCCACGAGCTCGCGCACGCCGTCGTCGCCCGCCGCGCGGGCGTGTCCGTGGGAAGCGTGACGCTGTGGCTGTTCGGCGGGGTGACCACCCTCGGCGGCGAGGCCAAGACCCCCAAAGCGGCCTTCCGGATCGCCATCGCGGGCCCGGCCACCAGTCTGGGGCTGGCCGCGACGTTCGGCGGGCTGGTCGCGGCGCTGGACGCCGTGCACGCCGCTCCCATCGTGGTGGGCGTTTCCTCGTGGCTGGCCATGATCAACCTGGTGCTGGGCGTGTTCAACCTGTTGCCGGGCGCCCCGCTGGACGGCGGCCGGGTGCTGCGGGCCTACCTGTGGAGCCGCCACGGCGACGCCGTGCGCGCCGGGCTCGGCGCGGCGCACGCCGGGCGCGTCGTCGCATTCATCCTGATCGCGCTGGGGTTGGCCGAGTTCGTGGCGGGCGGCCTGGTCGGCGGGGTGTGGTTGGCGTTCATCGGCTGGTTCATCTTCGCCGCCAGCCGCGAGGAGGAGACCCGGATCTCGACCCAGCAGCTGTTCGCCGGGGTGCGAGTGGCCGACGCGATGACGCCCCGGCCGCACACCGCGCCCGGGTGGATCAGCGTCGACGACCTCATCCAGCGTTACGTGCTCGGCGACCGCCACTCGGCGTACCCGGTTGCCGGCCGGGACGGCTCCATCGTGGGGCTGGTGACGTTGGCGCAGCTGCGCGACGTCGCGCCCGACCGGCGCGCCACCACCAGCGTGAGTGACGTCGCGCTACCGCTGCACGCGGTGCCGACCGCTGCGCCGCAGGAGCCGCTGAGCGCCCTGCTCGCGCGGATGGCGCCGGCCGGTTCCCGGGCCCGGGCTCTTGTGGTCGACGGTGCCGACGTGGTCGGCATCCTCACGCCCAGCGACGTCGCCCGGCTCCTCGACGTCTACCGGCTCGCCCACGCGGGGCCGGGCCCGGGAGCCGGGGATCGGCAAGCCGAAAGCCGTTCCAGCACCGGCTGAACCCTTCAGGAGCGGATTGATGAAACCGATCATCGTGGGTATCGATGGCTCCCACGCGGGGATCGCGGCCGCGCTCTGGGGTGTCGACGAGGCCATCAGCCGTGGCGCGCCGCTGCGCCTGATCGCGGTCATCAAGGCGACGCACGATTCCCCGGACGACTACGCCCGAGACCTCGCCCACGCCGAAAAATCGCTCCGCGAAGCCACATTGGCGCTCGAGGCAAGCCGCAAGCCGGTCGCCATCGAAACCGACATCCCGCGCGGTCCGGCCGGACCGGTGCTCGTGGAGGCCTCCCGCGACGCCGAGATGGTGTGCGTGGGTTCGGTCGGGATCGGGCGCTACGCCCGCTCGATTCTGGGTTCGACGGCAACCGAGCTCGCCGACAGGGCGCACTGCGCCGTCGCGGTGCTGCGTACCGAATCCGAACAGCCACCGCCCGACATCGACTGGATCGTGGTGCGGATGACCGATGCGCCCGGCGGCGACGCCGTCGTCGCATACGCCGCGTGGGAGGCCAGGCTGCGACGGGCGCCGATGCTCGTCCTGGGCGGCCGGCCGGAAGAACTCACCGAACACGCCGACGGCGAGTTCGAGCGCCGGGTGCAGGATTGGCGGCGGCGCCATCCCGGGCTGCGCGTCTACCCGGTCACCACCGGGCACGCCATCGCCGACTTCCTGAGCGCCAACGGCGAGCGGGTACAGCTCGCGGTGATCGGCGGCGCCGAGGCCGGTCAGCTGGCACGGCTCGTCGGGCCGCACGGGCATCCGCTCTTCCGCCATCCCGAGTGCTCGGTACTCGTCGTCCGTTAGCGGCCGCGGCCGCGGCCGCCGAAAAGTGACATTCGGCTCTTGAGGATCGGTCGCGCCGTCGCAAGGATCACCGGGTGCGCAGGTTGAGCTGCCAGGGAGGGTAACTGGCCGTGAACAGCGATCGTACATCGTTGATATGGACATCGATCGCGTCGCTGGCCCGGCGCGAAGGATCCGCAATGACGCCACGGCACGCGTGTCTGGCCTGCGTGGAATCCGCCGGCGTCAGCGGCGCTGGCCTGATGCTGACCGGCGGCTTGAGGTCGCCGGAACCGGTGTGCGCCACGGATTCACGCGCCGCCGAAATTGAGGAAGTGCAGGCGACCCTCGGTCAGGGGCCGGGAACCGATGCGCTGCAGTCGGGCCGGCCGATCCTCGTCGGCGATCTGCGGGCGCCGATGAGCACCCGTCGGTGGCCGATGTTCGCCGCCGAGGCGGGCCGGCTCGGCATCGGCGCGATGTACAGCCTTCCCCTGGCGCTGGGCGCGATCCGGGTGGGTGTCCTCGACCTCTACAACGACACCCCCGAACACCTGAACCAGGACCGGCTGGTGGGCGCCCTGGTCTACGCCGATACCGCCCTGCTGCTGGTGCTCGACGCCCAGAGCGGCATCCCCACACCGGCAGACGGCGACCATCCCGACGCCCTCGGCCCGGTGCTCTGGCACGCCCACGTACATCAGGCGGCCAACATGATCTCGGCGCAACTCGGCGTCTCGCCACTGGAGGCGCTGGCGCGGCTGCGTGCCTACTCCTACGCCCACCGTCAGCGGCTCACCGATGTCGCGCGCGCGGTGGTGGACCGGCGGCTGCGGTTGCCCGCGCAGGAGCCGGAACCCGCCGGCGACCAGGGTGTCAGGGGGCGGGGCTGAGCAGCGCAATCTTGGCCGCGATTTCCGGCCGCGACCGGCCGGTGGCCGCGCTTGTAACCCAGAACGGTTGGCAGCTAGTGGGATTCGCGCGCCACGATGACGGGCACGCGCGCCATCTGGGCGACGGTTTCGCCGACCGAGCCCACCAGCATCCCGGCGAATCCGCCGCGGCCCCGGCTGCCGACCACGACCAGCTGGGCCTCGGCCGACTGCTGGGCGAGCCGTCGCGCCGGCTGGGCCTGCACGACGGTGCGGCGCACCGGCACGTCGGGATACCGTTCCCGCCAACCCGCCAACCGCTCGGCCAGGACCTCTTCGGCCATGGATTGCGTTGCCGGCCAGTCGATTTCCGGCCATTCCGAGATGTCCAGGTCGCTCCAGGCGTGCAGGGCGGTCAACCCCACCCGCCGACGCGACGCCTCGTCGAACGCGATGGCGGTCGCCAACTCCGATGCCGGGGAGCCGTCGATACCGACCAGCACCGGGGCCTGCGCCGAAGCCGGGGTGGCCGGGTCCTCCTCGTGGACGATCGCCACCGGGCAATGCGCGTGGCGCAACAGGGCCGCACTGACCGATCCGAGCAGCCGGCCGGGCCAGCGGCCACTGCCTTGTGCGCCCGCGACCAGCATCTCTGCGTCCTTGGACAAGTCGATCAACGTGGGAACCGCCCCCGACGCCAGGATTTCGGTGTGCACACTGGCGGGACCGCCGTGTTGAGCCGCCTCCCCGACGACCTGGAGTGCCCCATCGATGAGCCGGCGACCGTGATCCTGCTGCCAGCGCAGCACGCCGGCCGGCATCGGCGTTCTCAGCCATGTCGAGACCTCCGGCGACACCGCATGCACGAGCGTCAGCGGGATCTTGCGCAGCTCGGCGTCGCGTGCCGCCCACTGCACCGCCACTCTTGCTGCGGGCGAGTCATCGATGCCGACGACGATTCCCATCGGTGCGTGGTGCGATGACATGGCGTGTCCTTTGCTCGTCGGCGTATCTCTCGGCCCGGCCGGACGCGGCCGCGCCGTTCATGGACGACCGTATTGAGGTGGGCGCGTGGCGGTCAGAGGCGTTTGTCACCAATCCGACCGGCGCAAGTCCCGGCGCGCGGGAAAAGCCGCGGTTCCCGCATGAGGTGCGCGACGGCCGGTTGTCGAGGAACATGGTGGACGCATGAACTTTCAGGACACGTCAGCGCGGGAATCCGCCGGCCGACGCCGAGGGGTGCTGCGGGTGTTACGGGCGTCGCCCGAGCCGATGAGCATCGCCACGATCGCCGGTATGCTCGGCGTGCACCCCAACACCGTCCGGTTCCACCTCGACGGCCTGGCCGGCGAGGGCCAGGTGGAGCGGGTCGAACCGAGCCGCAAGGGGCCCGGGCGCCCGCCGTTGATGTTCCGGGCGATCCGGCAGATGGATCGCGGGGGAACACGGCACTACCGCATGCTCGCCGAGATCTTGGCCGACGCGCTGGCCGCCGAACGGGATCCACGCGCCAAGGCGCTGCAAGCGGGGCGCGCCTGGGCCCGGAAAACGCAGGCAACGATGGCACCCGCGCACGGGGAGGCCATGAGCGTCGATGAGTCCATCGACCAGCTGGTCGTCCTGCACGACGACCTCGGGTTCGCCCCCGAGCGCCGGTCCACCAACGGGCAGCACGAGGTGGGGCTGCGGCACTGCCCGTTCCTGGAGCTCGCCGAGAGCCGGACCGGCGTCGTGTGCCCGGTGCACCTCGGTGTCATGCAGGGCGCCCTCGAGGCATGGGGGGCGCCGGTCTCGGTGGGCGGGCTCGACACGTTCGTCGAACCGGATCTGTGCCTGGCGCGCCTGACGGCGAAAGTCTCCGCCACATGAGCGCCGCGTCGGCGATCACCGTCGCGGTCACCTTCGTCTGGCTGGGCATGGTGCTGGCCATCTCGTTTCTGGAAGCGCCACTGAAGTTCCGCGCGCCGCACGTGACGTTGCCGATCGGGCTGGGCATCGGGCGCCTGGTGTTTCGTGCGCTCAACGCGGCGGAGGTCGGCTTCGCCGTCGCGGTCCTGGTGGCCTTGGTGGCCGGCCGGGAGCCGGCGCGGATCGTGGTGGCCTCGTCGGTCGCCATCGCGGCGCTGGCCCTGCAGCTCACGGCGGTGCGCCCGTCGCTGACCCGTCGTTCCGAGCAGGTGCTGGCGGGTCTGGATGCGCCGCGCTCCCGCGCCCACCACGTCTACATCGGCTTGGAGGTGGTCAAGGTGATCGCATTGGTCGCGGCGGGCGCACTCCTGCTGATCGCTTGATTACGGCGCTTGTACCCCGAAGGATTCACCTATGGAATCGATCTCGTTGACCGCACTGGCATCCGAAAAGCTGGCCGAGGCCAAACAGTCGCACAGCGGCCGGGCCGCGCACACCGTCCACGGCGGACACGACCACGAGCTGCGGCAGACCGTGCTGGCCCTGCTCGCCGGCCACGACCTGTCCGAGCACGACGGTCCCGCCCAGGCGACCCTGCAGGTGCTGCGGGGGCACGTGCGCCTGTCGGTCGGCGATGCCGCCTGGGAGGGCAAGACCGGCGACTACGTCGCGATCCCGGCGGCACGGCACAGCCTGCACGCGGTCGACGACTCGGTGATCATGCTGACCGTGCTGAAGACCATCCCGTCGGCAAAACCGTCGTAGGTGTGACGCGCGGCGTCACACCGCGCGCAGGTAGCGCCGGGCGATGAGGCGCTGTCCCACCGACAACACCGGCCCCGCGGCCCTGCTCCACCAGGTCGCGGGCCGGGAGAACGACGACACCTCGGCGAACACGTCCGAGGTGACCGGGTCATACCGCACGACGAAGCGCTCCTCGCCGGACTCGGGATGGCCCGGCAGGGTGCCATAGCCGAAGCCACGAAGGTCGGGCTCGTCGACGACGTACACCACGCGGCACGGCGCGGGCAGAAAGCCCAGCCGGACCACCACCACCGCGTCGAGGACGACGACGTCCGAACTGGCCTGCACCCGCAGGCCGGCGCCGCGCTGCATGCCCCAGTGCATGACGGCGCCGGCGGCCTGCTCGAAACGCTGCCTAACGCTGCCGATCCGGGCCTGCACGTGCAGGTGGCCATAGCCGTCGGGCCGTTGCCCGGCCGCGGTCGCGCCCACCTCCGGGTATGTCAGGGGAAGCTCCCGTAGCGTTTGTAGGTCCACCCGCCCAGCTTGCCACGCCGAGACGCCAGGGCCGCGTCTCCGGCGTACGGTCGGAAGATGTGACCACACAGACTGTTGCTCAAGCATCCGGAACCTTGACCCTCGGCGGCGAGCTGACCGTCAACCGACTCGGCTTCGGCGCCATGCGCCTGACCGGGAAGGGGGTGTGGGGGCCGCCCGCCGACCGCGGCGAGTGCGTCCGCGTGTTGCGGCGAGCGGTCGAACTGGGCGTCAACTTCATCGACACCGCCGACTCCTACGGCCCCTATTATTCCGAAGAGATCATCCACGAGGCGCTGCACCCCTACGAGGGTCTGGTGATCGCGACCAAGGCGGGCCTGCTGCGCACCGGCCCGGACATCTGGGTCCCGCTGGGCAACCCGACCTACCTGCGCCAGGAATGCGAGATGAGCCTGCGCCGCCTCGGCGTCGACACCATCGATCTCTACCAGCTGCACCGCATCGACCCGGACTTCCCGCTCGCCGACCAGCTGGGCGAGCTGGTGACATTGAAGAACGAGGGCAAGATCCGCCACATCGGCCTCTCCGAGGTCAGCGTCGACCAGCTCACCGCGGCCCAGCAGGTCACCGAGATCGTGTCGGTGCAGAACATGTACAACCTGTCGGCGCGCGGTTCCGAGGCGCTGCTGGACGCCGTAACCACCCAGGGCATCGCGTTCATCCCGTGGTTCCCGCTGGCCGCGGGGCCGCTGGCCGCCCCGGACGGCCCGCTGGCGCGCATCGCCGCCGAGCACGACGCGACGCCGTCCCAGCTGGCGCTGGCCTGGTTGCTGAACCGTTCGCCGGTGATGTTGCCGATTCCGGGCACGTCGAAGGTGGCGCACCTGGAGGAGAACGTGGCCGCCGCGCAGATCACGTTGGGCGAGGACGAGGTCGAGCTGCTCGGGGCCATCGGGGAGCAGCACGCCTGAGTCCGGGCGCGCCGGTAGTCGCGCCGGCGCGGCTATACGGTGTTCTGATGGCCGGCGACCATCAGACGCATCCCGGCGGCGGGTTCAATCCGCCCGAGCCGACGAAAAGGGGCGGGCCCGACTACGGCCGTTTCGTCGAAGCGGTCCGCGCGATGCAGGACCACGCGCGCGCCGTCGATGCCCCGGACGGGGTCATCACCGAGGCCGCCGACCTGTTGGAGAAGGTATCGGCGCTGCTGAGCCCCTACGACGCCGACGAATGGGAGTCACCCTCGGGCCGCCGGATGGACCTGCCCATGCGCGGCAACATCCTGTCCATCCCCATGAAGGCCCACAAGACCGACGACGGCCGGATCCGGGGCTGGGCCCGGTTCGCTCGCTATCACCTGGGACGCAACGGCGCCGTGCACGGCGGGTGCCTGGGCATGCTGTTCGACAGCGTGCTGGGGTTGACGTCCTCGGTGCTCACCGGGGGCCCCTACCAGCGCACCGCCTACCTCAAGATCGATTACCGCCACATCGTGCCGATCGAGAAGGAACTGCAGTTCGACGCGGGCGTCGACCGGGTGGACGGGCGAAAGATCTTCGTGTCGGGCCGGTTGAGCGACGGCGAGGAGCTGCTGACCGAGGCCGACGCGTTGTTTGTGAGGCTCAAGCCTGGCCAGCCCTGAGCCGCGTCGGCCCCGATAGCATGGCAGCGGTCATCACCGCACCCAGACCTTTGGAGAACCCAGCCGATGAGCGCCCCCGCCAGCCCCGTCCCCGCAGCAGCCCCGATCCGGGTTCCTGCCGGGACCACCGCGGCCGCCGCGATCGGCGAGGCGGGGCTGCCGCGTCGCGGCGCGCCCGACGCGATCGTGGTGGTGCGCGACGCCGAGGGCAAGCTGCGCGACCTGAGCTGGGTGCCCGACACCGACACCGAGGTCGTGCCGGTGGCGGCCAACACCGACGAGGGGCGCAGCGTCATCCGCCACTCGACCGCCCACGTGTTGGCCCAGGCCGTCCAGGACCTGTTCCCGCAAGCCAGATTGGGCATCGGGCCGCCGATCACCGACGGCTTCTACTACGACTTCGACGTGCCCGCGCCGTTCACGCCCGAGGATCTGGAGAAGCTGGAAAAGCGGATGCGCCAGATCGTCAAGGACGGCCAGCTGTTCGACCGGCGGGTGTATGAGTCCAAGGAGGCGGCGCGCGCCGAGCTGGCGGGCGAGCCCTACAAACTCGAACTCGTCGACGACAAGTCCGGCGACCCCGATGTCATGGAGGTCGGTGGCGACGAGCTCACCGCCTACGACAACCTCAATCCCCGCACCCGGGAACGGGTCTGGGGTGACCTGTGCCGCGGACCGCACATCCCGACCACCAAGCACATCCCGGCGTTCAAGCTCACCCGCAGCTCGGCCGCCTACTGGCGGGGCGACCAGAACAACGCCAGCCTGCAACGCATCTACGGGACGGCCTGGGAGTCGCAGGAGGCCTTGGACCGCCACCTCGAGCTGCTCGAGGAGGCCCAGCGCCGCGACCATCGCAGGCTCGGCGCCGAGCTGGACCTGTTCAGCTTCCCCGACGAGATCGGTTCCGGCCTGGCGGTTTTCCACCCCAAGGGTGGCATCGTGCGTCGGGAGCTGGAGGAGTACTCGCGGCGCAAGCACATCGAGGCCGGCTACGAGTTCGTCAACACCCCGCACATCACCAAGGCGCAGCTGTTCCACACCTCCGGCCATCTGGACTGGTACGCCGACGGCATGTTCCCGCCGATGCATCTGGACGCCGAGTACGACGACGACGGGGCGGTCCGCAAGCCCGGCCAGGACTACTACCTCAAGCCGATGAACTGCCCGATGCACACGCTGATCTTCGCCTCGCGCGGGCGCTCCTATCGCGAACTGCCCTTGCGGCTCTTCGAATTCGGCACGGTGTACCGCTACGAGAAGTCCGGGGTGGTGCACGGGCTGACCCGGGCGCGCGGGTTCACCATGGACGACTCGCATATTTTCTGCACCCGCGAGCAGCTGCACGACGAGCTGGCGTCGCTGCTGCGCTTCGTGCTCGAGCTGCTCGGCGACTACGGGCTGGAGGAGTTCTACCTGGAACTTTCCACCAAGGACCCGGAGAAGTTCGTCGGCTCCGATGAGATGTGGGAACAGGCCACCGACTCGCTCGCCCAGGTGGCGGCGGAGTCGGGCCTCGAGCTCGTTCCCGATCCCGGCGGTGCGGCGTTCTACGGCCCCAAGATCTCGGTGCAGGCCCGTGACGCGTTGGGCCGCAGCTGGCAGATGTCCACCATCCAGGTGGATTTCAACTTCCCGGAGCGTTTCGAGCTGGAGTACACCGCCTCCGACGGGACCCGCCGGCGCCCGGTGATGATCCACCGCGCGCTGTTCGGGTCGATCGAGCGGTTCTTCGGCATCCTCACCGAGCATTACGCGGGCGCCTTCCCGGCCTGGCTGGCGCCCGTCCAGGTGGTCGGCATCCCGGTCGCCGACGAGCACGTCGCTTACCTGGAAGACGTTGCCGAACAGTTGAAATCGCGCGGCGTGCGGGTCGAGGTGGACACCAGCGACGATCGGATGGCCAAGAAGATCGTCCACCACACCGCCCAGAAGGTGCCGTTCATGCTGCTCGCCGGTGACCGCGACGTGGCGGCCGGTGCGGTGAGCTTCCGCTTCGGCGATCGCAGCCAGATCAACGGCGTGCCGCGCGACGGCGCGGTCGAGGCCATCGTCGGCTGGCTTGCCGAACGTGAAAACGCCGCTCCTACCGCGGAACTGATGAAGGTGGCCGACGGTGAGTGACCCGGAGAAGGGCACGCGGCCCACCGAGGACACCATCCTGGACACGGGCGTCGGGCAGCATGACCACCTGCAGCGGTTGTGGACGCCCTACCGGATGACCTACCTGGCCGAGGCGCCGCGCAAGCACGACAACGCCACACCGGCGCAGCCGTTCACCGACATCCCGCGCCTGTCCGACGAGGAAGGCCTGCTCGTCGCCCGCGGGGACCTCGTCTACGCCGTGCTCAACCTCTACCCGTACAACCCCGGGCACCTGATGGTGGTGCCCTATCGGCGGGTGTCCGAGCTCGAGGACCTCACCGACGCCGAGAGCGCGGAGCTGATGGCGTTCATCCAGAAGTCGATTCGCGTCATCAAGAGCGTCTCGCGGCCGCACGGCTTCAACGTCGGGCTGAACCTGGGCACCTCGGCGGGTGGGTCGCTGGCCGAGCATCTGCACGTGCACGTCGTCCCGCGCTGGGGTGGCGACGCGAACTTCATCACGATCATCGGGGGGTCCAAGGTGATCCCGCAGCTGCTGCGCGACACGCGCCAGCTGTTGGCCACGGAGTGGGTCAAGCAGGAATGACGCGCGAACGAGCCGCACATGAGTAAGGCGCCCTTTCTGTCCCGGGCGGCGTTCGCGCGGCTCACCACCCCCACCGCGAAAGCCATGCTGCGCCTCGGCCTGACGCCCGACGCCATCACCATCCTGGGCACCACCGGGTCCGTGGTGGGGGCGCTCACGCTGTTTCCCATGGGCCGGCTGTTCGCCGGCGGCTGCGTGGTGTGGTTCTTCGTGCTCTTCGACATGCTCGACGGCGCGATGGCCCGGGAACGCGGGGGCGGCACCCGGTTCGGCGCCGTGCTGGACGCCACCTGCGACCGCGTCAGCGACGGCGCGGTGTTCGGTGGGCTGGCGTGGTGGGCGGCGTTCGGCCTGCACAGCAGGCACCTGGTGGCGGCGACCCTGATCTGCCTGGTCACCTCGCAGGTGATCTCCTACATCAAGGCCCGCGCCGAGGCCAGCGGCCTGCGCGGCGACGGCGGACTCATCGAGCGGCCCGAGCGGCTGATCATCGTGCTGGTCGGTGCGGGCGTGTCGGACTTCCCGTTCGTCGCGTGGCCGCCGGCGCTGCCGGTGGCGATGTGGCTGCTGGCGGTGGCCAGCGTGGTCACCTGCGCCCAGCGGCTGCGCACGGTGCGGGCCTCGCGGGGCGCGACGCAGCCCATCGAGCCCACGCCCGGAGCGGGTGGGCCGTGATCCTCACACCGCCGGGCCTGGTGAGCCGTGCCGCGACGGATTGGGCGTACGCGGCCGGCTGGATGACCGTGCGCGCGATGCCGGAGTTCGCCGCCCGCACCGCATTCGGCGCCGGGGCGCGCTACGCCGCCCGCCGCGGCGGGCCGGCGCAGCTGCGCAAGAACCTGGCCCGGGTCGTCGGCGTGCCGCCCGCCGAGGTGCCCGACGCGCTGATGCGCGCCTCGCTGGCGTCCTATGCGCGCTACTGGCGCGAGGCGTTCCGGCTGCCCACGATGAACCTCCCGGCGCTGGCCCGCCAGCTCGACTCCTCGATCCTGGGGCAGGAAAACCTCGATGCCGCGCTGGCGGCGGGCCGCGGGGCGGTGGTGGCGCTGCCGCACAGCGGCAACTGGGACATGGCCGGGGTGTGGCTGGCGCAAACCCACGGCACCTTCACCACCGTCGCCGAGCGGCTGAAACCCGAGTCGCTGTACCGGCGTTTCGTCGGCTACCGCGAAAGTCTCGGGTTCGAGGTGCTGCCGGTCTCCGGCGGCGAGCGCCCGCCCTTCGAGCTGCTGTGTGAGCGGCTGCGCGACAACCGGGTGGTGTGCCTGATGGCCGAGCGCGACCTGACCCGCAGCGGGGTTCAGGTCGACTTCTTCGGCGAGCCCACCCGCATGCCCGCGGGCCCGGCCAAGCTGGCCCTCGAGACCGGGGCGGCGCTACTGCCCGCGCACTGCTGGTTCGAGGACGGCGGCTGGGGCCAGTACGTCTATCCGGCCCTCGACTGCCGCGGCGGCCTCTCCGCTGAACGAGTCGGCGCGATCACCCAGGCGCTGGCCGATCGGTTCGCCACCAACATCGCCGCGCACCCCGAGGACTGGCACATGCTGCAGCCCCAATGGCTGGCCGACCTGTCCGAGGCTCGACAGGCCCGCCTGAAGGAAGCCTGATGCGGATCGGGATGGTCTGTCCTTACTCGTTCGACGTGCCGGGCGGGGTGCAGTCCCACGTGCTGCAGCTGGCCGAGGTGATGCGCGCCCGCGGACACGAGGTCAGCGTGCTCGCGCCGGCGTCGCCGCACGTGTCCCTGCCCGAGTACGTCGTCTCGGCCGGCAAGGCGATCCCGATTCCCTACAACGGCTCCGTGGCCCGGCTGCAGTTCAGCCCGGCGGTGCACGGCCGGGTTCGGCGTTGGCTGGCCGAGGGTGACTTCGACGTACTGCACCTGCATGAACCCAACGCGCCCAGCCTGTCGATGTGGGCGCTGCGGGTGGCCGAGGGTCCGATCGTGGCGACCTTTCACACCTCGACGACCAAGTCGCTGACGCTGACGGTGTTCCAGGGCGTGCTGCGGCCCTGGCACGAGAAGATCGTCGGCCGGATCGCGGTGTCCGACCTGGCCCGGCGCTGGCAGATGGAGGCGCTGGGCACCGACGCGGTGGAGATCCCCAACGGCGTCGACGTCGACTCGTTCGCCTCGGCGCCGCCGCTTCAGGGATATCCGCGGCCGGGCAAGACGGTGCTGTTCCTGGGCCGCTACGACGAGCCCCGCAAGGGCATGCCGGTGCTGCTGGACGCGCTGCCCAGGGTGGTCAAGCGGTTCCCGGACGTGCAGCTGCTCATTGTCGGCCACGGCGACGAGGACGAATTACGCAAGCAGGCCGGCCGATTGGCCGACCACATGCGTTTCCTGGGCCAGGTCGACGACGCGGGCAAGGCGTCGGCGATGCGCAGTGCCGACGTGTACTGCGCCCCCAACATCGGTGGCGAGAGTTTCGGCATCGTGCTGGTGGAGGCCATGGCCGCGGGCGCCCCGGTGGTCGCCAGCGACCTGCACGCGTTCCGGTGCGTGCTGCGCGACGGCGAGCTCGGGCGCCTGGTGCCGGTCGGGGACGGCGGCGCGCTGGCCGACGGGCTGATCGCGGTGCTGCAGGACGACGCGCTGCGGCAGCGCTATGTGGCGGCAGCGAGCGAGGCGGTCGTCCGCTACGACTGGTCGGTGGTGGCGAGCCAGATCCTGCGGGTGTACGAAACGGTCGCCGGGGCGGGCGTCAAGGTGCAGGTGGCCAGCTGATGACGTGGGTGATCGTGGCGGTCGTGGCGCTGGTCGTGGCGCTGGCGGTGGCCGGGGTGTGGGGATACCAGACGGCCAACCGGCTGGACCGGCTCAACGTGCGCTACGACCTGTCCTGGCAGGTGCTCGACGGGGCGCTGGCCCGGCGCGCCGTGGTGGCCCGCGCCGTGGCGATCGACGCCTACGGCGGCTCCTCGGAGGGCAGGCGGTTGGCCGCGCTGGCCGACGCCGCCGAGGGCGCACCGCGGCCCGAGCGCGAGTCGTGCGAGAACGAGCTGTCCGCCGCGCTGGCGCTGGTCGACCCCGCGGCGCTGCCGGCTGGCCTGATCGCCGAGCTGGCCGACGCCGAGGCCCGCGTGCTGCTGGCCCGCCGCTTCCACAACGACGCGGTCCGCGACACGCTGGCGCTGGCCGAGCGGCGCCTGGTGCGCACCCTGCGGCTCGGCGGAAGGGCGGCGCTGCCAAGCTATTTCGAGATCGTGGAGCGGCCGCACGCGCTGGCGCACCGCGATCACGGCGTGCTCAACCACCGCACGTCGGCGCGGGTGGTGCTGCTCGACGAGTCCGGCGCGGTGCTGCTGCTGTGCGGGTCGGATCCGGCGATCACCGATCGCCCCGCGCCCAAGTGGTGGTTCACTGTCGGGGGCGAGGTGGCCGGCGGCGAGCGGTTGGCCGAGGCCGCCGCGCGCGAGCTGGCCGAGGAGACCGGCCTGCGGATGCCGCCGGCCGACATGGTCGGCCCCGTCTGGCGGCGCGACGAGGTGTTCGAGTTCAACGGCGCGCTGATCGACAGCGAGGAGTTCTTCTTCGTGTGCCGGACCCGCCGGTTCGAACCCGCCGGCACCGACCGCACGGATTTGGAACGGCGCTACATCCACGGCCACCGCTGGTGTGATGCCGCCGACATCGCCGAACTGGTCGCCGCGGGCCAGACCGTCTACCCGCTGCAGCTGGCCGAACTGCTCGCCCAGGCCAGCGCGCTGGCCGACCGCCGGGCGCCGGCGCAGGCGCCCGCGCTGCGGTCCATCCGCTGAAGTCGCCGGCGGGAAAATCGCTGGTGGCCCACCACTACACTGGTTGGGTACCTGCGAGTGGCAACGGATCGAGAACGGTAGAGGTGTAGGTGGACAGCGCGGCGCAGCACGGCAGCGGGCGAACCGGCACGGCCCGGGTCAAACGCGGCATGGCCGAGATGCTCAAGGGCGGCGTCATCATGGACGTCGTCACCCCCGAGCAGGCCCGCATCGCCGAGGGGGCCGGCGCCGTCGCGGTGATGGCGCTCGAGCGGGTGCCCGCCGACATCCGCGCCCAGGGCGGGGTGTCGCGGATGAGCGACCCCGACATGATCGAGGGCATCATCTCGGCGGTCACCATCCCGGTGATGGCCAAGGCGCGCATCGGGCACTTCGTCGAGGCGCAGATCCTGCAGAGCCTGGGTGTGGACTACGTCGACGAGTCCGAGGTGCTCACGCCCGCCGACTACACCCACCACATCGACAAGTGGAAGTTCACCGTGCCGTTCGTGTGCGGGGCGACCAACCTGGGCGAGGCGCTGCGGCGCATCGGCGAGGGCGCGGCGATGATCCGGTCCAAGGGGGAAGCCGGCACCGGCGACGTCTCCAACGCGACCACCCACATGCGCGCGATCGGCGGCGAGATCCGCCGGCTGGTGTCGCTGTCCGAGGACGAGTTGTACGTGGCGGCAAAGGAGTTGCAGGCGCCGTATGAGCTCGTCGTCGAGGTGGCCCGCGCCGGTAAGCTGCCGGTCACGCTGTTCACCGCTGGCGGCATCGCCACGCCCGCCGACGCGGCGATGATGATGCAGCTCGGCGCCGAGGGCGTGTTCGTCGGTTCGGGCATCTTCAAGTCCGGCGACCCGGCCCAGCGCGCGGCGGCGATCGTCAAGGCCACCACCTTCTTCGACGACCCCGACGTGCTGGCCAAGGTGTCGCGCGGCCTGGGCGAGCCGATGGTCGGCATCAACATAGAACAGGTTGCGCAGTCGCACCGACTCGCCCAGCGCGGCTGGTAAGAACAGTCCGTGTCGATCGAGCAGATCCTCGATCTCGAGCAACTCGAGGTCAACATCTATCGCGGGCGCGTGTTCAGCCCGGACTCGGGTTTCTTCCAGCGCACCTTCGGCGGCCATGTGGCCGGGCAGTCGCTGGTGTCCGCGGTGCGCACCGTCGAGCCGGGGTTCCTGGTCCACTCGCTGCACGGCTACTTCATCCGGCCCGGGGACGCCAAGGCGCCCACGGTTTTCATCGTCGAGCGCCTCCGTGACGGCGGCTCGTTCTGCACCAGGCGCGTCAACGCCATTCAGCACGGCGAAACCATCTTCTCGATGTCGGCGTCGTTCCAGAACGACCAGGAAGGCATCAACCACCAGGACGTCATGCCCTCGGCGCCGCCGCCGGACGGCCTGCCCGGGTTGAGCTCGATGAAGGTCTTCGACGACGCCGGATTCCGCCAGTTCGAGGAGTGGGACGTGCGCATCGTGCCGCAGGACCGCCTGACCCGCCTGCCCGGCAAGGCCTCCCAGCAGCAGGTGTGGTTTCGTCACCGCGATCCGCTGCCCGACGACCCGGTGCTGCACATCTGCGCGCTGGCCTACATGAGCGACCTGACGCTGCTGGGTTCGGCGCAGGTCAGCCACCTCGAGGAGCGTGAGCACCTGCAGGTGGCGTCGCTGGACCACGCGATGTGGTTCATGCGGGTGTTCCGGGCCGACGAGTGGTTGCTCTACGACCAGTCCTCGCCGTCGGCGTGCGCCGGCCGCTCGCTGTGCCAGGGCAAGATCTTCAACTCCTACGGCGAGATGGTGGCGGCGGTCATGCAGGAGGGGCTGACCCGCTTCAAGGCCGGATATCGCTCGTGAGCCGGCCGCGGATCGGCGTTCTGGCACTGCAAGGCGACACCCGCGAGCACCTCGCCGCGCTGGGCGAGGCGGGCGCCGAGGCCATGCCGGTGCGCCGCCGCGCCGAACTCGACGCGGTGGACGGGCTGGTCATTCCCGGCGGGGAGTCGACGACCATGAGCCACCTGCTGCTCGACCTGGACCTGCTGGAGCCGTTGCGGGGGCTGCTGGCCGATGGGCTGCCGGCCTACGGCGCCTGTGCGGGCATGATCATGCTGGCCACCGAGATCCTCGACGCCGGAGCCGGCGGCCGCGAGGCGCTGCCCCTGCGCGGAATCGATATGGTGGTGCGGCGCAACGCGTTCGGACGACAGGTCGACTCGTTCGAGGGTGACATCGGGTTCGCGGGCCTCGACGGTCCGGTGCGGGCGGTGTTCATCCGCGCGCCCTGGGTGGAGCGGACCGGGGACGGCGTTGAGGTGCTGGCCCGGGCCGCCGGGCATGCCGTGGCCGTGCGGCAGGGCTCGGTGCTGGCGACGGCCTTCCATCCGGAGGTGACGGGCGACCGCCGCGTGCACCGGTTGTTCGTCGACATCGTCCGCGGCCCACGCTCGGCGCCCACGTAGACTCGTTTGGCGAACTTTGGAGCGACAGAAGAGGTACGAGAGCCGATGAGCGGCCATTCCAAGTGGGCCACCACCAAGCACAAGAAGGCCGTCGTCGACGCGCGCCGCGGCAAGATGTTCGCCCGGTTGATCAAGAACATCGAGGTCGCGGCCCGCGTCGGTGGCGGTGATCCGGCCGGCAACCCGACGCTGTACGACGCGATCCAGAAGGCCAAGAAGAGCTCGGTGCCCAACGACAACATCGAGAAGGCCCGCAAGCGCGGCGCCGGCGAGGAGGCCGGGGGAGCCGACTGGCAGACCATCACCTACGAGGGCTACGCGCCCAACGGCGTGGCGGTGCTGGTCGAGTGCCTCACCGACAACCGCAACCGCGCCGCCAGCGAGGTGCGGGTGGCGATGACGCGCAACGGCGGCACCATGGCCGACCCGGGTTCGGTGGCCTACCTGTTCACCCGCAAGGGCGTCATCACGTGCGAGAAGAACGGCCTGACCGAGGACGACGTGCTGGCGGCGGTGCTCGAAGCGGGCGCCGAGGACGTCACCGATCTGGGCGACAGCTTCGAAATCCTCACCGAGCCGACCGACCTGGTCGCGGTGCGCACCGCGCTGCAGGACGCCGGGATCGACTACGACTCCGCCGAGGCGGGGTTCCAGCCGTCGGTGACCGTCCCGCTCGACGCCGACGGCGCGCGCAAGGTGATCAAGCTGGTCGACGCGCTCGAGGACAGCGACGACGTGCAGGACGTCTACACCAACGCCGACATCCCCGACGAGATCCTGGCCCAGATCGAGGAGTGACGGCCCGCGCCCGCACGGCGCGTTTCGGCCGGGCCCGTCCCGGGTATCTGTGCAGCTAATCCGCCCGCAGCGCAGCAGCGCGTATTCCACGCAACACCCGACAAACGGAGGTCGGTTCCGCATGGCCGAAATGCTTGTCGAAACCCCGGACGAGGTCGTCAAATTCCTCAAAGCCCAGCACGATCTGATCAAGGACACGTTCGACGAGGTGCTGCACGCGTCGGACCCGAAGGCCCGCGAGGACGCCTTTCAAGACCTGCGCCGGCTACTGGCCGTGCACGAGACCGCCGAGGAGATGGTGGTCCACCCCCTCGTCCGCCGCTCGGTGGACGACGGTGACGCGATCATCGACGCCCGCCTGCAGGAGGAGCACGACGCCAAGGAGGCGATGTCGAGCATCGAAAAGCTCGACATCGCCTCGCAGGAATTCCTCGATGAGCTCACCATGCTGCGCCAGGCGGTGATCGAGCACGCCGGGCAGGAGGAGAATGAGGAGTTCGCCAGACTCGAGGGTGCGCTGGACGCCGAGGCGCGCCAGCGCCTGACCAAGGCCGTGCAGGCGATCGAGGCCATCGGCCCGACCAGGCCGCACCCCGGCGTGGAATCCGCCAAGCTGAATTTCGCCGCGGGGCCGATCGCCGCGCTCGTGGACCGGGTCCGCGACGTCATCTCCCGCGCGCTCGGGTAGCCGTCTAGTCGTACCCGTGGCGCATGTCCTCGACGATGCGCGGGTGTTCCAGGGTTGAGGGTTCCAGCGGGCGGGGCGCGACATCGCCGGAGAACACGGTGGCGGCGTCGAGCACCCGCTGGTCGAGAAAGCGCAACGGCGGTGCGTCGGCAGGCACCCTGGGTGCGGGCGCCGCGCTGCCGCGCTTCGCCAGCGCGAATCCCCAGTCCCCGAACGTCGGCACATGCACGTGGTAGGGCGTGACGGCGTAGCCGGCTGCCCGGATCGTCGAGACCGTCCGCCAGAACGCCGTCGGCGTGGAGAACGGGCTGCCCGACTGCACCACCATCAGTCCGCCGGGCGCCAGGGCGTGCCCGACCAGCGCATAGAACTCGCTGGAATACAGCCGCCCGAGCACGGGCGTGTCGGGGTCGGGCAGGTCGACGATGACCGCATCGAACCGGTCGGCCCGCCCGCGCAGCCAGGTCAGCGCGTCCCCGATCACCACCTGCACGCGCGGGCTGTCCAGGGCGCCGCCGTTGGCCTCGCGCATGGTGGTGCGCGCCAGCTCGATGACGTCGGGGTCGAGCTCGACCTGCACGATCGTGTCCACACCCGGCTGGCGCAGCAGCTCGCGGGCCGCCAGGCCGTCCCCGCCGCCGAGCACCAGCACCGAGCGGGCCCCGGCGCCGAGGGCCGGGTAGACCAGGCTCTCGGTGTAGCGGTACTCGTCGCGCGAGGAGAACTGCAGGCCCCCGTCGAGGTAGAGCCGCATGTCGGCGCCGCGGCGGGTCACCACGATCTCCTGGTAGGGGGTGTGCCGATAGGCGATGATCGGGTCGGCGTAGAGCCGCTGGCGGCTCGTCGTCTCGAGGTCGGCCGACCGCGCCAGCAACGTGGCCAGCAGGCCGAGCGCGGCGGCCAGCGCGCACAGCGCCGTCGCCAGCCCGCGGGCCGAGACGAGGTGCCGCAGCAAAAACACCGACACGACGGCCGCCGCCGTCAGGTTGACGATGCCCGTGGCAGCGGCGCCGCGGATCATGCCGAGCTGCGGCAGCAGGACGAACGGCCACACCAGCCCGCCCAGCAGCGCGCCGAGGTAGTCGGCGGCGTTGAGGTTGGCCAGCGTGCGGCCGGCGTCGGCGGGCCCGGCCGTACGGCCGCGCGACAGCAGCGTCATCAGCAGCGGCACCTCGGCGCCCACCAGGCCGCCGATCAGGGCCGTGCCCGCCGCCAGCACCCACACCGACCCCACCGCGTCGTCCACGAAGGCGAACGTCACGTACAGCGCCGCCGCCGACAGGCCGCCGACGATGCCCAGCAGCGCCTCGACGGCGACGAAGGCGAGCGCCGCGTGCGCCAGCAGCGGCTTGACCAGCAGGGCGCCCGCACCCAGCGCCGCGATGTAGCCGGCGACGATCAGCGAGGTGGCCACGATCCCGCCGCCGTTGAGGCTCGCCGACAGTGTCAGCAGGGCGAGCTCGTAGACGATCCCGCAGGCCGCGCACGCCGCGACGGCGGCCAGCAGCACCGCCCGCCAGCGGCGCGACGGTTGCACCGACGTCACGGGCGTCATGAGAGCGCGGCCGCGATCACTCCTCCGACGGCCAGCAGCATCGCGGCGGTCGCGAACGCCGCCGGATGCAGCTCCGGTTCGCTGACGTGGTCATGGAAGCGACCCGGCACCGCGATCTCCAGGATCACCAGGGCCACGCCCTGCATGACGACTCCGACGATCCCGTACACGGCGACGCCGAGCAGGCCTTGACCCAGCTGGCTGGAGCTGGTGTAGATGGCGGCGATGATGACGGTGGCCAGCGCGGCATACATGGCGCAGGCCAGGACGACCGCGTTCGGGCGCCGCTCGACGAACACCAGCCGGCGGAAATTTCCCGGGGTCAATACATCGACCATCAGGAACCCAGCGATCAGGACGGCGGAGCCGACCAGGAAGTACAGGACGGTGGCCATTACTCCGTGCAGCAGCGGGGCGAACCTGACCGTCCCGAATTCCAGGGCCTGGTACATGACTGTCTCCTTTGCTTTGCCACAGGGTCACTTGGTGCCGCCCGGGCCACCCGGACTGCCTCCCGAGCCGCCGGAGGGGGATCCGGGGGTGAATCCGGGACCGAGGAAGATGAACGACCCGTGGTTGTATCCGGCGTTCAAACCCTCCACGCGGATGCTGCAGGGACGGCTGCCGTCGGGCCCGACGATCACGATGTTGCTGCTGTAGCGCAGGTACTCGTTGTTGCCGCTGGAGGCGCGCGCCGCGGGCTTCTGGTAGCCGGCCAGGGAGTCGGCGACCTGGCCGGGCGATCCGGTGCACGCGTAGCGCGTCCCGTTCGTGTCGTGCGAGTACTCCTGGTAATGGCTCGCGATGTAGGACGCGATGTTCTTGGTCTGCAAGCTGATCCCGAAGACCAGGCACACGATGGCGGCGACGGCCAACCCACCGGCAATCCAGAACAGCCGCGTGCGGCCCACGGCCGGCCCCGGCCGGCCGTGCCGGGTCATGGCCGCCACCGGCTGGCCGTGTAGACCACCGTCCCGCCGGAGTGGCCCGGGTACAGGTGCCAGGTCTGCCAGCGCCAGCCGGTGCCGTCGGGGACCGCGGCCAGCGCGGTCAGGGCGGCGTCGTCGCCGGGGAACGTGCCGCCCAGCCACCCGGGTTCGGCCGCGCACCGCCGGCGCAGGGCGTGCGCGAGCTCGCGGAACGACGCCTCGTCGCGTTCGGTGATGCGGGACCGCAGGTCGTAGCCGGGCGCGTCGGCGTGCCCGGGCAGGTCGCCGCCGTACCCGCGCGCGGTGCAGGAGACCTGCTCGCAGAACCGGCCCCCGGGGTGCTCGACCGTCACGACGTGCGAGGCGCCGAGCACCCCCAGGAGCAGTGCCCCGCCACCGGGGTGGTCGAGCCGGCAGGCGGCCAGCGGCGCGGGTGCGGGCGTGTTGAGCGCGAGGCCGAGCCGCTCCCCGGACACGTCCGCCGGGACCACGGCGAGCTGATGAAGCGGCACCGAAGCGCTCCTAGGGGGCCGACGGCGGGGGCGCGGGGTAGACGGTGAGCTCGCCGGGCAGCACGGGCTTGCCGGTCGAGACCTCCCACGGCATGTCCGCGGCCCAGCGCTCGAACGACAGCAGCGCGGATTCGCCGGCGTCGGCGCAGTCGACGAACTCCATCTCGCCGCCCGCCGGCAGGCCCGTCGTGCCTTCGGTGGTGTAGGAGGCGCGGCCGCGCTCGGACTCGTGGAACGTCACGCCGTCGACGACGTAGGAGTCGCCCGGCCGCAACGCCAGGTCCTTGCGGCCGACCCACATTGCCAGCTCGAGGCGACCGTCGTCCTCTTCGACACTCAGCCAGATCGGCTGGTCGCCGCCCTCCAGCAGGTGCTCCCACCACACGAACGGCCCCTCGCGGAACGTCACCGACCCGCGGACCACGTAGTCGACGCCGCCGTAGCTCACGATGGCGCCGGGGCCGAGCTGCCGCGGGCCGAATTCCGGCATCGCATTGAACGTCAGCGGGTCCTGCCGCCCGGCCTGCTGCGGCTTTTTGGGCTTCCGCAAAGCCACGACCAGCACCACGATCGACGCGATGAACAGCACGGCCGCGAGCACGAACAGCAGTGTTCCCACGCGCACCCTCCATCTCGAGCAAACGTGCGCCTTAAGTTAACAGCATTTTGGCGGGCGGGTGCGTTTGCAAGAAGCCGCCGCACCGCCGCGTGTCCTGACCGCACGGGCCGGGGCCGCCCGCTAGGGTATCGAACAGCTGTTCTAGAAGGTGGGAGCGGGCAATGCGGGTGATGGGCGTGGACCCCGGGCTGACCCGATGCGGGCTGTCGGTCGTCGAGAGCGGGCGCGGGCGCCAGGTCGTCGCGCTGGACGTCGACGTGGTGCGCACGCCCTCGGACACGCCGCTGCCGGAGCGGCTGCTGGCCATCAGCGACGCCGTCGAGCACTGGCTGGACACCCATCACCCGGACGTGGTAGCCATCGAGCGGGTGTTCTCTCAGCACAACGTCTCCACGGTGATGGGCACCGCACAAGCCGGCGGTGTCGTCGCGCTCGCGGCTGCCAGACGCGGCATCGTCGTCCACTTCCACACGCCCAGCGAGGTGAAGGCCGCGGTCACCGGCAACGGGGCCGCCGACAAGACGCAGGTCACCGCCATGGTCACCAGAATCCTTGCGCTGCAAGCCAAACCGACACCGGCCGACGCCGCCGACGCGCTGGCCCTGGCGATCTGCCATTGCTGGCGGGCGCCGATGATCGCCCGGATGGCCGCCGCCGAGGCCATGGCCGCCAAGCAGAAGAACGCCTACCTGGCGAAGCTGAAGGCCGCGCGATGATCGCCTCGGTGCGCGGTGAGGTGCTCGAGGTGGCGCTCGACCACGCGGTGGTCGAGGCCGCCGGCGTGGGCTACCGGGTGAACGCGACGCCGTCGACGCTGGCGACGCTGCGCGCCGGGACCGAAGCCCGGCTGGTCACCGCGATGATCGTGCGCGAGGACTCGATGACGTTGTACGGGTTCGCCGACTCCGACACGCGCGACCTGTTCTTGACGCTGCTGTCGGTCTCGGGCGTGGGACCCCGGCTGGCGATGGCGACGCTGGCCGTGCATGACGCCGCGGCGTTGCGGCAGGCGCTGCACGACGGCGACGTCACGGCGCTGACCCGGGTGCCGGGCATCGGCAAACGCGGGGCCGAGCGGATGGTGCTGGAGCTGCGCGACAAGGTCGGCGCCGCGGCCGGGCCGTCCCCGGCGGGTGCGCCTGGGCTCAACGGGCACGCGGTGCGGGGTCCGGTGGTGGAAGCCCTTGTCGGACTTGGCTTTGCGGCCAAGCAGGCGGAGGAGGCCACCGACAAGGTGCTCGCCGGCGACCCCGACGCAACGACCTCGGGCGTGCTGCGGGCGGCCCTGTCGATGCTGGGCAAGTCCAAATGACGGACGAACCGTTTGAACGCGACCTGTCCCCGTCGCTGACGGTCGGCGAGGGCGACGTCGACGTCAGCCTGCGGCCCCGCTCGCTGCGGGAGTTCATCGGTCAGGGGAGGGTGCGCGAACAGCTGCAGCTGGTCATCGAGGGGGCCAAGAACCGCGGCGGCACCCCCGACCACATCCTGCTGTCCGGCCCGCCGGGGCTGGGCAAGACCTCGCTGGCCATGATCATCGCCGCCGAGCTCGGGTCGTCGCTGCGGGTGACGTCCGGGCCCGCGCTGGAACGCGCCGGCGACCTGGCGGCGATGCTGTCCAACCTGGTTGAGCACGACGTGCTGTTCATCGACGAGATCCACCGCATCGCCCGGCCCGCCGAGGAGATGCTCTACCTGGCGATGGAGGACTTCCGTGTCGACGTGATCGTCGGCAAGGGCCCCGGGGCGACGTCGATTCCGCTGGACGTGGCGCCCTTCACCCTGGTCGGCGCCACCACCCGGTCCGGCGCGCTGACCGGCCCGCTGCGTGACCGGTTCGGGTTCACCGCGCACATGGACTTCTACGAGCCCGCCGAGCTGGAGCTCGTGTTGGCCCGCTCGGCCGGGATCCTGGGCATCGAGTTGGGCGCCGAGGCCGGCGCGGAGATCGCCCGGCGCTCGCGCGGCACGCCCCGGATCGCCAACCGGCTGCTGCGCCGGGTCCGCGACTTCGCCGAGGTGCGCGCCGACGGCGTGATCACCCGTGACGTCGCCAAGTCCGCCCTGCAGGTCTACGACGTCGACGAGCTGGGCCTGGACCGGCTGGACCGGGCGGTGCTCGCGGCGCTGACCCGCAACTTCGGCGGCGGCCCGGTCGGGGTATCGACGCTGGCCGTGGCGGTCGGCGAGGAGGCGGCCACCGTCGAGGAGGTGTGCGAACCGTTCCTGGTGCGCGCGGGGATGG
>Ga0307441_1000074_pt1 | contig 44002 bp, 39 predicted proteins | sample SalMarWE160420MG_FD_202149 | JGI IMG/M metagenome (GOLD analysis project Ga0307441, IMG submission 202149) | Salt marsh sediment microbial communities from the Plum Island Ecosystem LTER, Massachusetts, United States - WE1604-20 | ecosystem: Environmental > Aquatic > Marine > Intertidal zone >... | reverse complement strand
CCACCGCCGCCGGCCTGCTGGTGGCCATCGTGGGGCTGGTGTGCTTCAACGGCCTGCAGAAACGCGTGCGCCTGGTGGTACACCATCTGGAAACGGTGAAGCTGATGCTGGAGAACCGCCTGGCCAGGTCGCTGGCGGCGGCGCCGCAGGATGCGTCCCGGGTCAAGCGCAACGGAACCGACGGGAGCGTGTTCTGATATGCGCTACTTCGACGAACACAAGGGGCGGGTGGAAATCATCCCCATGATCGACATCATGCTGTTCCTGCTGGTGGTGTTCGTGATGATCACTCTGCGCATGATTCCGGCGACCGGTATCGGGTCCCAGTTGCCCAACAGCACGACGGCGAAGCCGATGCCGCGCCCGTCGGTGGTGATTTCGGTGTTGAGCGACGGAACGGTGCGTGTCCACGACCGGGTGATGGCGCCGGCCGAGCTGACGCAATGGCTGAGACGGTACGATCCGGCCAAGACCACTGTGACCATTGCCGGGGCGAAGAAGGCGACGGTGCAGATGCTTCTGCACGTGTTGGATGCGTGTCGGCAGGCCGGCATGACGCATGTCGGAATCGCCGCGCGACCTGTGGATGCAGGAAGACATGCCGGGTAACCGGAGCCACCACTGCCAGAATCGTGAGCTCTCCGTACCGCAGGCCTTTGTGGTCGCCCTGTTGATAGAAAGTCTGTTCACTGTCGCCGCGCTGCGCTACAGCGGCCAGCATCGACCGCAGCCTGTTCCGCAGCCGGTGCCATTCACGGTCACGGTGAGCCCGCTGCCACCGGCTCCGGTCCACAAGCCCAAGCCGACCCCGAAGAAGCCTGCAGTACGTCCCAAGCCGGCACCAAAGCCGAAACCCAAACCCAAGCCCAAGCCGGTACCAAAACCGAAACCCAAACCGAAGCCCAAACCGGTACCCAAGCCCAAGCCGAAACCGGTTCCCAAACCCGCACCGAAACCGAAGCCGGTGCCTCACAGGGCCCGTGTTCGACCGAAGGTGGCGCCGCCGAAGGCACCGGCGCGCACGGCACCGGTTCCCAGGACTCCACCGCCGGCAGTATCCGCCAAGCCCTCGCCCAAGGCTCTGGCGCGCATGACGGTCAGCTTCAAGGATGCAGTACGTTCAGCGGTGAAGAGCGCAGTGCGCTATCCCCGTGCCGCTCAGGCCATGGGAATCGAAGGGGCCACCGAGGTGGCGTTCGAGTATCACGACGGCCAGGCTCGTCACGTGCGGGTGGTACACTCCAGCGGTTCGCCGATCCTCGATCAGGCGGCACTGAACGCCGTTCGGGAGTCCTCCCTGCCGGCGCCCCCCGCGGCGCTGCAGGGGCATACCTTGAGGTTTCGGATCTGGTTGCGCTTTCATTTCAACGGTCAGGGCTGACCGGCGCTACCGCCTGGACGGACCGCTAGCGGTTTTCCCCCACAATTCCCACCGCGCCCGACGAGTCACTGGAACCCCGTGTCGTTGGACGCGTTCGGCAGGCGCCTGCCGCTGTCTCATGGCAGCGGGCGGGTATCGCCGAAAATTCGAGCGGGTTAGAAGCGGTAGCTCGCTGACACGCCGACGATGAAATTGCGCCCCGGTGCCGGCTCGAAGTAGCGGCCGTTGTGGTCCGCGATGATGACCGCGCCCACGTATTTGCGGTCGAAGAGATTGGCCACCCGCACGAACTCGTCGAAGTGTACCCGTTGCACCGACTGTTTGAGGCCGGCCGCCCAGTTGACCACAGAGTAGCCGCTGGCGGAAGCCGAGTTCTGGTCGTCCACATAGACCTTGCTGCGGGCCTGGCCGTCCAACCGGGTGTAGAAGCCGCTGGCGGGCTCGTGCCAGCGCAGTTCGGCGTACACCGTGCTCGCCGGCGCTCCGGGTAGTTGATTGCCGGCGATGGATCCCTGCTCGAAGCGTGCGTGCAGATAGCTGTAGGCCAGATACGCATCGACGTGGTGGCGCAGATGGCTGTCCACGCTGATCTCGACACCATTGCGGTTGGTGCCCCCGTCGTTGCGGTAGCTGGTGCGTCCGTCGACCGATTGGGCAACCACGATCTCGTGAGAGGTATGAATGTGGAAGGCCGCCACCTTGAGCTCCGTGTTCAGGGTGGGAAAGCTCTTCAGGCCGATCTCGTAGTTCTGGCTGGTGGCGGGCCTGAGGTCGAAATTCAGTCCGGACCCACCGGTGCTCTTGTAGGCAAGCTGGGCGAACGTCGGCGTCTCGAAGCCTTCCCCGTAGTTGGCGTACAGATGCAGGCGCGGGCGCAGCTTGTACAGAACGCCGATCACGGGGCTTGTGTGGGAGTAGGTGACGCTGCCGCTGTCGTTGGGATTGGTCGCGGTGATGAAATGGTCCTGGGAATTGAAGTGGACCCGGCTGTGGCGCACGCCGGCGGTGGCCGACCAGCGCTTGGTGAACTGCCACTGGCCTTGCAGGTATTCGTCCACATTGTAGACGGTGTCGTCCTCGTTGCGGCGCAGTGCGCCGATGGTACCGAAGTCGTTCACGAAGCCTTTGCGAAGCTCGTCCATGGTGCCGTAGTTCACGCCGCCCACCCAGGTCAGCGGCGTTCCCATCAGATCGCCTTTATGGGTCCAGCGGGCATCGGCCCCGCCGAAGGTTCGATGCAGGTCAACCACGCCGCCGGAGGAAAGGCCGAAGTCTCCGCTGAAGGGCAGGAACTGCTGGACGCGGTGCCTGCCGCCGTAGCCGAGTATGCGTATGGAGTTGTGGGCGTCGAGTTGATGCTGGATGACCACGCCGGTCTGCCAGTGCCGCAGCGTCTTGCGGGTGTTGTATGCATACGCCCCGGACACCGCCTGTTGCGGGTTCTGGTCATACTGTGCCTGGGTCAGTCCCAGCGGGTCCTCGACATTCGGCTGGTTGAGGGCATCGATGAGCACCGTCACGCTGGTGGCGCCGTCCGGCTTGTAGCGGAACTTGCCGTTGAACTGGTCGCGACGCGCGGCGCTGTGATCGCGGTAGCCGTCGGTGCGGAAACGTGACAGATCCATCATGTAGTTGAGCTTGCCCTGCTGGCCGCCGAACTTCACGCCGGCCCGATAGGAGCGATAGCTGCCGGCCCAGAAGTTCGGTGTGATGGTGGGATGGGCGGGTCCGTTCTCGGTGAATATCTGGATGACGCCGCCGGAGGCGTTTCCATACAACGCCGAGAACGGGCCGCGCAGCACTTCGATGCGCTGGGCGGAACCCAGATCAAAAATTGATGAATCGCCGGAACCGTCGGGCATGGTGGCCGGAATTCCGTCCACCAGCAGTGTCACTCCGCGCACGCCGAACGGAGTGCGTGCGCCGAAGCCGCGCGATGAGATCTGCAGGCCTTCCGCGTAGTCCTGCCGGTTCTGGACCACGATGCCGGGCACCCGGCCGAGACTTTCCGACAGGTTCACCTTGGGCTGCGCCTGCTGAATCTGTTGCTGTGTAACCGAGCTGATGGACAGGGGCAGGTCGTAGCTTGATTCGGGCGTGCGGGTTGCGGTCACCACGATGGGGGCCAGAGGCGTCGGTGCCGAGCCGGCGGCCGTGGGGTCGGCCGAGGTCGTCGGGCCGTTTGCCGCTGCCGCCGTGCCACTGGCGCATGCGATGGTCAGTGCCGCGACCAATCGGGACAGCTTGGGCGCAGCCGGATCCGCGGATGCAAAAGGTTTGTAGCGCAGCGGTTCCATCATGGATATCTCCTTTTGCTTGTTGGATGTCTGACACTGCAAATGCGCGGGCGAAGGCGACCCTGCGCATTGATTTGCCGGTAATCTGCGCCAGCGGACGGAGATGGCGCGATTATCGCCGGCGGATCTGAGACTGCCGGATCACACCCATAACAGGACCTCTCCCAGACCACCCACCGCCCGATCTCCAACCCACCGCTGGACCTGCTGCCCGTCGCGCCCATGTGCGGCGTACCCTGCTTGAGAGAGGTTTTGGCGGAAAAGGTTCAGGAAATTCAGCGAGTGGACCCCCGTACGGCTGAAAGTTGCCGGCAACGGATCGGGCAGTTCCCGCACCAACACAGTGCCCCTGCGCATTCCCAGTCCGAGGCCTGGCCCCACCCTGCCAAGCACGGACACGGTGCCGGCGATCATGCGCGCTGCGCAGTGTTCACCCGTACTGCCGGCAACCAGCAGAAGGCCGCGCCGCATGCGGTCCGCGGCGCGGGCGCCCACGTCACCGTCGACCACCAACGTGCCGCCCTGCAGCCCCGTCCCCTGCCCGGGCAGCGCGGCGCCCGCAAAGTCGCCGGCGGATCCGTGCACGTGGAGACGGCCGGCCGCCATACCGGTGCCCGCATAGGCACCGCAGTTGCCGTGCACCTCCACCTGTCCGCCGGACATGCCATGCGCCACGAACGCGCCGGCGTCTCCGAAGATCTCCACCCGGCCCCCGGCGGTGCCTGCGCCGAGCCCGTCCAGCCGGTCGCAGCTGTCTCGCACCACCAGTGCATCTTCGCGGGAGGCGGAGACCGTCACCTGGAACAACTCGCCGGCGGCCACCGACGCGTTGCCCAGTCGCAGAGGCAAGGCGGCAATCCGGGTCGCATCGAGAGCCGCCAACACGGGCAGGCTCAAATCACTCACGTCCAGTCGCTGAGAGGGGGCTTGCCGCAGAGTCAGGACCACCTCGCTCATGGTGCCAGCTCCCGCAGGTGGTAGTGGTGCGGTCCCAGTTTGCCCCCGAAATTGCCTGCCGAGATGCGCTTGATGCCATGGCGCTGGCCCAGCTCACACAGTGTTCCGATGCCCGTGGTCATGGCCTGGCGCAGGTCCGCATCCGACAGACCGTTGATCACGATCTCTAGCACCGCACCCACGTCCGGGCCCAACTGGCTGGTGGTGACGCCGCGCAGGGTCGGGCAGTAGGCGTCATTGGTGGATGCGGGCACCGAGGAGTACTTGGAACCGATCTTCGATCCGGATCGCACGATGCCGCCCGGGAACGGCATGATTACGTTGGGTGTCCTTCCCATGGCGGCTACCGCGCTCTCGCAGGCGGCCAGTGCACCTTCCACGCCGGCGGCGAGTACCAGCAGATTGCCGCCGCCGATGGCGTTTTGGCGACCGGTGGTCTCCTCGCACAGGAATTCGCCGTCCATCACGGGCACTCTCCAATAACGGCGTCCCCCGACCTGCTTGGAAATCTGGTAGCCGTCGCCGAAGTAGCGCAGGTTGCGCCCCAGGTTCACCGGCTCGCCCTTCAGGCCGGCAAAGATCGCCGAGGTGGGCGCAGTGAGCACGCATTGACCCACGCGCCGTTCCAGGTGCTTGGCCAGGTCCTTTCCGGACATGGCAAACACCAGAACGGACACCCCGGGCCGCCCGTCGGGGGTTTGTTTCCCGTCCAGCGCCTGCTCGATACCGGCCTCTATTCCGCACCCGATCACCGAAGTTGCGAATCCGGTCATGGTGATGGCCGCCTGCTGGGCCCACTTGTGTTCGCACGCGGTGATGATCACCCGGGTCGCCTTCATATCGAACGCTTCCGCGAAGGTGTCGTCGATGGCCACACCGTTGCGGATCACGCTTCGCTCCTCCCGCGGCCCGTATGGACGACCAGTCCACCGCGTCCGTCGTCGGAAAACTCGTCGGAGCCGATCATGAAGTTTTCCATGCGCACGGTCTGAAATTTTTCGAAATAGCGCTGCACACGCCGGGTGATGGACGGGTCGTAGTCGGGGTGCACCGTGTGGGTCCGTCCGTAGACGACTTTCACCAACTGCCCGTCGCGCACCACCAGTTCACCGTCCTTGAACACATAGGCGGGTGTTTCGAACATCCGTTCGCGGTTGTCGTCCGGGTTGTAAACGGTGATGTCGGCCGTCGCCCCTTCGCCCAGGTGGCCCCGGTCGTCCAGGCCCAGCACCCGGGCGGGCCCCGCGCGGGTCATGATGGCGATCTCGTAGAGGTCGTACTCGCGATCCAGGCTGGACAGACGGCTGTGTGCCGCTGCATCGGGATGGATGCGGGTCAGCATTTCGTTGCGGAAGCTGCGGTCCATGAGCAGGCGTATGAGATGGGGATAGCTGGTGAACGGCGCACCGTTGGGATGGTCGGTGGTGAGGAACACCCGCCACGGATCGTCGATATCCAGAAACAGCTCCAACCCGATGGCCCATTGCAGGGCGTTGACGAAGTTCTTGTCCCGGTACCGGAACGGTACGACCCCGCAGCCGGCGTCGCATTCGATGTCCATGCACATCCACTTGTGGGGATGGGCGAAGCGGCGGTTGGCGTACTGATGCATGGTGTCACCGGAGGCGGTGACCGTCTGGCCGAACATGATCTGGCCCACATCCACGGTAACGTTGGGCATGCGCCGCACCGCTTCGGCAATCTCGGCCGCAGCAGAGGAGAATTTGCGGTCTCCTTCGGTGCCGTAGCTGTGGAACTGAATATGGGTCAGGTGCACAGGCAGGCCTTCGGCCGCCTCCATGGTCTTCAAGGTGGTGGTGAAGTTGCCCGGCACACCCAGATTGCTCGCGTGCACGTGCAGGGGATGGGGCACGCCCAGCTCGTACACCGCCCGGGTAAGCGTGCGGATGATGTCCCGGGGAGTGACCCCGTGACTGGCGCTGGCCTCGTCCACGTCCAGCTCGCGCTGATTGAATTTGAACGCGCTGATGCCGCCGGGGTTGACGACCTTGATGCCCAGGCATTGGCTTGCGTGCAGCGTCCATGCGACGTAGTCGTTGATGGCGGCCTGGTCGGTCCCGGTCGCCATCAGGTGCAGAAGCAGCTCGTCGCTGCCCAGCATGGCGTAGCCGCCCTTGTCGACCATGGGTGTGTCGCCCAATTCCAGGTGGGCATGGCGGGCGTTGGACGGCAGCACCGCCGGCTCGAAACAGGCCGTGTAGCCCATTTGCGCGTAGCGGTAGCCGGTCGTCAGGGTGGACGGTGCCGCATGGCCGCAGCCGCTGCGCGAAAGTCCGGTGCGCGGCACCGGGTCTGCCGCATGGTCTTCGGGCAGCATGGTGCGGGCGATGTTCACCTTGCCGCCGCCTATGTGGGTGTGCATGTCGATGGCGCCCGCCATCACCACCTTGCCGCGCAGATCGTATTCCCGATCCACGAGTGTACCGGGTTCTGGCGCGGCTGTGATCTGCCCGTCCCGTATGTACAGATCGTGCACTTCGCCATTGATCTGCCTGGCCGGGTCGTACAACGCCCCGCCGGTCAGTCGGGTCAACATGGAGCCTCCGTGGATGTGATCCGTTCGCTGATTGCCTGCGCGACCGCGGCAACCGACGGCAGCGACGTACTGCGCAAGGCCCGCAGGGGCAGAGATACCACCGCATCGCCCCGAAATGCCGTGCCGCCATGGTCCAGGCCGGGAATGCCGACAGGGATAAAGACCTCGGGCTGGTGGGGAAACTGCAGGTCCGGACGTCCCAGCACCACAGTGGGCACCTGGGTGTCCGGCGGCCCGTGGGTGGGATTGAACGCGGAAATCCAGAGCAGGGCGTCGGCACCGTCGGCCAACGAACGGGCGGTGGACAGGTGATAGGGGTCGTAGCGTGGAAAGCCGCCGGCCAGATCCACGCGCAGCGGATAGCCGGTCTGCCAGGTGCACACCTGATAGGCGGACATGTCGCCGTCGCCCAGCGCCAGCGGCAGCCCGGCGAAGCGCCGCTCCCGGTTGAGGTCTTCAATCAAGCCGGTGGCGCATTGCACGGTAAGGTCCTTGTGTGTGCCCGCCAGTGACGGGGTGGACCAGATCAGCACGCCGTAGGAAGCCTGACTCATCTGCTCGGCCAGGGGGCGCAGCGCGTCCAGAGTCGGGCCTGCCGGTGTGTCTGCCTGCAGCGGGCGTTCGTTGATCAGGCAGCGCAGCGCCGAGAGCAGTTCCGCCAGGTCTTCCATGGCTGCGGGTTGGTAGTGCACGGGCACGTCGGTCGCCGGCGCGCTCCAATCCGCCGGCCCCCCTAGAACCACCAGCCGCCGGGCCTGCAGGGCCTCGGCCTGCATGGCGGATGAGGGTGCGATGACCCGCTCGATCAGTCGTGGAAAGGCGTCGAACAGATCACTGCCCAGCACCACCACCAGATCGGCGCGGTTGCGTACCTCCCCGAGGGTGGTGGTGATCCAACCCCGGTCCTGCAGGACACGCAGGTTGGCATGCAGACTGTCGCCGTGTACATGGTCCAGCGCCGCGCCAATCCCGTCGGACAACGCCAGCACCGCGCGCATCCCTGCTACATCCGTGCCCAGACCGCCGACCACCGGCCGGCGTGCGGTACCGAGCAGCTCGCCGGCCCGGCGGACCGCTTCATCCAGTGAGGCTGCGTCGCCGGCAATGCGCGGTGCTCCGTCGCCGGCGACCGTAAAACCGGACTGGCTGCGGGGACAACCCCCGTCCAGCAGCTCCACGGTACCATCGGCGACCCGCACACGCAGGTCGTCGCACAGCAACCCACAGAACGGACAGGGTACGTGCTCGAAGGAAAGCGGGTCCTCGCTGGTGGGCATGGGCGGCTCCGGGAGATTGCGCACGAGCGCCGGCGCCGGGCTGAGGCCGGCATCGGTTTTCACACCCGAAGCAGGGATCGTGCCACGCCCGGTGTTGCGCGGCCATGGGCATGTTGCAGGCGCTTTTCCCCGGTGTCACAGCCGTTGCACCCGTACCGGTCGTGCATCTTGTCACCTGCCTGAGGTAGGCGGGTGACACACTGCTACGGGACTGGGGCAGTGAACTTCCGATATAGGTGCAAGTGGCCGCGATGGCGGCAAAAAGCCGAGTGGCATGCTAGTTGCTCCATGGCGGCTATGAATGCAATCGCTCGCGATGCAGGTTCCGCCGCCGGCTGCGTATGGGTCGAGGCGCCGGCGCGGCTGCACATGGGCTTTGTCGACCTTGACGGCGAATTAGGACGTCGTTTCGGCAGTCTGGGAATGACGCTGGAGGGTATCGGCGTGCGCCTGTGCGCCACCCCGTCGCGCTCCATGGCCGCCAGCGGCCCGGGTGCCGCCCGGGCGCTGGAGTGCGCGCGACGCCTGGCATCAGCGTGGGGTCTGCCCCAGGCCGTTCGCCTTGACATTGAACAGAGCATTCCGGAGCACGCGGGCCTGGGTTCGGGTACGCAGTCGTCCCTGGCCGTCGGTGCGGCCATCGCCCGTCTCTACGGCAGGCGCACCAATGCCCGCGAAATCGCGCAGCTCACCGATCGGGGTGCGCGTTCGGGTATCGGCATCGGTGCCTTTGAAAGCGGCGGATTCGTCGTAGACGGCGGCCATGCCCCCGGCGTCGAGACCCCGCCGCCGTTGACCGTGCGGCTGGACGTACCGCGCGAGTGGCGGATGCTGCTGGTGCTCGACCGCCAGGGCCAGGGACTGCACGGGAGCGGGGAGACCGCGGCGTTCGAAGCGTTGCCGGCGTTTCCCACCGGCCAGGCTGCACACCTCAGCCATGTGGTGCTGATGCAGGCACTGCCGGCGCTCGCCGAAGCGGATCTTCCCGCCTTCGGCGCTGCGGTGGAAGAAATCCAACGCCGCCTGGGTGACTATTTTGCCGGCGCCCAGGGCGGTCGTTTCAGCAGTCCACGGGTGGCTCGCGCGATGGCGTGGCTGAGTGAGAGGGGTGCCATGGGAATCGGACAGAGCTCATGGGGCCCCACCGGGTTCTGCCTGGTGGAGGGCGAAGAGCGGGCCCAAAGCCTGGCGGGCGACGCGCGGCGCCACTTCCGGGAGACAGACTCGCTGACGTTCCTGGCCTTGTGTCCGCGCAACGTCGGAAGTCGGGTGTGGTACGACGAAGCGGCGATGAACCGGCAGACCGGGACCATCGCCTGACATTGACGAAATCCGGGACCGATCATGGAGAAGCCCTATTTACTGCATATGCTGACCCCTACGCCCAACGTCAGCCCTTTCGACGTCAACCTGGCCTATGACGCGGGTTGGGACGCCGTCACCCCCTACACGGGCGTCGCCCTGGACGATGTGACAGATCTGGTGCAGGACGCGATCTTCTCCCGCGGGCCGAAGGGTGTCCGGCGCACCGGCGTGTTTCTGGGCGGGCGCGACGTGCACCTGGCGGTCGAGATGCTCGAGACCGCGCGCAAGGCCATGGTCCCTCCCTTCGAGGTGTCCGTGTTTGCCGATCCCAGCGGCGCGTTCACCACGGCGGCCGCCATGGTGGCCGCCGTCAAGAAGACACTGACGGGCACTCACCGCAAGCCATTGGACGGCGCCCGCACACTGGTGTTCGGCACCGGACCGGTGGGCGCCATTGCGGCGGTGCTCGCGGCGCGGGAAGGCGCACGGGTGACACTGGCGAGTCACAGCGGCATGGAAGCGGCGCGGCGCGCGGTGACCCTGTGCGGTGAGCGTTACGGCGTGACCATGAACGCCGGCAGCAGCGCCGACGATGAGCACAAGCGCCAGATGTTGGAGGACGCCCAAGTGGTGCTGTCCGCCGCCAAGGCGGGTGTGCAGGTGTTGCCGGCGGCATTGGTAGCCGGTGCCTCGTCGCTGCTGGTGGCCGCCGACGTCAACGCCGTACCCCCGGCGGGCATAGAAGGCGTCGGCGTGCAGGACGACGGTGTCGCCATCGAGGGCTCGCCTAGCGGCGCGGTGGGTATCGGTGCGCTGGCGATCGGTAACGTGAAGTACCAGGTCCAGTACGGGTTGCTGTGCCGGATGCGGGAAGCCGACAAGCCCCAGTATCTGGGGTTCGAACAGGCATATGAGGCGGCGCAATAGGATGCGGGCCAGGTCGGACAGGTTGGTGCTGATTTCCACCGCGGCACGGGCGCTGGCGGCGTCAGCCGTGCGCGGAGGCAGCCGGCCGATCGTGCTGGACTGCTTCGGTGATCGGGAAACTCGCGCCAACGCCCACCGTTACGTCCCGTTGCGCGTGGCGGAGCGTGGCATCGACGCAGCCGCGCTGCGCGCCGACCTCGCGGTGCTGAGGGACGCCCACGGCCCCGGCGTGGTGGTGTACGGAAGCGGGTTCGAGGGTCAACCCGAGTTGCTCGATGGTGTGCGGGCCAGCGGTTACCGGATTGCGGGAAACGATCCGGAGGTGGTGCGTGCCGTGAAGGACCCGGCGGTCTTCCTCCCGGTGCTCGACGCTCTCAAAATTCCCCACCCGGAGGTGTCGTTCGAGCCGCGCCGGGCAGCGGAAGGTTGGCTGGTCAAGAATGCCCGCGCCGACGGCGGCGCGCATGTCCACCGCGCCAGAGGCCAGGAGATGCTGGCCCCCGGCTGGATGTTTCAGCGCGAGGTGACTGGACAGGCCATGTCGGCGTTGTTCGTGGCCGACGGACGGTGCGCCCGGGTCATCGGGTTCAACACCTTGTGGACCGACGCGGACGATCCCTGTAGCCCATTCCGCTATGGTGGGGCCATCAACCACACGGCACTGCCGCGCCGGCAGCGGACTGCGGTCGCGGCCTATGTGGAGGGCCTGGTGCGCGCCTTCTCGCTGAAGGGTATCAACGGGCTGGATTTCATCGCATCGGAGTCCGGTTGTCAGGTGCTCGAGATCAACCCCCGGCCGTGCGCCACTCTGGAACTGTACGAACCCGACGTGCAGACAGGACTGGTAGCGCTCCATGTCCGCGCCTGCGCAGAGCGGCTGCCGCCGGGTCTGTCCCTGGGCCCACGACGCGTGCGTGCCTGCCGCGTCGTGTATGCGCGCCGGGATCTGCACATCGATGCAGGCCGGCGCTGGCCGCGCTGGTGTCGGGACCTGCCGCAGCCGGCGAGCCACATCCGTGCCGGCGAGCCGGTGTGCACGGTGCACGCCAGTGGTGAGCAGGCCGGCACCGTGACGGCTACGGTGAACGCCCGGTGGACGGCGCTGGCGGCGTCGCTGGGGGAATGTCCGGCGGGCGATACGCCGCTGTATGGAGCGGTTCAGTGAGCGGGCAGGCCGCACACGCACCACGGCGATCCGCCGCCTGGTCCGCGAGCGTGAACACTCTGGCCGCTCCGCTGGTGGAGTCGCTGGTTCGCGATGCGCCCCTGCTGGATCTGGCGGTGGAACGCCTGGACAACGGCTGCACCCTGGTGGACGGCGGAATCGATGTCGCGGGCGGTCTGGAGGCCGGCCGGCGCATCGCGGAAATCTGCCTCGGCGGCCTGGGCCGGGTGACGTTGACCCACGGCGAGACCGTCGCGTGGCCGGTCGGGGTCACGGTGCACGCCACGGCGCCGGTGTTGGCCTGCCTGGGCAGCCAGTATGCCGGCTGGAGCCTGAGCCACGGTGAGGGCAAGGGCGCCTTCCACGCCCTGGGGTCGGGGCCTGCGCGCGCACTTTCAGTAAAGGAGGCGCTGTTCGAGGAACTGGAGTACCGCGACCGCGCTGACTCCGGCTGCCTGGTGCTGGAAGTGGACAAGCGCCCGCCCCTTCCGCTGGTGGAAAAGATTGCCGCGGACTGCGGCCTGGCCCCGGCCGATCTGACGCTGATTATGACGCCCACCCGGAGCCTGGCGGGCACCGTGCAGGTGGTGGCGCGGGTGCTGGAGGTGGCGCTGCACAAAGTGCATGCGTTGGCGTTTCCTCTGGACAGCATCGTCGATGGCGTGGGCAGCGCTCCGCTGCCTCCACCGGCCCCGGACTTTGTACAGGCCATGGGGCGCACCAACGACGCCATCCTGTTCGCCGGCCGGGTGCACCTTTATGTGCGCGGCGACGACCAGGCCGCACGCGCGCTCGCCCATTCCCTGCCGGCGCGCGAATCCAGGGACTACGGCCGTCCGTTTGCGGAGGTCTTCAAGTCCTACGAGTACGACTTCTTTCAGATCGATCCCATGCTGTTCAGCCCGGCGGCGGTGGCCGTCAGTGCCCTGGACAGCGGCCGCACATTCCGCGGCGGCGGGGTGGACGAGGAACTGCTGCAGCAATCGTTCGGAGGCCGGTCGTGAAACGGCGGATAGCGATTTTCACGGACGAACCGGGTTGGCACGGTGCGCGCCTGCGGGAGGCGTTCGCGGCCCGGGGTTGCGAAAGCCGGTTCGTTTCCCTGGCGGAGTGCCGGTTGCAGATGGCGGGCGAGCCGCCGGTGGTTCGTATCCCCGGCTTCGAGCCGGAACTGCCCGACGGTGCGTTCGTCCGTGGCGTGCCCCCCGGCACCCTGGAAGAGGTGATATTTCACTTGAACGTGCTGCACGCGCTGCAGGCCATCGGGATTCCCGTGTACAACGACGGGCGTGCCATCGAACGCAGCGTCGACAAGGCCATTACCACCCTGAAACTGGCCCAAGCCGGTCTGCCGGTGCCCGCCACCTGGGTGACTCGCGATCCGGTGCATGCCTGGTCGGTGATGCTGAAGGAACACATGGCGGGCCACACGCTGGTGTGCAAGCCGCTGTTCGGTTCCCAGGGTGAAGGCGTGGTTCGCATCGGTCCGGATACGCCGCTGCCCGACAGCGAGCCCTACAACGGCGTGTATTACCTGCAGCGCTACCTGGACAGCGGCGAGGGGAAGTGGCACGACTGGCGCGTGTTGGTGGTTGGCGGCCGCGCCGTGGCGGCCATGCGGCGCGAGGGCAACGGTTGGATAAGCAACGTGGCGCGCGGCGCCCGCTGCCGTGCGGCCGAACTCGACGACACACTGCGTACTCTCGCGGAAACGGCCACTGCGGCCGTGGGGATGCATTACGCGGGCGTGGACCTGTTGCGGGACACCCATGGCAGGTGGTGGCTGCTCGAGGTCAACAGCATTCCCGCGTGGCGGGGTTTGCAGGGCGTGTGCGGGGTGGATATCGCCCGGACGCTGGCCGACGACTTCCTGCGCTCGGTGGCCGGTGGAGCCGCCCGGCTGGAGGCGGTGGGATGAGCACTTCTGGCGTGGAACGACTCCGGGATGCCTACCTGCGCGCCTGCGAGGTGGAGTTGCAGGCCTTCAAGCCCGGCAACGTCAGCGTGCGCAGCCCCGGCCACGGCATGACGGCGTCCGACTTCCGGCTCAGTGCCAAGGCAAGTGCGCCGGCACTGGCAAGCCCCACTGTGGGGTTGGGTCTGCGCGTCTACCACGCGGTGGCGGACACACGCCGTGCGGTGGGTTGCAACACGAATCTGGGCATCGTGCTGTTGTGTGCCCCCCTTATGCAGGCGGCAATGGACGGCACGGGCCAGGGCCTGCGCGCGGACCTCGGCCGTGTCCTGTGCGCCGCGGGGCGGGACGATGCGGCCTGGGTGTACCGTGCGATCCGAATTGCCGCACCGGGCGGCCTCGGGACCGCGGTGCGCCACGACGTGCATGGAGAACCGCCGTGCAGCGTGATAGAGGGGATGTGGCCGGCGGCCCGCCGTGACCGGATCGCGTTTCAATACGTCAGCGTGTTCAAGGACGTCTTCGGCTGGTCCATGCCGCGCATGCGCGCGTTGCGCGAACGGTGGAAGGACGAGTCATGGGCTGCGGTGGGGGTGTTCCTGGGGCAGTTGGCGAGGGCACGGGACACGCACATCGTGCGCCGGCACGGCAACGCGCTGGCCAGGGAGGTGAGTGCCAAGGCGGCACGTCTGGAGGAGGCGTTGTGTCGCTCGGACGCGCCCGAACAGTTTCTGCCCCGTCTGGAAGAGTTGGACGGGCAATTCAAGCGTGCCGGTGTCAATCCAGGTACCACGGCGGACCTGACGGTCGCAACCCTGCTCGCCGTGCGCTTGGATGACCTGGTGGGCGAACAACGACGGACGCAGCCGGGTCCGTCGGCCCCGTACCGGGTAGGGGGACCGTCCTTGGGCGGTGCCAGTTCACGTAACTATCAGCGGAAGGAGTAGCGAAATGGCAGTCATCAACAAGGTATTGGTTGGCGAGGCACTGGTAGGCGAGGGCAACGAAGTGGCCCACGTCGACCTGATAATGGGTCCCCGCGGCAGTGCTGCCGAAACGGCGTTCTGCAATGCGCTTACCAACAACAAGGACGGCTTCACCACCTTGCTTGCGGTGGTGGCGCCGAATCTGCCCGCAAAGCCGAACACGGTGATGTTCAACAAGGTGACCATCAAGAACGGCGAGCAGGCCACCCAGATGTTCGGCCCAGCGCAGCGTGCCGTGGCCATGGCGGTGGCAGACTGCGTCGAGGACGGCACGATTCCCGCCGACGAGGCCGACGACCTGTTCGTCTGCGTGGGCGTGTTCATCCACTGGATGGCCAAGGACGATGCCAAGATCCAGGATTTCAACTATGAGGCCGTGAAGCAGGCGATCAAACACGCGGTGGCCGGTGAGCCGAAGGCGGCAGACGTCGTTAAACGCAAGAAGTCCGAAACGCATCCGTTTGCGGCGCACGCGTGACGGACTTCGGGGATTGCCCCGGTTCGCCGGGGCAATAGCCCTTGTGCTGTGAGTAGGGCCCGGTTGCAAATGGCGGGAGGTCGGCCATGAAATGTCTGGATTGCGGGGCGACGCTGGAACGGATCGATACCGATCACCTGTTGGGCTGTTGTGGTCTGACGCTGCAGGAATATGCCATCCGTCATCACCTGCCTCTGGACCTGCTGGTGGGCCCGGATCAGATCGAGGCGTCCCGACAGATGCCTCGGTGTCCGGTGCCGCTACGCTATCCTTCGGATCAGGCGCGGGCGGTGTTGCGGGGACTGCAACTGGCCGGCCGGGTTGCCGAAGAAGGCGAGTTGACCGTCATCGCCGGCGAAGTGCGAACCCTGGACCTGATGTTGTGGGACTTGTCCTGGCTTCAGGAGTACGGCTTCCGTTTTCAGCAGGACTACGGTTACGGCGATCAGGCCCACCGGGTGGTGGCGCGCAACCGGCTGGTCGCGCCCACGGCACATGTGCGGCGGGCCCACGGGTATCCGGGTTGCCCGGTGCCACCGCCGGAACTGCTCGACGTGCTGTCGGTATGCGTCGCCCACGCCGCGATCTTGCAGGCCGGGTACTTGTTCCTGGAGCTTCCCGAGCACCGGGACGGTGCTTTTGTGCGCGACGAAATGCTCAACCGACACGGAATCGGCTTCGTGGAGCTGGATGGGGCCGACGGCGCGGAGCAGGTGCTTGTGCGCACCTCGACCACGGACGATACCGCCCGCCTGCTGGGTCTGCTGGATGGACGGCTGGCCGCCATGCCGGGCGTCGCGGAACGCTTTGGCGCCATGGGGCCCCATGCGACGGTTGTCAAGGAACTGGTGTTCGATGCAGCCCATTTCATCACCGACCATCCGGCGAAGTGCTCGAACCTTCATGGCGGGCGTTACGTCCTGCACGTCAAGGTTCATGACCGCATCGATCCGGTGACCGGTTGCGTGGTCGACTACGGCTATCTCAAACGCGTGGTCAATCGACGGGTGATAGAGCGTTTCGACCACCACACCCTCAACTATGCCGCACCCGAACTGGCCTGGCGCTCCAGCACCGAGATGCTGTGTGTGTTCATCTGGGAACAACTGATCGACTATCTGCCGGGATTGCAGGAGCTCCAGTTGTTCGAGACCACCCAGTCATGGTGTACGTACGCCGGCCCCGACCTCGCCGAGTTCCAGCGGTGCGGTCCCAGTCCGCTACAGGGATATTTCGCAGACGGCATGCTGGGTTCATCGCCGCTGCGCAAACTGATCCATCCGGAGCCCGCACCTGCGTTGCGGGCAGTCGATCAGCGGTAGGCGCCCAGATGACTGGCGTCCAGGCGGCCGGTGTGCAGTGCACTGGCGAGCAATACCCCGTGCGCGCCCGCCCGATTCAGGCGCTGCAGGTCGGACTCGTCACGCACCCCACCGGCGGCAAAGAACTGGCGGCCATCGCTCCGGTCCACGGCGTCGCGCACCAGTTCCACTTCCGGTCCGCGGCTGCCGCCGACACGGCCAAGGGCCATCACGATGATCCTTTGCGGCCACAGATCGGGGGCAGTGTCCAGTCCCGCCGGCCCGATGAACCGACGCTCGCGAAAATCGAGGGACAGTACGGCAGCGCGGCCATGATCGCTGGCGACCTCCCGCAACAGGCCCGTATCGGCGAGCGTCTCGCTTCCCAGTACGGGCGTGCAGAATTCCTGCTCCTGAAGACGCCGGTAGTCGTCCCGGCCGCGGATGCCCGCGTCCACCCAAAGTTGCAGGGCAGGGTGCCGTCGGTGCAGGCGTCGAACGATATTCAGATTGTCGCCGGTACCTGTAATGGCGTTCAGGTCGGCGATATACAGCGTGCGAAAGGGGTGCAAAGCAACAAAAGCATCGGCCACCGCGAGCGGATCGCTATCGGGGCACAACGAAGTACGCAGTGCACGGTAGCCTGAGCGCGCGTTGTCGCCGCGGGCGTGCACGGCACGCCCGTCCATGACATCGATGACGGGTATCAGCTCCAAGGCAGACATGTGCGAGTTTTCGTGTATGAGCATATTACCGGCGGTGGCTTGATAGGCCAAGCCATTCCCGCATCGCTGGCCCACGAAGGGGACATGATGCTGCGGGCGTTGGTGACCGATCTGGCTGAAGCCGGGGTGGAGGTGGTGACGACCCGCGATGAACGGTTGGCGCCCACGGATCTGCCCGCGCGCGTCGCGCCCGTCGGGGACCGGCGCCAGAGGGACGCGGCCATGGAGGTGTGTCAGCTCGAGAGCGATGCGGTCTGGCCGATTGCTCCGGAATCCGGTGGTGTGTTGGAGCGGCTCAGCGAACAGTTCATGGACGGGGATCGTGTTTTGCTGAACAGCCGGTCGTCCGCGGTGCGCGTAACCTCCAGCAAGCTGCTCACGGCCCGCCGGTTGAGCGACTGCGGCGTGCCGGTGGTTCCGACCTTCGACCCGCGCCAGTCCATTCCCCCTCAGTACAACCGCTGGGTCCTGAAGCCCGATGACGGAGCGGGTTGCCTGGGCACGCGCATCATCGCCAGCGCGGCCGAGCTGGCTCCTGCGATCGCAGAGCTGGACCCGGAGGTGGAGCATGCCGTCCAACCCTTCGTGGCAGGTTCGGCCGTCAGCCTCAGTCTGTTGTGCGGCGACGGCCGCGCCGCGCTGTTGGCGTGTAACCGCCAGCGCGTGGCCGTGGTCAACGAAGCCTTCTGCCTGCTGGGTTGCGTGGTCAACGACAGTGCGGCGCAGGGGGAATATGCGGCGCCGCTGGCGGCGGATATTGCCGCTGCCCTGCCTGGGCTGTGGGGTTACGTGGGGGTCGATCTTCTGCTCACCGACCGGGGCGCGCAGGTTCTGGAGGTGAATCCGCGTCTCACCTTGTCCTATGTGGGCCTGAGCAATTCCCTGGGTACCAACGCGGCGGCGCTGGTATTGGGACTTCTGGAGGGACAGTGGCCGGATCCCGATATCGCGGCGGGTGCCATGCCGGTGACCGTGAACCTGGAGATTCACTATGCGCCTTGATCCTGTACTGGGCTGGGACCTGGGCGGAGCCCATCTCAAAGGGGCGGCGGTGGACGAACAGGGGCGCGTAGTGCTGGTGCGCCAACTGAGTTGTCCGCTGTGGCGCGGCCTGGAGCACTTTCACGGCGCGGCCGCGCAGCTGCTGGAAATGGCGGGCGATGCCGCCCCCGGACGGCACGCGGTGACCCTGACGGGGGAGCTGGTGGACCTGTTCGAAAGCCGCCGCGAAGGTGTGCGCCGTCTGGTGGACGCGCTGTGCGTTCATCTGCCGGCCGGCGCAGTGACTGTATATGGCGGTCGGAGAGGGTTTCTGAGTCCCGCCGAGGCGGTCCGGCACAGCGGGCAGGTGGCTTCCGCCAACTGGTTGGCAACCGCCTCGCTGCTAGCGCTGCATCTGGACGACGGCGTCCTGGTGGACGTGGGAAGCACCACCACCGACGTCATACCCTTCGCCCAGCGCAGGGTGCGGGCCAACGGGTTTACCGATTACGACCGACTGCGCAGCGCAGAGATGGTATACACCGGCGTGGTGCGCACACCGGTCATGGCCATGGCGCGACGAGTACCGGTGGACGGGCAGTGGGTGCCGTTGATGGCCGAGCATTTTGCCACGGCGGCGGACGTGTACCGTGTCTTGGGCCGGCTCCCTGAACACGCCGACAAGCACCCGAGCGCCGACAACGGTCCGAAGACCCGGCGAGCCAGTGCGCGCCGCCTTGCGCGCATGACAGGGTGCGACCTGGAAGGTGACAGCCTCGAACGGTGGCGGTTGGTGGCTGCTCACCTGGCCGAGCGCCAGCTGCAGGGCTTGCAGGCCGCCTGCGAACGGGTCCTGTCGCGGCGTGGTCTCAGCGGCCGGGCTCCGTTGGTGGGCGCGGGCGTGGGGCGGTTTGTGGTGCGGGCGCTGGCGACGCGGCTGGGTCGCCCCTATGTGGACTTCTGCGATCTGGTGGGTGGTTCGGACGAAGTCGGAGACGACGATCCCGCCGACTGTGCGCCTGCCGTGGCGGTAGCACGTCTGGCCCAGGAACCGGAGGCGCTTCCATGAGCCTGCCCATGTTGGCCGAGCTGCCGTACAGGCATGACAGCGGCGAGCTGTTCGATGCGATTGCCGACCGTCCCTGGGCGGTCTTCCTGGATAGCGGCCACCCGTACGGGACCCAGGGTCGCTACGACGTGCTGGCCTGCGATCCCGTGGTCACCGTGACGACTCGGGGTGCGGTTACAGAAGTCCGCTCCAGTGCCGGCGCCATGCTGTCGCCGCGGGATCCGTTCGCGCTGTTGCGCGAGCAGCTGGGGGTGCCGGCCCCGGGTGTTGCCGGGTTGCCGTTCTGCGGCGGTGCCATCGGCTACTTCGCCTACGATCTCGCGCGCCGTCTCGAGCGACTGCCGACGATCTGTGAGGACGCGGAGCAGATACCCCAAATGGCGGTGGGTCTCTACGACTGGGCGGTGGTGGTGGACCACGGGGACAGGCGCTGCTATCTGGTGTCCCAGAATCGCGATCCGGGCACGGCGTCCTGTTGGGAGGCCCTCCGGCGTCTGTTCTCCTCGCCGGTGCCGGCCCGGCAGCGCCGGCCGTTACGAGTGGTCGAGCCCGTGCGCTCGAACATGACGTTCGGCGCTTACCGCGACGCTTTTCGACGCATCGAGCACTACATCCGCGAGGGCGACTGCTACCAGGTGAATCTGGCGCAACGTTTCAGCGCTACGGTGGACGGCGACCCCTGGGAGGCGTACCGGCGTCTTCGGCGCATCAACAGCGCACCCTTCGGGGCTTTTCTGAACACGCCTTGGGCGCAGGTGCTGAGCGCCTCGCCAGAGCGGTTCCTGCAGGTTCGCGGTGCCACGGTGACGACCAAGCCCATCAAGGGCACCAGGGGTCGCAGTGCCGACCCGCTGGAGGACCGCGCATTGGCCCGCGAGCTGTGTGCCAGCGCCAAGGACCATGCCGAGAACCTGATGATCGTGGATCTGCTGCGCAACGATATCGGTAAGTGCTGCGTCACCGGTTCCGTCCATGTGCCGAAGTTGTTCGCTCTGGAAAGCTTTGCCACGGTACATCATCTGGTCAGCACCGTTACCGGAACGTTGGCACCTGACGTACACGCACTGGAATTGCTGCGGGCGTGCTTTCCCGGCGGGTCCATCACCGGTGCGCCCAAGTTACGCGCCATGGAGATCATCGAGGAGCTCGAGCCACACCGGCGGGGTGTCTATTGCGGTGCCGTCGGCTATGTGGGCTTCGATGGCGCCATGGACACCAATATCGCGATCCGCACCCTGGTCCATTCCGAGGGTACCGCGCGGTTCTGGGCCGGCGGCGGTATCGTGGCCGACTCGGAGCTGGAAGCTGAATACCAGGAGACGTTCGACAAGGCGGCGGCTTTGCTGAAACTGTTGGACGCCGGGAGCCTCGACCGACGGAGTCGTGTCCATGTGGGTGGTTAAGCTGGGGGGCAGCCTGGCGAAGAGCCGACATTTGCCGGAGTGGCTGGACACGCTGGCCAGCCACGGGGCAGGTAAGGTGGTCATCGTTCCGGGCGGCGGTCCGTTTGCCGATCAGGTGCGCATCACACAATCCCAGTTGCGGTTCAGCGATACGGCCGCCCATTGCATGGCGGTACTGGCCATGGAGCAGTACGGCATCATGCTGCTGGACATGTGTCCCCAGCTGACCGCTGCCGGCACGCCTGCTCAACTGGGCCGGCTCACGGAAGGAGGCGGTGCCTGCGTGTGGATGCCCACACGCATGGTGCTGGCCGACCAGTCCCTGTCGGCCAGTTGGGCCGTCACCTCCGACAGTCTGGCGGCCTGGCTGGCCCGCAGGCTGCACGCCGAAAGTCTTGTACTGGTGAAGTCCGTGCAACCCGGCGGACGGTCGATGTCGTGCGAACAGCTGCAGAGTCGGGGCGTCGTGGATCAGGCGTTCCACGCGCATATCCGCGACGCGTGCTTTTCCAGCTGGCTGTGCGGGCCCGACGACGCCACGCGTGTGGGGCGGGCACTGGGCGGGGCGGAAGATCCCGGCGTGCCCCTATTCGCAGATCGGGTGTACCGCGCGGCGGCGCTTCGCGTGCACGAGCCGCACTGCTGAGCTCAAGAGACCTAACCGCACTCGCTCCGTTTTGCAGGACGTAAAATGGGGCTCCGCCAGCGGCGACCCCCATAGTGCTAACAGGCCCTGACTCTCACGGATTGCAGCCCACCCGCGGGTGGAGGGATAACCTGCATGTTCCTGTGGGACAGGATTCCCCGCGGCTGATGCACTGGTATAGTTGGATCCTTCGGCGATGTGCAGGGTTGTACAACAGGACTTGTCGGAGGACTCAATGCGCCATTCAAGCCCGGGTTTTCGTTCCACTGCGGCGAGGCCTTTCCGAACGGGCTGGTTGTTGGTGGTCGCCGTCATCTGTGTGGCCATGGCCACACCCGCATGGGCCGATGAGCCCCAATTTCCCGCCCATGCGCCCTGGTTCAATGTCAGCCAGCCTCTCACCGCCCGGGAGCTGCGCGGGCATGTGGTGCTACTGGACTTCTTCACGCCGGGCTGCATCAACTGCATACATCTGCTGCCGGAAACGGCCAAGCTGGAACAAGAATTCGGGCGCCGGCTGGTCATCATCGGGGTCAATTCGCCCAAGTTCACCGCGTCACGCAGCAGCGGCAATATCGAAGGCTTCCTGCAGCGTTACGACATCCGCCACCCGGTGGTGACCGATCAGGGCATGGTGCTGTGGAACCACTATGGTGTCATCGCCTGGCCCACGCAGCTGCTGCTGGGCCCGCAGGGCAACGTGGTCGGGCGCTACATCGGCGAGGGCCACTATTCCGCTATCCGCAAGGCCGTTATCAGGACACTGGCCAATGCGCGCCAGGCCGGCATGCTGAGCACGCAGATGCTACCCCTGAAACCCATCGTGCACCGCAGCCAAGGCTTGCTGCAGCCGGGCAAGGTGGCCGTCAATGGCCGCTATGTGGCGGTCAGCGATACCGGTCACAATCGGGTGGTCCTGCTCGACCACGCGGGCAGGGTGGTGAGGGTCGTCGGCAACGGGCATCGCGGTGCGCGCAATGGCCCGTCCGGCCAGGCCGAGTTCGACGGCCCCCAGGGGCTGGCCTTCCACGGCGCCACATTGTACGTGGCGGATACCGGCAATGCGCTGATCCGGGCGGTGGACCTGAAGAACGGTCGGGTGAGTACAGTGGCCGGCAACGGCCGGCGCGAGTACGGCGTCAGGGGGATGCACGCCGCCCGCAGCGTGGCCCTCAACTCACCCTGGGGGCTGCAGGTGGTGGGCAATGACCTGTACATAGCCATGGCCGGCGATCATCAGGTCTGGAAACTTGACCTGTCCAGCAAACGCATCGGACCCTACGCGGGCAATGGCATGGAAGGCATCGGCGACGGTCCGCGCCAGCAGGCGAGCTTCGCTCAGAGCAGTGCCCTGGCTTACCATCAGGGCGTGCTCTATGTCGCCGATCCTGAAGCGTCCGCTCTGCGGCGCATCGATCTCGACACCGGCGATGTGCGCACCCTGGTCGGCAAGGGGCTCTTCACCTTCGGCTTGCGCAACGGACCTGCGGGGCAGGCGCTGCTGCAGCACGATCAAGGTATCGCGTGGCTCGACCATCGCCTGTATATCGCCGACACGTTCAACAACGCTATTCGCGTACTGGACCTCAAGACCCGTCGGGTGACGACCCTCAGCACCGGCCTTGCGCAGCCGGGCGGCATCGCCGTGCTCAACAGTCATACCCTGCTGGTGGCGGACACCAATGCCGACCGCATCGTCGCCGTCAATATCCGCACAGGCAGCCATCGTCGCTGGGCGGTCAAGGGACTCTGAGACGCTGTGGGGCTCGCGCTCGGAACGGCGGCGATGACGGGCATGGTCGGCAGCCGTTTGCGTATGGACCACTAGGACGGGCTGGGCTTGTTAGGAGTCCATCGGCCCGTTGAGTTTCGGGAAGCCCGACACACAACAGCGGCACGAAGATAACGTCCTGTTGGGGCGCTTGCGCCGTCAGCTCAACCGACAATGTCCAAGCGCAGCCGCGGCCTCCGGCACGCCGCGTCCGTATCCCGCTGCCGTCGGCCGATGCCGGATTCTTGCCTTGGTGTCTTCTGTATTAGGTCTGCCGCCGCCGTTTTTCCTTGGAAACGATAGGGGCACAGCCCGCTACCGGCATAAAGAAGCGGTGAAGCCGTCGCGGCCCATAAATAGGTTGTTTACGAATAATTTTAAACCGATAGAATTACCGTTTTGCCGCAGAGTCCCTCTCCCTCCGAAGGTGTCATGACGCAACTCGAAGCACTCCACCATCGCTATGGCCCGAGATACAAATGGCTGGTGACGCTCACCGTGCTGCTTGGGCTGGTGGCTCTGGGGATGTCGATCACCATCGTCAACGTGGCCACGCCCTTCATCAAAGGCGCCTTCGGCATGAGTGCCGAGCAGGTGCAATGGTTGTCCACGGGCTTTCTCGCGGCGACTACCGTGTCGCTGCTGGTTGCCCCCTGGCTGGTCAGTGCGTTCGGTCAGCGCGCCACCTATATCGGCCTGCTGACGGTATTCATCGTTGCCTCCCTGGTCGGCGGGACGGCCACTACCATGGATGCGGTGATTGCGGCGCGCATCGTCCAGGGCGCCATGACCGGCATCATCCGGCCGGTGGCCCTGGAAGCGCTGTTCTCCGTGTATCCGGCGGACCAGCGCGGCATGGCCACCGCCATGTACGGCATGAGCCTGGGGCTGCCGCTGACCCTGGCCACCGTGATCGGCGGTTGGCTGGTGGAAAACGAGAGCTGGCGCTATGTGTTCTTCATCGTTCCGCCCATTTGCGCCGCGGCGATTGTCATGGGTTTCTTCTTTCTGCCCACCAGGGAGTCGTCCGGCCCCCGACCGGCCTTTGACTGGCTGGGTGCGGTACTGCTGTTCACGGCGATCTTCAGCATCCTTTCGGCTCTGTCCAACGGCCAGCGCTGGGGGTGGGACAGTCCGCTGATCCTGGAACTGGAAGCGCTCTCCGCGGTGACCACCCTGGTCTTCGTCTGGTGGGAGCGGCGGGTGGAACGGCCTCTGCTGGATCTGGGCATCTTTCTCAGCAAAGGGTTCATGGCGGGAGCGTTCGCACTGTTCCTGTTCGGCGGCGCCTTCTACGGCATCATGTACCTGCTGCCGGATTTCGTGCAGCTGATACTGCACTACTCGCCCATCACGGCGGGGATGCTGTTCACCCCGTCCACCCTGGTGCTGGCCATTCTCGTGCCGTTGGTGGGCAAACTCAGCGATCGTCTGCCGCCGCATTATCTGACCCTGCCCGGGCTGTTCTTCTCCATCTGGGCGGTGGAGCGCATGGCCCATGTGGACTGGAATACGTCGTTCGCGTCCCTGGCCGCCTCAATGGCCATCCTCAGCGTGGGCATGGCGGCGTTCCCGCCGCCCACCCTGTCGCGGGCCATTTCCGCCCTGCCGCCGCGGCTGATCGGGTACGGCTCCGGTGCCATCAATTTCGCCCTGCAACTGGGCGGCGCCTTCGGCACCGCGGCGCTGGTCACCATGCTGGATAGGCGCACCCTGTTCCACGGCGATCAGCTGACCGCCCAGCTCAATGCCGGCAACCCGATGGCCCGGCAGGCGCTGGCGCAGCTGCACGGTTTGCTGGCCCATGACGGAACCAACTCGGCTTACCAGGCGGCGGGTGCGGCTCACCTGCTGGAGGGCATCGACCGGATCTGGTCTTTGATCCTCGCCTATCAGGACGGCTTTCTGCTGGTGGTGATCGGCCTGCTGCTGGTGGTCATACCCTCGCTGCTGCTGAGCCGATGGGGCAGTTGGTCGGGGGAGGCAAAGGGGGCCTCCGAGTAGAACCGGAATCGCCTGGAGCGTTACCGGCCCCCCCCGGCGCACGGCGCTCACCTGCCGGCGCCCCATGAACTTGATCGATGCAATGACGGGAAACCGCTGAACATGTCTGAACACGACGAAACACCGAACCCACGGATGTCACGTGCCGGTTCATCCACCGCCTACCTGAAACTGGCCGTGGTGGTTGTCCTGGCCATCGCCGCCCTGGTATGGCTCGTGCAATGGATACAATACCGCCGCAACCACGTGAGCGCTGACGACGCCCGGGTCAAGACGGCCGAAGTGACCGTCAGCAGCCGGGTGCCGGGTCGGGTGCTGGAGTTCTCCCACATCGGGGGGGATCACCTCAAACAGGGGGCGGTGGTGGCGAGACTGTACAGCCGACCGCAGGAGCTCAAGCTCCAGGAGCTCAAGGATCGGGTCGCCGGTATTCGGGCCGAAATCGACTATCAGCAGCAGGACATGGCGATGACCGGGCATCAGCTCCAGGGAGGCATCCAGGAGGCCAAGCGTCTGCTCGACACCGACCAGGCTGCCATGCAGGCGGCCAAGGCCGGTCTGGAGCAGGCCCGCAAGACCTTTCACCGCTCCGAGCGGCTGTTCAGGAAGCACATGGTGTCGGGCCAACAGCGCGACCTGGACTACTATCATCTGTTGTCGGCCCAGGCGGATTATCAGCGCGCCGACCGGCAGGTCAAGATGGACAGCACCTCTCTCGCCAACGCCCGCGGCGGGCTGCTGACCAATCCGCAGATGGCTCTGCCCACCAGGGATCTGCTGAAAGCCAAGCTGGTGGTCACCCGCAAGAAGCTCGCCGAGGCGCAGGCCGCGCTGCAGCGGGAACAGGTCCAACTCGACGACCGGGTGGTGCGCAGTCCCCTGGATGGCGTGGTGGACAAGACCTTTATCCAACCCGGTGAATATGTCTCCGCAGGCCAGCCCATCCTGATGATGCACGCGCCCGACGATGTCTGGATCGAGGCGAATATCAAGGAAACGGAGGTCGACGAACTCCGCAAGGGGCAGCCGGTAAGCATCCATGTGGATGCGTACCCGAATCAGACATTCCGCGGGCATGTGCGGGTGATCGGCCATGCCGCCACCAGCCAGTTCGCCCTGCTGCCTGACCCTAATCCCTCGGGCAATTTCACCAAGATCACCCAGCGCATTCCCGTGCGCATCGCCATCGACCAGGGACACAAGGCCCGTTTGAGCCCGGGTATGATGGTGGAAGTGGACGTCGACGTGAGCAACCGTCCAACGGGAGGATAGACCATGTACCGGACCTTATTGCTGGCCTTCGACGGCTCCGCGGAAGGGCGGGCAGCGTTGCAGCAGGGCATCGACCTGGCGCGTCTGTGTCACGCCCGAGTGCATCTGCTGTCCGTGCTGAAAATCGCCGCGGGCGCCGAGTACGGCGAGGGACTGTTTTCGCTGGACGACTTCGAAGGCGAAAACGTCCGCCACCTGAGGGAACTGGTCGCCGAAGGGCTTGCGCTGATCCGTGCCGAGGGCGTTGCAACGGTCGACGGACATATCGCCTTCGGCCAGCCGGTGGAGCAGATCCAGCATCTGGCCCGCAAAGTGGCCGCCGACCTGATCGTGGTCGGCCATCACCACCGGGGGCCCCTGGCGCGCTGGTGGCAGGGTTCTCTCAGCCACGGCCTCATCGATCACGTGGACTGCAGCGTGTTGGTCGCACTGGCCCGATAAGCGGGGCAGGGCAAGCCGGATCGTCAACCCCATGCGTAGGGTAGGCGACACCCCCATCCCTTATCGGTCAAGGCATGCCAAGGCCACGGTCGACGCCGCCGCGTCAGTTGCCGGCCTGCCGCCCGGGCCCAGGCATGGGCCGCACGCATCAGGCCGCCTCGCCGCCCTGCGGATACAGGTGCACATCCCGTTGGGGGAAGGGGATGGAAACGCCGTTGCTGTCGAACGCCCCCTTGATCCGCTCCAGCAGATCCGATCGAACCGCCCAGTAGTCGCCGCTGTTGACCCACGGACGGACGTTGAGATTGACACTGTTGTCGGCAAGCTCGGCGATACTCACCGCCGGCGCCGGGTCCTTGAGGATTCGCTCGTCGTCCGCCATGACCTGGTTGATGAGTTCGCGTGCCTTGGCGATGTCATCGTCGTAGCCGATGCAGAACACCATGTCTACACGGCGGGTCGCTCGGGCGGTGACGTTTACGATCGTGCCCCGAAAGATCGCGCCGTTGGGGACGGTGATCTCGCGGTTGTCGCCGGTGCGCATAATGGTGCTGAACACCTGGATGTGTTCCACGACGCCGGCAGTGCCGGCCGCTTCGATATAGTCGCCCGCCTTGAACGGCCGGAATATGATGAGCATGACGCCGGCGGAAAAATTGGAGAGCGAGTCCTTGACCGCCAAACCGACCGCCAGGCCGGCGGCGCCCAACAGAGCCAGCAGTGAGGTGGTGTTGATGCCCAACTGGTCCAATGCCGCGATCGCTACCGCCACCAGCAACACGGCATAGCCGATGGAGCCGAGGAATTTGCTCAAAGTGGCATCCACCTTGGAGCGATCCATGACCCGATGAAACACGGCAATGATCACCTTGGCCAGCCAGCGCCCGACGAGAAACACCAGCGCGGCCGTGGCGAGTTTGATGCCCCAGGGAATCAAATACGTATCCAGGTAGAAGCTGAAGGTGGTCGGATCAAGGTTTGTCATTGGACTCTGGCTCCATCGTTGTTTGAGAACAGGCAGCGGTACCAGCGCGACGCGAATGGGCGCGGCCGGGGCCGGTGTCGTCTCGAAGTGCACTGCTATCCATTTCCGGTGCGGGCATCGCGTTATGGCGCCCCCTTTAGCGCGTCGTTCAGCGGCTGCAGCCGATTCGCCCACAGCCGTGTCCCCAGACGCCACGTCGTCGGTGCGAGCGACGGCGTGGCGGTATCCGCAGAATCGCCTACCCCCTCATCGGGGTCAAGCGCCTTGTCGCGACGCACAAGTTCCGCACTACGCGCCCATGGCGTGGGCGTCCTTCCGCCAGGTCTACAAGGGGCCGATGTCCTGCGCGCACCGCCCAGGTCCGACCGGGGCAGGGCCCGCCGGTCAAGTCCCGGTGGGCCCTGTCGGGTGGGCGGACCGGGTTGACGCGGAGTTGGATCGAGTTGAGCCCAACGGACCAGACTCCGACCACGATTCTGTTCGAATCCGTCGACCCGCGAAGGTGCGGTGGTCCGGGACGGACGTCTCGGAGGGAACAGGTAAAGGCCGGGAGGGGCACCCGCAGGTTGGGCTTCGATTGGCTCAGCCCAACCCACGGATACGGCGTGGCCCGTGAAGCTTCAGCGCCCCGGCTCGACCGCGGTCCGGAAGGCGTTGCAACGTGAATCAGGCAGCCTTGAACTCGGACCGCGGTGGATCCCGTGGCTGCTTGAGCGTCACCAGTTCCTCGGCGCTGGTGGGGTGAATGGCCACGGTGTCGTCCAGGTGCCCCTTGGTGGCGCCCATCTTTACCGCCACCGCAAACCCCTGCAGCATCTCGTCGACGCCGTCCCCGATGAGGTGTACGCCCACCACGCGTTCCTCGCTGCCGGCGCACACCAGTTTCATGGCGGTGGTCGAGCCACGCTCGGCCAGGGCGTAGCGCATAGGCGTAAAGCGGGTTTCGTAGACCGTTATGTCGTTGCCGTAGCGTTCCCGCGCCTGGGACTCGGTGAGTCCGACCGTACCCACCGGCGGGTGGGCAAACACCACCGTAGGGACATTGTCGTAGTCCAGACGCCCATGGAACCAATCGTCAAACAGACGCCGCGCGAGCCGCCGGCCGGCGGCAATCGCGACCGGTGTCAGGGGTGTGCGGCCGGTGACATCGCCGATGGCATAGACGCCCGGCACACTGGTATTCTGCCACTCATCGGTGCTGATGACGCCGCCGGGCCCTGTCGCGATACCGGCTGCTTCCAGGTGCAGGCCCGCGGTGGCCGGCGCTCGGCCGACCGCCCAGATCACCCGGTCGAAGCCGCCAAGAACCGCCCCGTCGGCGCCCCGAACGGCGAGGCCGTTGCCGTCGGGCTCGATGGCTGCCACCTGAAAAGGCAGCCGCATTTCGATCCCTTGTTGCGCCATTTCCTCCATGAGAACTCCGCTCACCATCTCGTCGAACGCCTCCAGTACGCGGGGTTCCAGTCCGACGACCGTCACCTCGCTGCCCAGAGCGCGCAGCACGCCGGCCAACTCGACGCCGATGTAGCCCGCACCTATCACAGCCACACTGCGCGGCTGTTCGGTAAGAGCGAAAAAGCCGTCGGAGGTGATGCCCAGTTCGGCGCCGGGCACCGGTGGCACCACCGCTCGCCCACCGGTGGCGATGACCACATGGTCGGCAGTGTACAAACGACCGCTCACCTCGACGGTGCGTGCAGCACGGAACCGCGCCGTGCCGCGGATCACATCGGCGCCGATGCGTTCTGCATACCCGTCCCAGTACTCGTTTATGCCGGCTACGTAGGCCTCGCGACGGGAGACCAGTTGCGCCCAGTCCACGCCACGGCGTTCCACCTTCACACCGAATCCCGGTGCATCGGCGGCGGCCTGCGCCAGGGCGGCCGCATACCACATCACCTTCTTGGGCACACAGCCGGCATTCAGGCAGGTGCCACCGAGTTTGCGCTGTTCGACGATCGCGACGCGCCGCCCCAGTCGGGCGGCCTGTTCCGCAGCCGCGAGCCCACCGCTGCCTCCGCCGATGGCAATCAGGTCATAGTGTCTGTCGACAATCATGGATGAACTCTCCCGCATGGACCACCAGAGTCAGGCCGGTCGCCAGGGGCCGGGCAGTTCCGGCTCCCGGCGACCGGCACCTATCAGGCCGCGTCGCGGTGACGGGCCTTGATCCACTCGTCCAGGGCTTCGGAATCGCCCAGGTAGTGGCCGTTGACGAACACCTGGGGCACGGTGTCGCGCCCGGTTGCCGCGCGCACCGATCGGATGGTGACGTCGCGGTTCAATTGGATTTCCTCATAGGCGTAGCCGTACTCGGCAAGCATGCCCTTGGCCCGAGCGCAGAAGGGGCAGCCAGTCTTGGTGAACACTGTGATGTCGGCGGGTTTGTCCGCGTTCGGATTGACGTATGCCAGCATGGTGTCGGCATCGGACACCTCGTACGGGTCTCCGGGCACATCCGGCTCTATGAACATCTTTTCGATTACGCCGTCGCGCACCAGCATGGAGTAGCGCCAGGAGCGCTTTCCGAACCCGAGATCGTTCTTGTCCACCAGCATGCCCATGGCCTGGGTGAACTCGCCGTTGCCGTCCGGAACAAACGTGATGTTGTCGGCTCCCTGGTCCTTGCGCCACTCGTTCATGACAAAGGCGTCGTTGACAGAGACGCAGACGATCTCATCGATCCCGTTGGCGCGGAAGGTGTCCGCCAGCTCGTTGAACCGCGGCACGTGGGACGACGAGCAGGTGGGGGTGAACGCACCCGGCAGGGAGAACACCACCACGCTGCGCCCGGCGAAGATTTCCTCGCTGGATCTGTCCACCCACTCGTTGTGCTCGCGGGTCTTGAATGTGACGTTGGGGATACGCTGCCCTTCGCGGTTGTGGAACATGTGTCTGTCTCCTGTATCAGTCCGGTAAAGAGTCGGCCGCGACGCTCTGTTGCGGCCATGTGTTCAGACTATAGGGGTCGAGAATGTTTGTGAAATTGATTATGTTTAGAATATAGATAGCGAAAGACTATCATCGTGACTGCTGGCCTCTGCATTGCAGGCACGGTTCCGGCACGCCCCACGACGATCGATTTTCCGCCACGCCTTTTCATGGAAATGGAAAGCGACCGTGTTTACGGCGGGCTCCACCAGGGCAATGGCGCTACCGACCAGCGCGTCGCCGGTCAGCAGGTAGCTGACCGTGAACGCGATGGAGAAGTGCAGGGCTGCGAATGTGACGGTCTTGACCATGACTCTTCCTCCTATGGGAGCCATGATAGCGGGACCGTGCATTGATCCCATTGAATTGTTTTCATTTAGTTGATAGGAAATGCCTATGGGGTCCCTGAAAGCGAGGCAGGTGAGCCTTGGCGGGCCATCGGCCGTAGAGCACGGCCGCGTTGCCATGTTGCAGGTCAAAGACTTCCGGCTCCGGCGGAGCGTGGTTGCAAGAGCAGGTGGATGGCGGGTGGGGTGGCGTACGCCGTCACCCTGTCCCGATGCGGGGGTGTCGGACGGCCGCCCGGTGGGGCAGGGCTGCCGGGAAAGCGAGTTAAGGTTGGCGCGTGCTGTTCGCCGTGGCTATACGGTCAATGCTGGCCAGGAGCCGCATGGATACGGTTTCCGCCTTCTCTTTTGGCGGCATAACAGGCCCGGTCGGCGAGTGCGATGGTCTCCGCGATGGTGCGCTGTCCTTGCACAGCCACAATGCCGACGCTGGTGCTGATGGAAAACCGTTGTGCCCGCCAATAGAACTGGAAGTCTTTGACTACGACAAGTATCTTCTCCGCCAGACGCAGCGCCCGCTCCATCGGGCAGTATTCCATGAGCACCGCGAATTCGTCACCGCCGAGGCGCGCGAGGGTATCGCGGGAACGCATCTGTCCCTGGAGCAAGGCGGCGAGCTGGCGCAACAGCTCGTCACCGGCCACGTGCCCGCAGGTGTCGTTGATGAACTTGAACTGATCGAGGTCCAGGAAGCACAAGGCGTGGCTGTTGCCGGTTTCGCCCGTCGTCGACAGCACACGCTGCAGTCGCCGTTCGAATTCCCGCCGGTTGATCAGGTTCGTAAGGGTGTCGTGGGTGGCCTGATAGGCAAGCTGTTCTTCCAGATTGCGTCTTTCGGTGATGTCCCGACAGACCACCAGCAGGCGGGGTTCCTTGGTGTCAGGGTCCAGCGCAACGCGCTGATGAACCCAGAAGCTCGACCCGTCTCTGCACAGCTTGCGATATTCGATATCACCGTCGTCGGTTGGATGGGAAAATTGGTGCTCCAAGTGGGAGAGCACGGCCTTCTGGTCTTCAGGATGGACGATCATGGCGAACGCCTCGCCGATCAGTTCATCGACCTCATAGCCGAGCATGCGGGCGCCGGGACGGTTGACCGAAAGAATCCCGCCTTGCCGGTTGATGGTGGTGAACACATCCGGCGCGTTTTCGTACAGGGCCTGATAGCGAGCCTCGCTGACCTCCAGGGCGGCGGCCACCTCAACCGTCTCCGAAACGTTCTTGAAAATCCCGCGCGTCGATATGGTCGTTCCGTCTTTTACGAGAGAGCCGCAGTCGCCGGAGAGATAAACGGGCTTGCCCGACTTGCTCTGGAACTTGAAGGTGATGCAGGTCAGCGTTTCGCCTTCCAGCAGGCGCCGGAATCGATCCTGGCAGCAGCCCAGACTGTCCGGGTGGATGACATCCATTAGGTTGAGCTGGGCGACTTCCCGTTCCGTGTACCCAAGTGTCTCGCGCCACGTTCGGTTGGTATAGATAAAGCTGCCGTCCGGCGCCACGCATTGGATCAGGTCGCTGGTATTGTCGAAAATGTCCTGATAGCGCTCCTCACTGCGTCGCAGCATCTGTTCGGCCAGCTTGCGCTCGGTGATGATGTCGAAGATGGCGACGAAATGGTCGTGCGCGGGGCTGTAGGCTGATACCGAGACCCATGTCGCCAATGCGGATACGTATTTCTCGAACTTTTCGGAGCCGCCTCCCCGGGCTATGCGGCCCACTATCTCGAACAGCTCGGGGTCCGTGTCACGAAAGCCCGGTATGACGTCGGTGATCGGCTTTCCGCAGACATCTCGCAAGCCGGTTTGCCGTTCGAAGGCCGGGTTGGTATAGAGACAGATGAAATCCGACGGACGGCCGTCTTCATAGGCCATTCTGCAGTACGCCACGCCATTGAGCATGTGCTCAAAAATAGCCTGGCAGGTGGCGTTGTCGAAGGCCGCGGAATCACCTTCCGCTGCGCCCTTCGCCGTCTCGGGCGGACAGCCGCTCCTTTCATCGGAATCCATTGACTCTCCCTCCCAAGTGGTGCAATTCCCTGGCAACGGTAGCTGTGGCCCGCTGACGACCCAAAGGAAAGCACATACCGAACGCGTAGTGGCGAATTGCGGCACGGGCTCGGCGACCGCGGTCCGGTGATGTGCGTGAGGGCCCCCGCGGCGGATGGCGACCCTGCGGGGCAGGAGGCCCCTGCGGATGCTCTCAACCGTCCTCGGAATCGCTTGGCCCACGCTGCAGAGCAGCTAAACGTCGGTTCAGGCTGGCCCACCATGGCAGGCAAGTCGCCCCACCGGCCTTTCCGTACTCGGTCCCTGCGGCCAGTTCCTCTGCGATTTCCCCCATTACGTCAACCCGGTGTCCGCGGCTGTCGTTGACGTGAGCGTCCATGCGTGCCGCCCCCTCGACAAACTGCGGGTGTCTTCCATTGACACTTTACCAGCCGGATTTGGCGCCGCCCGTCGGTCATAGGCGATTTAGTTTGTAAGCTGAGACTTACAAGCCAAGGATCGACAGTGGGACGGGATGGCAGGTACAGCGACCCAGTTCCCCGTTTCGCGGTGGGCTCCCACCCTTCCCGGAATCGACCAGGACTGGTCGCGGGCGCGTCGAGGATATGGGAGAATGCGCAGTTCGCAGGGTTCGTCTTCTTCGCCAAACGCGCCTTCCGTGCCCGGTTACCGCAGAGCGGCCGCCGATCCCAATGTCGTTCATCGTATAACCAACTGATTGTGGAAACCTTATTGTGATAACTACCGCCAACATCACCATGCAGTTCGGGTCGAAGCCGCTGTTCGAGAACATCTCCGTCAAATTCGGCAACGGCCACCGCTACGGTCTGATCGGCGCCAACGGCTGCGGCAAGTCCACGCTGATGAAGATCCTGGGCGGGGACCTCGAACCGACGTCCGGCAACGTCAGCATCGACGAGAACGATCATGTCGGCAAGCTGCGTCAGGACCAGTTCGCGTTCGAAAGCCATACGGTGCTGGACACGGTGATCATGGGGCATGCGGAGCTCTGGGAGGTCAAGCGGGAGCGCGAGCGTATCTATGCACTGCCGGAGATGAGCGAAGAGGACGGCATGCGGGTCGCGGAACTGGAGGTGCGTTTCGCCGAGTTGGATGGCTACACCGCCGAGGCCCGTGCCGGCGAACTGCTGTTGGGTCTGGACATTCCGCTGGAGCAGCATCCCGGTCCGATGAGCGCGGTGGCACCGGGGTGGAAGCTGCGGGTGTTGCTGGCGCAGGCCTTGTTTGCCGACCCGGATATCATGCTGCTGGACGAGCCCACCAACAACCTGGACATTACAACCATCCGCTGGCTGGAAGGGGTGCTAAACGCACGCAGCAGCACCATGGTGATCATTTCCCATGACCGCCATTTCCTGAATAGCGTATGCACCCACATGGCCGACCTGGACTACGGCGAATTGCGCGTCTATCCGGGCAACTACGACGACTACATGGTGGCATCCACCCAGGCCCGCGAACGTCTGTATGCCGACAATGCCAAGAAGAAGGCGCAGATCGCCGATTTGCAGGCGTTCGTGAGCCGTTTTTCGGCAAACGCTTCCAAGGCCAAACAGGCCACGTCCCGCGCCAAGCAGATCGAAAAGATCAAGCTCGATGAGATCAAGCCCTCCAGCCGGGTGAACCCCTACATCCGATTCGATCAGACCAAGAAGCTCTACCGGCTGGCATTGGAAGTGAACGACCTGGCGAAAGGATATGACGGGACCGCGCTGTTCGGCGGTCTGGACTTGACGGTGGAGGTCGGCGAGCGCATTGCCGTGATCGGTCCCAACGGGATCGGCAAGAGTACCTTGCTGCGCACCCTTGTCGGCGACCTGACCCCGGACGACGGCGCCGTCAAGTGGTCGGAAAATGCGCAACTCGGCTATTTCGCCCAGGACCATGCCGCCGATTTCGCGAACGATATGTCGCTGTTCGAGTGGATGAGTCAGTGGGGAAAGCCCGGCGACGATGAGCAGGCGATCCGCGCCACACTGGGCCGGCTGCTGTTTTCCTCCGACGAAACGGCCAAATCGGTCAGGGTCCTGTCCGGTGGAGAACAGGGGCGCATGCTGTTCGGCAAGCTCATGTTGCAGCGCCCGAACATCATGCTCATGGACGAGCCGACCAATCACCTGGACATGGAATCCATCGAGTCTCTCAATACCGCGTTGGAGAACTATCCCGGTACACTGATCTTCGTCAGCCATGACCGCGAGTTCGTCTCTTCCCTGGCAACCCGCATCATCGAGCTGACCCCGGCCGGCGTCGTCGATTTCAGCGGCACCTATGACGACTACCTGCACAGTCAGGGCATCGAAGTGGTGGGCAGAACCGGCACCTGACCGGTCCCGGGCCGGCGTAGACTCCGGCAGCAGCGTTGGGCCGCACAGTTCTTTCGGGGGTGACGACATCCCGACCCGCCGCCCGGCAGCCGTTTCTGCCTTGTCCGGCACGGCCGCTGATCTGCGCACCCTGACTCGAGTGCGCTCACAGTGGCCGGGGAACTGCCACCGCCGCGAAGGGGTCTCCTCATAAAGGGGGCAAGTCCGCGAGCACTCGATTCATGGTGTCCAACGCACAACAAGGCAAACCGATGGACCCGTCGGTGGTACGCCGGGCAGTCGCTGCAGCCGCCCTGGGCAACTGCCTGGAATGGTTCGATTTCGGCGTCTACAGCTACGTCGTGGCGACGATAGGCACGGTGTTCTTTCCATCCCACAGCAATTCGGCATCCATATTGTCGTCGTTTGCGGCCTTTGCTGTCGCTTTTCTGGTGCGTCCACTGGGGGGCTTAGTGTTCGGTCCCCTCGGCGACCGACTCGGACGCAGCCGGGTGCTGGCGATCACCATCATTACGATGTCCTTCGGCACCTGCGCGGTCGGGTTGATCCCCGGTTACGACCGCATCGGCGTGTGGGCGCCGGTGCTGTTGGTGCTGGCGCGCCTCGTGCAGGGTTTTTCGGCGGGGGGCGAATACGGCGGTGCCGCGACCTTTGTGGTGGAGTCGGCAACGGACGAGCGCCGCGGCTTCCTGGCGAGCTGGCTCGATTTCGGAACCCTTGCCGGTTACTCCCTCGGGGCTTGCATAGTAACCGGACTGACCCTTGGCCTTTCTCACGCCGAGATGGTTTCGTGGGGATGGCGCGTGCCGTTTCTGCTGGCCGGACCGCTGGGACTGTTCGGGTTGTACCTGCGTCTGAAGTTGGAGGACAGCATTGCCTTTCAAGGGCTGGAACAGGCCGGTGAAGTGAGTGCCGCTCCGCTGAAAGAGGCTGTCGGTGAACACTGGCGCCGCATCGTGCTGTGCATGGGCCTGGTACTGATATTGAACGTGGCCTACTACGACGTGTTGTCCTATCTGCCCAGCTATCTGTCCGATCAGCTCGGCATCGCCGCCTCGAAATCTCTGCTGGTGATCGTCGCCGTCATGGTGGGGATGATGGGGCTGGCGCCGGTGCTGGGCCACCTGTCCGACCGGATCGGGCGCAAGGCCGTGTTGCTGAGCGCCTGCGGTGGCTTCATCGTATTGTCCGTGCCGGCGTTCTGGCTGCTGCAGTCCGGCAGCACAGTGCTGCTGGTGGTCGGGCTGGCGATACTTGGGCTGCTCACCGTGATGCTGGCCGGAGTCATGCCATCCACGCTGCCTGCCATATTTCCCACCCGCAACCGCTACTCGGGTTTCGCCATCGCCTACAACGTCTCCACATCGCTGTTCGGGGGCACGGCGCCTTTCGTCATCCAATGGCTGGTATCGAGCAGCGGCAACGACTATATGCCCGCGTTCTACGTGATGGGTGCGGCGGCCATCGCGCTTGTGCCCATCATGCTCATGCACGAGACGGCGCGGCGCCCATTGCTCGGTTCCGCGGCTCAGTAGTCCACGGCCTGCCTGCATTGCCGTTTGCATGTACCCGGTGGATGTGGGGTGACATTGTCACGGCCGATAAAGGGCCGCAGCGGCTTTGTCTTGGGCGGCTGGGGCTCAGCGTGCAGTCCCGCTCTGGCGCAACGGCCCATGCCTTTTATGAACGGATATGGCCGTCGGAGCGGTTCGGTCTTTTAGGGGTATGAGACTCCTTATGGATGCGACCGCACGAGCGTCCAGGCCCTTAGTGCGTTGCCCGCGCCGGCACAGGGCGCCCCGAAAGCCCAGCAGATCGGGCGCCACTTCCAGTAACGGTGCGATGTCTGCAGTGCCGAGCGAACCCGCCAATCCGCACAGCAGGCCCAGGTCACGACAGCGGTTCACGAAGCTGTGCAGGAGCCTGTTATTCGCATGCCGACGCAGGCCGCCGGCGCGTTTATCGGCGGTGTCCAGCATGGCACCGGCAAAGTCTGCCTCGGCAATGGCGGGCAAGAGGTCGAGATCGACGCCCCGGTCGGCGAACAGGACGGCCACCAGCTTGACGGTTGAGCCGGCGATGGGCTGCAGGGCCGACAGCGTGCCGGTCATATCGCCGTCGCCGAACAGTCCCAGCTTCACGTAATCCACACCGGTGGCGGCCTTTTCCGCCACCGCCCGGACCACCCGCGGGGGCAGCAGGGGGAGGTCGCCGACGGTGGCGCTCACCGGTACCCGTCCGTCGACCCGCGCCACGACCTCGCGCGCCATAGTATCGCTGACCGCACCGAGGGCGCCGGCGGCGGGATTCTTCAGGTCGATGACGTCGACGCCGGCTTCCATGGCGGTGACAGCCTCGAGCGTGCTGCTGACACTGGCCAGCAGGGCGGTCATGCGCAGGCCTCTCGCTGGTGTCGCCGGAACGTCTCGATTTTCTCCATCAGCCAGTTCCACGCCTCGCGCTCCCGGGCTCCGGCCGTCTTGTCCATGGCGATGGTCAGATACGCCAGTTCCTGCTCGATCTTTTCCGAAGGCAGCATGTGCAGGCGGCTCGCCAGGATGGCGGCTTCCACCACCGCGGCCTGGGCTCGATTAAAGCCGCGGAAAGGCTTATGGGTCCCTTCGTGGACGATCCGACACAACAGGCGCGGACGCAGCGGGTCATCTTCCACGCGGTCGAGGGCCACTTCCTGGTGCGACAGGGCATCGGCCAGACGGGCGCCGGGGACCCGTTCGGTGGCGGCTGTAGGCCAGTCCCGTCGACCGGTCAGACAACCGGCGATTATCCGCACGTCGTCGACGCAGTTGATGGCTGCAAAACCTTCGCGGAGCAGGTTGTCCAGGGTGGCGGAGGGCCGAAAAGGGGCGATCATCAGCCCGTCCGGTCGTTCGTGAACCCCCATGGGTGCGATGTGAATACGGCCGTCACTCGAGCGGGTGGTGAGCACAGTCTCTCTGATCATGATTCACTCTCCGTGCGGGTGCCGCCGTTGAAGGTCCCGCTGGCTGCGGGCGGGGTGCCTTCCGCTGCAGGTTGTCCGGCGGGCGCCGCGCAACCCCAGCGCAGAGGCTGGTCCTGCACGTAGCGCTTGCCCAGGGACCAGGCAATCTCTGCGCGCGCCAGTTCGACACCGAGATAGAAGGCATGGCTCGCGTCGCCTTCCACGCCGAGGTCGGGATAGAACGCGAACGGTTCTGTGGCTGTGCGCAATCCGTCGCGGTTGTACACATGAATGCCCTCGGCACTGACCTGGATTCGAAAGCTCGGGTCGCGTACCTCGCCGGCCAGTTCCGCGATCTCCTGGGCGTCGTAGGGAAACGGCGCCCGTTCGTGCAGGGCCAGCAGTCCGGCGTCGATGTCCCTGGGCAGGCTGTGGTACTCGCGGGCTGCGTACATGACCCGCCGTGCCAGGTCGGCCTCCGCCAGGGCACGGCGGGCGTGGGGGCTCACCTGGGTGGTCAGTACGTTGGTGATGCGTAACTCCGAGACGATGCCCATCAGCACCGCGTTGATACCGGCCGTGTCGGCGTCGGTCAATTCGGTGACGTTGGCGATGCCCATCAGCATCTCAACGTCCGGGTGGCTGCGCCGAAGGTCCCGATAGCGTGACACCGATTCGGTGAAGCCGAAATGGATCGGATCCAGTATGGGATCCACCAGGTACTGCCGGTCCTGCTCGTTCATGGCGGCCATGGCCCGCTCCAGGGACTTCAAGTCGCCATGGTCGCGGGGAATGAGCACCGGCACGGTGGCGGGGTACCCCTCGACGATATCCAAGGTGTCCTCGGTGAGACTAAGCAGGTAGTCGGCGCCGGCCTGGGCGCCGCAGCGCAGTTCCTGGGGGTCCAGCGAGTCGAAGCTGACCTTGTAGCCGCTGTCCCGCAGCCGCCTCACGGCCTTTTCCAAATGAGGAAAGGGAGTTCCCGGCAGGCCGCCGAGATCGATGACGTTGGCGCCGGCGGCCCGGTAACGGGCCGCCTGGGCGAGGATGGCGTCCACGTCCAGGTGCGGGGCGTCGACGATTTCGGCGAAAATGGTCACGTCGTAGCGGCTGAGGTCCGCTCCGACCGTCTGCAGTCCGAAGTAAGCGGGAAGATCCTTGAGTTCGTCGGGCCCCCGTTCCACCGGCACCCCCAGTGCACGGGTCAGCGCCGGAAGGTCTCCGCGGCAGCGGCCCGGGATGACGATGCGGTCCGCGCCGGCGGTATCGGTCAGCCGGCGTTCTATCATGTCCGTGGTCATAAGAGCGGCCACACTGACGCCCATCTGGCGAACGGAGTACTCGAAGCCGGTGGGCTGCATTTGCTCCAGAACCCGGTGCAGGTTGCGCTCGGCCAGCTTGCCGGTCAGGAACAGCAGGTGCTCAGCCATTTGACCCGCTCCGCCAACGCGGCCTGTAGTTGTTCCAGGGTGGTGACCACCTGAGTATGTTCGAACCCGCGCAGGCGCTCGGTGTTCTCCAGGTCGATGCGCCGCGGGTACACCATCACCGGACCTTCCGGGGCGTCCGTGCGCATCTCGGGCTCGGTGTCGCAGGCGAATACGATGGCCGGGATGCGGCACTTGCCCGCCTGAGCGAATATGTTGGTGACCAGGGTGTCCGACACGCCCCACACGCATTTGGCCACCGTGTTGGAGGTGGCCGGTGCCACCACCATGGTGTGGTATTGACCGTGATAGAACTCGCCCACCGGCGGCGCGCTGGCCGTGTTATCGGTGTACACCCGCATGCGTTCGCGCAGGTCGGTGAGGCGGTGGCCGTACATCTGCAGCACTTCGCCGGCGGCTTTGCTGAGAAACAGATCCACGGCCTCGAGCTCGGCCGCCAGTGCCAGCGATTCCTGCAGATAGTGCCCCGATCCGGTGATGCCCCAGGCGAAGCGTGGCCGGTTCCTTTCAGCGTACATCCCGTACCTCGCGACGGCAGATTCCCCACTGGCGGTCGGCTTCCTCCACGGCCACCTGCAGGTATTCGACGTGGTCCAGCCCGCCGTCTTTGCGCATTTCCTCCAGCAGCCGGTCGCCGATGTACCAGGCAAGCAGCTCGGCAGTGGTATTGCTCACCGGCAACACCGCGCAGTTGTCTGCAGGGAGAACAAATCGCCGACCGTAGGAAGCGACGTGAACGACGTCGCCGTCCCGCTCCAGGTTCACGACCTCGCTGCGGCCGGGGAGCAGAACTTTGTCATTCAGGAATTGGCAGATGCCGGCGGCCAGCTTGGTCAGTTCCACGAAGTCCAGTACGTAGCCGTCCGGATTATTGACGCCGACGGCCTCGACACGGGCGTGAAAATTGTGACCGTGGAGATTTTCGCAGGTGTCGTTGAACGTAATGAAATGGGCAGCGTTGAAGTGCAGCTGCCCGGGTTCCACGGTGACGGCGAATCGTGTTTCGGACATGACAGCTCCTGTGGACAGCATGACGTCTGCCAATCCACAGTGCAAGAGCTGTACCAGCCGTCCGTCTGCCGGGGGCTACCGCATGCCGTGGACCACTAACGTGGCGGGGTGATTCCGAAGCGTTTCATCTTCCGGTACAGCGTATTGCGACTGACGTTGAACTTGCGCGCCACCTTGGCGATGTTCCACCGCATGGCTTCCAGTTCCTGCATGAGGATGTTGTATTCCGCGGTGGCCAGAGGATTGCGCAGTTGCTCCTTGACCGCGTCCGACTGGGCATCCGGGGGGACGGCGCCGGAGTTGCGCAGGCGCACTTCCTCGGGTAGATCGGCGACTGTGATGCAACGGTTGCTGCACAGCGCGATCATCGTGCGCAGGGCGTTGCACAGTTCCCGCACGTTGCCCGGCCAGTCGTACTCCATCAGCAGAAGCAGTGCATCGTGATCGATCTGGACGGGCGGACCCTCGTCCTGCTCCAGGGTCAATATATGCTCGATCAGATGCTGTTTGTCCGCGCGCTCCCGCAGCGGCGGCATGGTCAGCGCCATTCCATGCAGTCGATAGTACAGGTCTTCGCGGAATTTACCGTGGGCAATAAGCTGGTTAAGGTCACGATGGGTGGCGCTGATGATATTGATGTCCACTTTGGTGGGCGTCTCGCCCCCCAGTGGGACGATCTCCTTGTCTTCCAGCACCCGCAGCAGGCGCGCCTGTAAGGCGAGCGGCATGTCCCCGATTTCGTCCAGGAACAGCGTGCCGCCGTTGGCTTGAACGATCTTGCCCCTGTTGCCCTGGCGGTTAGCGCCCGTGAAAGCGCCGGCTTTGTAGCCGAACAGCTCGCTTTCGATCAGGGTCTCGGGAATCGCCGCACAGTTCACCGGCACGAACGGCTTGTCGGCGCGATTGCTGTATCTGTGCAGGGCCTTGGCGAACAGCCCTTTGCCGGTGCCGGTTTCTCCATACAGCAACAATGGTATCCCGCGCCCCACCAGCTTTTTCGACCGCCGGATGTTGTTCGCTATGTGCGGGTCGCCGAACTCCAGCGTCTCCAGGGCGCTGGAATCGTTGGGGCAGGCCCGCTCGCGGCGTACTGCCGGCCGCTCCGGGCGGGTGGTCCCCTGGTCGCGGTCGGGACGCTGAACCACCGCGAAGAAGCGCTTTCCGTCGCGGGCATAGTGCAGAGGGATGGGGTGGAACGGCTGGCGTATGGCCTGATCCATCAGGGATGCCAGCGGAATATCGAAGATCTCCGAGATCAGTCGACCGGTGATTTCGTTCTGGGATCGCAGGTCGAGCTGGAACAGGGCGCTGCGATTGGCCCCCAGAATGCGTCCGGCGCCGTCGAACGCCAGCGCACCTTCGCCAAGCGTGCTCACGAACTCCGCGCGGCTGTGGAAACGGGCAATGTACTGTTCCCGGTGCGCGCAAATAAAGATGCGGTTCTCGATGAGCTGGGCGGACATGTTGACCAGCACCATGGTGTGCTGCTGGGCCATGCGCGATGCGCTGGAGGCGTCCAGCACCGCGATGAGATTGCCCTCCGGATTGCGGATGGGGGCCGCCGAGCAGGTGAGGGTGGTATTCTTGGCCAGGAAATGGTCATCGTGGTGGACCACGACCGGTTTGCGTTCCACCAGACAGGTTCCCATCCCATTGGTCCCCTGTGCCTGCTCGCTCCATATGGCGCCGTTCATAAGCCCGCTGCCGCTGGCCTGGTCATTGAACGCCGGGTCGCCCACGTAGTTCAGTACCACCCCATCCGCATCGGTTAGCAGAATGGCGTAGCCGGAGCCGGCCACCTGCTGGTACAGGTTCGTCATTTCAGTGGTGGCGATCGACAGCAGCCGTTCCAGCTGTTCACGACGTTCCTTTAACTGACTGCGCTCGATGATGACGGGTTGGCGCTGTTCGCCGGGGTCCAGTTCATGCTCCACCAGACACCGGCGCCAGGAACGGGAAATGTAGGAGTCGATGCCACGGGATGCTGCGCCTCCGGCTACAGCGGACTCGATACGTTCTATGTGGCTGGCAAGTTCAGGATAGGACATGGCTAACCCCGCAGATCCGGCGTACGGTCAGCAACGAGCGCAACGAGTCGGAGGACACAGGCTCGGGTCGGGTCGATACGATCATCGGCTACGCGAACCGGGCGGACATGTATCCGGCAGCATCGGGGGGAGGTGAAGGGGCCCCGGCGGTTGGCTCAGGCGAATAGCCAAGGTTCTGGCCATAACGGTTTTGCTGCGCCCTGTACCGTTGTCGTGACATTGTGTCACTGTTTCCCCGCAATTAACGCGTTCCAAACGCAGTTAGTTACGGACCGCACAGCTAGTCATTCCTACCGTAGTGCAGAGACCCCGATGTGTCAAAGGGGATGTCGCTGTACTGGCCTCGAATATGCACATCGCGTCGCGATAGGTGCGAGGAAATGAATCCGTGAGCGATCCGAATTTCTTGTTGCGACCTGCGAGGGATCCATTGGGCCTGCACTGCAGTGAACGTACTGCGCTGTGGAGGCGGTTGAACGATGTCGTGGAAAATTATTTTCGTACGTTGCCTGACCTATCAGTGCGCGCTTCGTCCTGGAATAAAGGCGTCGACGGGCTGCTGAACGACTGCGACCTGACCGAACCCATGGATCCACAACAGGCCCTGGATCTGGCTGTGAACGGCCTGTACGGTCACCAGGTGCACGCCGCTCACCCTCGTCACTTCGGGCTCTTCGTGCCCCGTCCGACGACCATGGGGATTGTGGCGGAAACTCTGGTGGCGGCTTTCAATCCGCAGGCTGGCTCGCGACAACACAGTCCCTTTGCGGTGGAAGTGGAAGCCCATCTGTTGCGGACGTTTGCCGAGTGGTTCGGTTTCGATCCCGAAGAAACTAACGGAACGTTTACAAATGGTGGGGCCGAAGCCAACCACACCGCCGTGCTGGCCGCGTTGGATCGGCACTGTGCCGGTTTCGCCCGCGATGGCGTGTGGGCACTTCGAAAGCGCCCCTCCTTGTACCTGTCCGAGGAAGGGCACCGGTCGTTCCACAAGGTTGCCCGCGCGTGCGGCCTGGGGAGCGATACGGTTCGGCTCGTCCCCACCGATGTCGCAGGGCGTATGGACGTGCACGCGCTAA
>Ga0307441_1000073_pt1 | contig 44180 bp, 70 predicted proteins | sample SalMarWE160420MG_FD_202149 | JGI IMG/M metagenome (GOLD analysis project Ga0307441, IMG submission 202149) | Salt marsh sediment microbial communities from the Plum Island Ecosystem LTER, Massachusetts, United States - WE1604-20 | ecosystem: Environmental > Aquatic > Marine > Intertidal zone >... | reverse complement strand
AAATTTAAAGAATGTTAAAAAAACAGTATTATTGATAGAAAAAGTTACATACGAAAAAGTAAAAAAGAAAGCAAAAAGTGAAAATAAATTTGCTTATGAAGTAATAAACGATATTTTAAAAAAATATTTTAAATTATAGTATTGCATTTAATAAAAAATGCATTATACTTTATATAGGATATTCACGTAGTGGATACCAATAACCAGGCTTGTTAACCCCATCATTGAAATGTGGAAGCCATGATAGCGGATTTAATAAGCCATGGTTATTTTTTAAAGGTTTGCAATTGAAATTAACAATAAAAATATTGATCTTAAAAACAAGCTTGATGAAGAAAAGAAAGAAGTAGAGCAGTTAAAAAGAAATGTTCAAAAAATAAATAATAAATTACATGAAATCAAACAGGACTTTGATTATTTTAAGAGAGGTGTTTAAATGAAATTAGTAAAACCGTCATTTGAGATAAAATATATTACACCTAACATATTAGAAGTAATAGAAGAATTTGGAAGGACTTCTTATAAGTCAGAAGATAAAATCAATGCAGGTTCTGCTGAAAAATTTGTCAAAATGATAATTAAAAGAAAACACTTCTCTGTTTTAGAGGCTGGCGATATTTTTGTTAAATTCTATGCAAACAGAGGCTTTTCACATGAGCAAGTAAGACATAGAATAGCATCATATAACCAGGAAAGCACAAGATATTGTAATTATTCAAAAGACCGGTTCGACAAAGAGGTTTCTTTTTGTGATCCTGTGTACATGTCTTTAGATTATCTTCAGAAAAAGCTTAAAATATCAAGTGAAAATGCATGGGAAATAATCAAAACATGGATTTTAGCTTATTCATACGCAGAAAGATCATATTTAAAAATGACAAGTCTCGGATTACCGGCACAATTAGCAAGGGATGTTCTATCGATTGGTATCAAAACAGAAATCAATGTTAAGACAAATATTTCAGAGTGGAGACATATTCTCAGTTTAAGAACGTCTAGTGACGCGCATCCCATAATGATTGAACTTATGGGAAAACTTTTGAATCATCTTAAACGTACCGTCCCGGTATTGTTTGATGATATAAATTAGAAAGGAAATTTATACAGCACTAAAAAACAGGTCATAAAAAATATGGCCTGTTTTATTTTTAGGAGTTATTTTATACGACATTGTCGTATTATTTTATAGGTAAATTTAAAATAAAACTTATTACAGCAATTAAAGTACCTATTACTCCGCTTATCGCTGCAGGAATTTTCCATATTCCTTTTAATTTTTCATCCTGGTTTTTTATCTGCTCATCATGGCGTGTCACTATTATATCTATCTTTGATCTATGTTCTCTATCTTCTTTTTTATATTCTTTCCAATCTTTTTTATATTCGCGAAATTCATTGAACATTATTTCTATTTTTTGACTATCTGTTAATTTTTCCATATCCATTCCTTTTTAGAATCGTAATTTTATATTTAAATATGTGTCTTGTCCAGCTATATCATCAGCAGATCCGCTATTATTTCCAACTCTAAATCCAGAAGTTCCTGTTTGTATTTTCATAGTATTTGTATCTATAATAGATGATTGTATTATCCACCACCTATCAATTGAATCCTGGTCTATTGAGCTAGTCGGTAATAAAAAAGCTCCAGAATATGTAGCAGTACTATTATATGCTATTATAATATTATTTATTTCAGAGTTTCCGAACCCATGAAACAAATTACGATTAACATTTTTTGATGTTCCTAATACTTCATTAACCTCTGCTGTATCTGAATTTACAGATGTTAATATTGATCCGTCTGTGAAAACTCCTGTTCCGCCAGAAATATTATAAAAATATAACTCTCCAGATGAACCAGTTCCGCCAGAATCATAAATTATAGTTGCTGTATTTGTGCCATCTGAAAAAGTCATCCCGGTCCAATCAACTGCTGCTGATTTGTTATCATATGTAACACCGTTTCCAGGATTAGCACTAGTCCAAATCGATCTATTTATCCACCCGACTTGCATTATTGTATTCCCATTGAGATACCATGCAGAGCCATCACTGTATAATTCAAACGAATCACCAGGACTATATAATAATATGTAACTTAATTGATTATTTTCATACAGTATTTTGTCAGAACCTAAATCATTGACTCGTATTTTTATAAGTCCCTCATTACTCCCATGTACAATCCTGTATTTAGAAACGGTTGATATTGAAGATAACAATGGTAATTCACAATTAAGCGTTCCTTTTTGACTAGCAGTATTTGGATTTGAAATAAATATTCCAAAATCATTTGAAGTTAATGAATAATCAGATGTTTTTGATGTTACCCCAATAATAAGATCGTTTGAGTTCATATATTTATTTGAATTCCCATCAACAACGGGTATTTTATAATTTCCCTTTGCAGCTAAAGCTTGTGAAAATTCACTTATTTTTTTATTTTCTGCCATAATTACCCCTTAATATACCATACGATTAAATATCCCCTTACTATCCCTGCGTCATTAAAATCAGAGGAATCAAATATTGACCCTGATCTTCTTTTTAATTCTGCCCGGATAAAACTACTAGCGATATCTGAATCTAAGTAAGTTTTTGATACTATAATATCGTTATAATCAGTATTATTTCCTTGCCCAAAAAAATAATTATTTGCAAAAGAATCATCCCATACTTTCCCTGAAACATTAAATATTCTTTTGTTTGCCTCTGTGTAATCAGTTCCTAGAGGCCCTGATCTGATATTTATAATGTTTGTTGCGTCTGTGTCCATGTTCCAGGAAGGAATAGATACAACGTAAAAATAAATATTATTTATATCAGATATAGATGTAATAGGTATTGCTGAATTCCCTTTAAACCCTTTAACGAAAGTAACATTATCTTGAGCGTTTAAGGTTCCATTAATAATTAGGTTCCCGTTTATTTCTTGATTTCCATTAATATCACCATTTATATTCATATCAGAATTAAATGTTTGTTCTCCATTCCATTCCCTATCGCCTGTAAAAATTAAAGATTCTAAAGATTCTTTATTTATTATGGTTCCTATCATATCATAGCTTATTTGAAGAGTTTTCCCAGCATTAGATGAATGAACTCTGACTTGTCCGTTTGATAATTCGTCATAATTTATATTAAACTGATTAACTGACGGTATAGTTGTTTTACTCCTTTCTATTAGCGTCTGCCCTGTTTCTTTAATTTTTGCAGTAACTGTAGATGGAACATTTCTAACAGGACTATGATATAATTGTACAATATATGGAGCAGAAGATGGTATTATGTGTTCTTCTTCAGATATTCTATTATCAGAATATTCACCAGTGAATGAATTATATAATAAATTTTTAACATCATCCCATATTAAAGACATTTTTCCTCCTATTTCTCAAATAATCCTAAAATATTTTTATTTTCATTTTCAACTTTTTTCAAATCATCTATTATCGTTTCTATATTTTCTCCAAAAGAACCATTAAATTTAATCCCTGTTCTATCTAGTTCATAATTAGCTTTGTCAAGTGTTAATTCCCTTGTAAAATATGATTTTGAAATAACTTCTATTCTATCAAGGTTAATTATGAAAGCATCATCTGATATAATAAAATAAGCAATTTTTTTTATATTTGATATTGCAGAAATATCAAATTCAAATAAAAACCAATCCTCAGTTATTTTTATATCAACACCAAACTGTTCAGTATCTTCCTGAACTATAAAATCATTATCTTCTGTTAAGAAAAATCCACCATCTTCTGTTAGAATATTATAAAACATTTCTGGACCAGCGTTTATCTCGTTATTATCTTCATCATATACAGTCATGTTAATTAAAGTTCCTGCAGAATTTTGTTTAAAATACGCTATTAAAGTAGTAGGGTACATTATTGTTTCATTTAATTCTAAATTTATTGTGTTTCCTGCTGCGTTTCCAGGGGATTCCCATTTAAAAGAATTTTTTCCAGATATAAAATTATCATTATCAATTTGTATTGTAGATGGCGAAATGTCTAAATTCCATAATGATAAATCCTCACAGTCATTTATAAGTTTTTTATATTCTTTTATTTTACTTGAAATCTTATAAAATCCTATTTCAAAAATATTATCAATTTCTAAATCTTTTATATCAATTTGAGTAAAAGGGTCTTTAAACCTATTTAATTTTGCATTTGCAATTTTTAAAACTGTATCATTGTCAATGTATTCATTAACTGTTAATTTTGATTTTCTCAATCCATATCTTGACTGACTTTCAGCGTCAGAAACAGAGCTAACAAATTCTAGTTCATCTGATTGATTTTCTTTTGCACGATATATATTTAATTCGTTAATTATTTTAGAATCATCTTGTTTTACTTTTGGTTTTTGAAATTGATAACCCTCAAAAAAGCCGTCTTTTATTTCAGTCTCTATTTGAGAAAAATAAAAAAACATATCTTTGTCTACGCCATATGTATATTGTTTAATATTATAATCTTTATTTGCTATTTCTAAAATTCCATTGAATATTTTTGCAACTGATTTATCAGAAAATTCCATTTTTGTTATTGTTATATCAGGAGGATTTATTTTATCTGAATCATATTCTATAGGTGTATTTGGAGAAATATTTGTTTCAATTTGATCAATTATAATTTCTTTTAGCGTTTTATTTTCATATGTAACTGTTATATTATCAATATCATCAAGATACTTTACATATCCTCTTCCAGAAAAAGATTTTATTGACGAATCATCATCTTGTTGATCACTTAATAATAATTCTCCGGTATAAGAATGTATACTATTAATGAAAAATTTTATTTTCATTAAATTAAAAAATGAAAAATTTGGTAATACATCAATTTCAAACTGAAACCCTTTTAACCCTCCTATTTTATTTTCAGTTAATTTTAATTTCAAATAATTAGAACTATCATTATCAAGCCTGATATCACCTAGAAAAGAATCAGATATAGAAAAAAATTGTAATTCTGCACTAAAATTTTTTAAAAATTCTACCTCGCCTACATATGTTTTAACACCGTTTAAAACAGTAGACCCAAATATAAAACTAGAATTTAAAATAGGTTTTAATAATGCCATTACAAATAATACCTCTGTTTATATTCAACTTCTATTCCAAGATTTCCGTTATAAAGAAATTCAAGAGTATTTTTCCCTACTTGAAAATTGAAGAATCCAGTTCCATTTTTTATTTTATTATTCCTATTTATACCTGACAACGAAACAATACCGGTTTCATTATCAATTATATATATATTAAGCCCATTTAATCCGAATTCCAAATCCTCAACCAATATCCCATATCCTGTTTCAACTACTCTTAATGAAAATTTTGTAGTTGGCTCAATAGCTGTTAATGTTATAATGCCAGGTGTTTCTATATATCCATTATTTTGCACTGTAATATAATTAGAACCAGAACCTGACTCGGTGACAACGGTTTCATTAACATCACGCCAAAAAGGCTTAAGCTGTCTAAAAGTTATAGCATTTCCAGTGGTCCCTAGATTAAAACCTCCATTATCATAATTTATTTCATTTCCCTCAAGTATTATGTCCGTTTCAATATTATTAACATTATCACGAATAAGAACAACGTTATTAAGCCAATATAAAAGATTATTCATATAATCTCTAAAACTTTTTTCTAAAGGATAATTTTGTTGAAATTGAAAATCAAGTGTAGTACTTTGTTGTCTTGGAATACCGATTAGATTTGCCCCAGGACGGAAACTTCTTTCTATTATATCCAGATCAATAGAAAAAGACCTTGAAAGAATTCTCATTGTTTTGTCAGGTATATTATATTCTGCCCCTGACTGAGTAACTAGTGTATATCTATCCAAAAGCTTTCCTCCTGGTCATTTCTGTAATAATTTGATCAACCATTGTCTTTACGTCCATTTTATTATTTAATTGAGGGTTATTAACTTCAATTTTTATGTTTTTTCCACCACCACCAACATTATTAGCTATTTGGCGTGAAATATCATTTGGTATTACCTGTGATCCGTCTGGAAGAGTTATTATTTCTCCCCTATTATCCTCATTAACTCTTGTTACTCCAGAGGCCATACCTCCCATTTTACGTTCAGGAATAAAATTTTGCTGTGAAATGATCGCCGTTTGTGCTACTGCGACTCCTGTTAATACACCTGTCATAATTCCAGCGAGTACAGACCCGGCTATAGGGCCTAACTGAGCTATCGACTGTGCCCACAATCCTACTAATCCGATGGCATATTGAATCCAGATATTGGCAATTTGATTTGCTTTTTGAGCTTCAAAGGCTTTTTTCTTTGCTGCGTTTTCTTTTTTTCTATTTTGATCTTTTTGCTTTGCTATTTGCGCGTCCATTTGAGCTTGTATTTCTGTCTCTTTATCAGCTTTTTGCTGGTCAAGCAAGCCTTTTTGTTCGTTATATTCCTCTTCAGAAATAAGTTGATTCTCATAATCTGCTAATAATTGTTCCTGACGAGTTGTGAAAAAATCCTCATTCTGAGTTAATCTTTCTTCTTTTTCTGATTCTAATTTTGAAAGTTTTTCTTGTCCTTTTGCCTCTATTATTTTAACTTCATTATCAAGATAATCCTGGACAACACTGGCTATTGAGTTATAAGCGTCAGCTATTTGTCCAGCTACAAAGCTCACATTATCAAGAATTTCTTTTCCATTTTCTTCAAAGGCTTTGGCTGCTTTTGCGTTTGCAGACTTTACATTTTCAACCCATGATTGAAGTTTTGTTTTTGATGAGCTTGCAATTTTTTCATTTAACTTATCTTCACCTTCAGCCATTTCTTGCTTATTTTTCAAGAATTTCTTTTTAGCTTCTTCACTTGCTTTTTCAAAAATATCAGCATATGATTTCGCAGGGTCTTTTAGATCTTCTGGGAAAGTTGTCCATTCTTCTTTTACTGTATTTATAACATCGGCGGTATTTTCGATCAAATTTTTTCCAAAATCTTTGAAAGCATCTGCGCTGTCTTTTAATTGTTTTTGAAATTGTTTCCATTTTGTTGGATTTGCAAGAGCCGCAAAAAAATCTTTTATCAATAACCCGACTTCTTTTAGGATATTATAATAATCGATGAAACCTTGAATAATTGAGGCAACTATTTTTATTATTATAGATAATCCCATTCCAACAAGTTTTATTACTGCTTGGAAAACAGTCATCGCGTCTACATTTCCTTGAGACTCTTCTGTTAATTTTGAAAAACTTTCTTTAATATTATCTATTGCCGGTTTAATCGATTTTGATATTACATCATACAAATCTTTAAATACTTGTTTCCCGACTTCTATTGTTCCTGAAAGTATTCCGAAAGTCATTGCTATTTTGTCAATTCCATCTGCTGAACTTAAAAAATCACGAAAACCGCGAGCGCCTTTTAATAATGCCCCTGTAAGGTCATTCAAAATCGGAGTGAACGTCTCGCCAATTAAAACTTGAATATCTTCTGTCACTGATGAAAGTTGGCGCTGTCTATTTGCTAATTGATCGCTTGTCCTGGCATAATCACCAATTGCATTTTTTGACTGCTGTAATGCTAATTGTAGTGTTATTTCAGCTTTTGCCTGACGTAATGCTAATCCTGTAAGATTTTCTTTCCCCTGAGCTAATAATTCTGCCTGGATATCAGCTTCCATGATTGAAATGCCAAGAGATTTTACACTTTCTCTCTCTCCTAATAATGCTTTTGTCAATGCCTCAGATGCGCCTTTCGCTCCACCTGAATAATTAGTGAATGAAGCTAAATCAACGGCAAGTTTTTGAACCTCACCAGATAATTTTAAAGCGTCTTTTCCGGCAAATCCAAAACCACTCAAAAGATCGCCTGTAGACGCTAACAATTCTGTAGACGCTTTTTTACTTAGCCCATAACTATCAACAAGAGATTTGCGCATATCGTTTGCGCTTTTACCAACGTCTTTGAATACGGTATTAAATTTACTGTTTTCTTCAGCAAAATCTTTGGCTAAATTTATAGATTGTTTTACGGCACCGGCAGTAGTAGAAAGAACTTTTTTAAATGCGTCATAAGCTACACTGGCTTTGAAAATGCTAGCAGTCATATTATTATTAGCTTTTTGAGATTTCTTTATTTCAGCTAAAAATTGACCTGCGTCGAGAATTAAATGTCCTTGTGCGCTGCCAGCATCAAAAGCCATAATATCACCTTATTATTATTTTCTTTCTTTTCTGTTTGACTTCTTTTAAAGTATCCCAAACAGTTGGTTTATGATAATCTTGGTATAATTCTTGCATCTTTTTTTCTTTCCATCTAGCAAATTGCTGTTGGTGTGCTCCAGTGGTACCTTTTATTTTTGGTTGGCTACCTACATAAGCATTATTGATACATTCAGCAAGTAACAATTGGTTCTTAATGTCTTTTTTTCTGTTATTTTTTTTAATAATATGAATAATGCTTTCTTTTTGTAAATAATCCATATTATCAATTTCTTTAACAGAAAATCCATTTTGTTTCAAAATTACAAGATCATATACCCATTTATCATCTAATTTTTTTTTTCTGGATTACGAACATATTTTACAACTTCACCCAAAAGATCAACCGAAAACTTTTTCCAATAATCAACAGTTTTTCCAAACATAATTATCATAATATTATGAATGTAATCAACATGTCCTTTTTCCTCTGCAATATACGCTTCTGTAATAGTTTCAATCTTTTTAATTGTAGATGACGGCAGAAACTTTGTTTCAATAATATGTTCTTTTCCATCAATGTCAAATAGCTGAATTTTTTCAGCTTTAAAATTTTCTTTAAATTGTTTCACAAATAACCCCTAAATTATTTTTTAAAGTCCCAAGCTTGTTTCATATCCGATATAGCCAAAACTATTTTTTGTGCTATCAAAATAGATATGAAAAGTCACCTGGATAGTTCTTTGCTGATCTGGGCCATATACAATAGGACCTGTTATTTCTCCGTGAGCTTTATAAAAAGTCATTTTGAAAAAATTATCAGCATAAGCATCGCCTTCTGAGTCAACTCTTGACAAAACAAGTTCGCTTGTTTCTTCTGACCAAAGAGTGTATAAATTACGCCCGAAGCTAGCAGAATTACCAGCACCAGATTTTGATATCCCGGAATCAATAGCGTTAAGCAGTGCAATTGCAGGAACAGCGAACTCGCATGTAACCATATACATTACGCCTGTTCTAGTGTTATCCGCTCTTTTAGTTCCGTCTTGAGCGTAGAAAAGCTCTTTAATGTCCTGGTCTTTTTGTATTTCAATATTATTAAGGGTTTTTCCGTAGTCTACCCCGTTGAAACTAACACGGCATACACCAAGAGGTCCCTCAATAAAATTATTTCCAATTGGAGGATTAGCAGCCATTTTAATCCCTCCTAAAAATTATTTTATAGTTTGTAGAATATTCCGCATTTCCATTTTCATCATAACCTATACTTTGTGGTTCCTGCTCGGCTGTTATCTGCGCGGAATGTATAGCTCCATACAGGATGCTATTAACAGCAACTGCCGGTAATATTAGACCGAATTTATCATGTAATTTATTTTTAACGCTATAGCTTAACTCTCGCGCTCGTACAGCGTCAATATCTCTTGTTATAATTTGTATCATTTTTTGAGTATACCCAACCCACGGCTGAATATCGCCGCCGTTTTCTTTTACAAAAACACATCTTTCAGGAACTTGTATTTCTTTTGTATTTGTGAATATTTTTTCTGTAGGTAATTCTGTTTTTAAATATTCAACAAAATTATATATCATCCATTTTCCTTCTTGATTAACTTTGCGTACATTTTCATCAAATCAGTTTTATCACCATCAATGTGTTTTGATATGAATTTATTTCCTACGTTCCCGGCTTGCTGGCTTATAGGACCTGGATTCCATCGTTCTTCATGCATCCTTGCTGCATAAGGGACGTTGAAAACTATTCTAATTGTATCCTTTTTGTTTCCACTAGTACTTGATGGGCCATTTGGTCCTTGTTGTACTAATTCGTTTCCAAGAAACACGCTAGCTGAACCTCGTAATGTTCCGGTAAGTATTGGAGGAGTAACACCTTCATTTGGTGATCCATTAACAATATAATTAAGCAATTGTAATCCTACTTTTTTTGCTGCAATATTATGTGATTTAATTGTTTTTGTCTCATATAGCTTTAATCCTTTATTCAAGTCAGATTTCCATTTCATCATACAATCACCTCAGTATGAGTTTTTGCAAACATGGCAGCCGAACTTAATTTTTGAATTATAAACTTTTTATCACAATCATAAGTAATTCCGGATTTTGTTTTAATTACTATTTTATTGTTACGGTTTATAGAAACATCTGAATCAAATATTATTTCCATTTCTCCAACAACTTCCTGGCCCTGATCATTTTTTATCAATTTATTAAAATCTTCTACACGACATTTAATATTTTCCTGGACAGTTTCTGTTTTAACTCCCCACTCATCCACTGAATAATCATAAATATCACACAAATCAGTCAAATAATTACTTATCATTTAATCGTTTTTCACCTACACCTGTATACTTCTTTTTGTACAACGGATTAATTTTACAATTAACTCCAATATGTGTTAAGATAATTTTCATATTTTTTTCATAATTTCTTATTAAATCGTCATATTCAATACACAGTGCCCATTTTCTATAATCACAAAAAAATTTATACTTATTGTTGTCGCGCTTTTTGGTTGTCCTATCAACAGCATAAATATTCCTTAGAAAATCTTTTTGTGTTTTTTTCTATATCGCTAATTGCTGCCCCGATACATATATTAGAAACATTTTTATTTCTTGAATAAAAATAAACTTCATTTTCTTGAGATATTCCACCTTCTATAATTACATTATTAGTTAATAACGTTAATTCTTTAATAAATTTTTCATGGCTATCATTATTAAAAACATTAAAAGTAGTGGAAATATAAGAAGGTTTTATTAACTTATTTTTATTAAGTATTTTTTCTAAATTATGATAATCTTCTATATTTTCAATATCAGCAATATATTTATAACTGTTAACATGGCAATGAGAAACAATTAAATCAATTTGATTGTTTCCGCTCCTGCAGTCTATTGAAACATAATCAGCCCATTTCATAACATCTGTTATAGCCATTCTATCATTTGTCATATAATATTTTTTTTCGTATAATTTTTTAAGGCCAATAATAGGCACCTGTATTTTGATTTCGCTATCTGTTCTTATAGCAACTGCACCACCCAAAATAGCCTTTTCAGCTAGTTCCTGAGTTGTAGGCTGTGAATATCCTTGTATGCTTACTATCAATCCTTTTTTCATTTAAAAACCCCTGTAATATTTTCTTATTTCAAGTTCTTTTTTTGTTATTTCCCTATTTCCAGAGCCATAAACCATTTCAGCTTCTTTAATTTCTTTAATTATTCGCTTCATTTCTTTATAATCACTGCTTATTTTATGATCAGAGCCTTTGGCTTCTTTATCAAATGTATAATGTCGTTCAATATACTTAATTCCCTGTCCTACTGCATATTTAATAGCTTTTCCCTGGACCTCATGGCTTGAGTAGCCATTATAAAAACTATATTTTTTCATAACGCCAAAATCGCACTCATTTAATTGCGCCGGGTAAAGGCTAATGCAATGAAATATAACATCAGCAACTCTAGGCCATGCTGAAAGAGGTATTTCGTTATCATGACACATTCCAGTGCTTACTAATATTTTAAGTCCATATTTTTGTTTATTTTTACATAGATATTTGAATATCTCATGATCTTTATATCTCTGAGAAGGTAGTTTAATATATTTACATTTAATTTTTTCAACTAAATCTATAATAGAATTTAAATCTTTCCCACTACAAATATAAACTAATCCATTTTTTTCTGCTGTTTCTTTTAGCTCTATATGCTGATCAATAGAAAATTCGACTGCTTTTCTATGTTCATAGAATGTATCACCTAGACTATTTTCTGGGCTTCTTTTAATATTTTTAATTTTTTCCGGGAAACTATCTATGTCCCATTTTTGGAATTTTACAGCCCATAATCCAAGCTTAGCAGATTCACGCATCATAATTTGAGCTTTTTGCATAGACCCCTGGTGATTATATCCAATTTCTGCTATTATTTTTGTATTCATACTAACCCTCTTTCAATAAGATAATCAATATACTCTCTTACAGCTCCATTGCCTCCATTGTTTTTACACACATATATTCCTTCAGTTTTTTTTATCAAATAATTAGAATCTGCAGGGCATGCTTTGTATTTGCAATATTTTAGGGCTTCTAAATCATTAGTATCATCGCCGATATAGCAAATTTCATCATTTGATATATTAAGAATCTTTTGAATATGTTTTATTTTTTCAACTTTCCCTTCCCCATACGAAGAATCAGAAAAAAAGTTAACAGTTCCAAGTTTTTTAAACTTATCAAACCTTGCTCGATTTATTCCGCCTGTTTCTGACGTTATAAGGCCACATTCAATTCCAATCTCATGTAACAAGTGAAACCCTCTCCCGTCTCTATGAGAAAATTTTTTCAATTCTTCTCCTGACTCAGAATAATAGACATATCCGTCTGTGAGTGTTCCATCTATATCGCTAAGAAATAATTTAATTTTTTTCATTATGTATCTCCATATATAATTTTTCTGCCTTTACCCAATCTTCAACGGTATCCAAGTCTATTAGATAATCATCAAAATACACAATCCTTGAATCTGTAATAATATGCTTTTTGTCTATTGCGCTTTTTTTGAAAATATAAAAAGCCCCATTTTCTGCATATATATTATTTTTTTTTGTTCCGTTTCCGTCTCTTAACGATTGATCAAAATTTATACACTTACCATGTTCATTCCATATATATTTACTGTCTAGTTTTTTAACAGAAAACCCTGACTCTTTATCATTTTTTAAAAAATCATCAATCCATAATGAAACTAAATTAAAATTTCTTATTGGAGACGTAGCTTGTAATAGAATATAAATATCAGCTTTTACAATGCTATCAATATATTTTATTGAACCATTTACATCGTGCTTATCTAAACCAAACCTTTCAGGCATATCAATTATTTTTACATTGTTAAAATTATTAGAAACATAATTTTTAATATCATCAAAATCTGTCATTATATATGACTTTAAATTTAATTTTTCCATTATTTCAGCAGTGTAGTGAATTAACGGTTTTCCACAAAAACTTTTAAAATTTTTTCCATGGATTCTTTTTGATCCTTTTCTTGCCAAGCTAATACAGCTAATATTAACCATATAACACATCCTTGAACAATTTATTATAAGAGTCTACCATTTTTTTTATAGAAAATTCTGAAGCCCTCTGCTTTGCTTTTTGCCCATATTCTTTTTTGAATTCATAATCTGGTAGTCTTTTAATTATCTCTTTTTCCAATAACGACAAATCATTAAAATAAAATCCTATGTCTGATATAACTTCTTTCATTGCTGGTTGATCAACTTTGCTGTACAAAAATATAGGAAGCCCAGAAGCCATTGCCTCTAATAATCCCAAGCTGAATGTCTCTTGAAATGTATTATGTATATCAACAAACATTGATAATTGATTAAGTTTTTGAACCTTTTTTTCTATTTCATTTATTTTAATAGATTTATAAACTTTTATATTGTCAGACTCTTTGAATATTCCATTATTATTCATGAACATTATACATTTTGATCCTGGCACGGCATTTAAGATATTGTTTGTAATATTATAAGAATGAGGATGCACTTTCCCTGGGCTATATCTTGTTATTCTTCCAAAATTTTTATTGTTATAATCAGGTTCAAGATTGTATTTTTTAATGTCAATACCTGGATAAATCATAGTTGATTCCCAACCCCTTGTCCTTATAATACTTTTCCAGGCATTAGTAATAGTAACAACGGCATCGCTATCAATAGATGGGCTTGTTTTCCCTGACGTATGAATAATGCTAATAAGTTTACAATCTTTTTTAGGCTTTTTAAAATTTGTATATTTATCTGCACCATTTAAAAATGATTCTACAATATACAGATCAGCATCAGGGACATTTTCATTTATATTGCAAAATTTGTGTACACCATCAGTTTTTTCGTATATGTATCTTGATATATCACCCATTTCATTTATTGTATTCATGCCGCCTATCTGACATATAATAGGTTTTCTTCCCGTTATTTCAATTATAGATTTTCTTTTATCCGTTTCTACGATTGGCATATCTTTTGATTTAATGTTTTCAAAAAAATTATTTCTTCCGTCTTCTGTAACATTAATTATTCTATTTTTCCACTGAGTGAATTTTTCATAATACCCAAGAGCACCTATATATTTATTTAATTTTTTATCAGTTTTTATCTCTCCATTATATTCGCCATAATGATAGTTTTCGCTTTTAATATAACGCGGGACATCACAGCCTATTAAGTATATTGGATTAGCACCAGAAATTAGAGCTAGATTTAATGCCGATATTCCAGACATCGCGCCATTATATAGACCATCTTCTATATTTAGTGTAGGGAAATCATTTATTTGTTTGATTTTAAATCTAACACAATCCAAATGATTAGATAGAAAATCGGTTGTATTTTTCTGAAATATTTTCCCTTTAAATTTGTTGATATCATAAGTTGTTTTTTCAAGAAATCTATTATCAAGAAAAAAAAACCATTCAAACTTATCATAATACTCAATCATATGATTTATGCCTATAGTATGGCATTTATTTAATTTTGACAAATCAACTAACTCAGCTTCTTTTCCTGCCCCTACAATATAACAAGGCTCATCTTTCCACGCGTCTTTAATTCCATCATAAGGACCAAGAGTCTTAAAATTTGGAGTTAAATTGCCAATATCAACTAATCTATTCCAGTTTTTATTAACATTATTCAAATCATATTTTGCAAATCTTTGCATTCTTCTAACATCTTTTAATCTAACAATGCCCATTTAAAAACCTCTCAAGTTTTTTTGTTTGTTTAAATCTTCTTTTTTGTTTTCTGGTATATATATACTTTTTGATGATTTTTCTATTTTTTTCTCTAGCATACCACTAGCTTCTAATCCTTCTTTGAACACAACTGTTATTACATGCCTGCAGTTAGGATGAAATGGCGGCAAAAAATCTGCTTTTGGGAAATCTTTATCTTTGCCAGACAAACTGAATATCTTACCTTCAAACTGGGCATCAAAAGGCGTCTTTGTATTGTGACTAGATACCTGGACCAGGTCCCCATCTACTCCGGCTGCCGCGTTCAGAACAGATGCCGTCTGTAAGTTTCTCATTTCAGTGCGTGCTACCATATCAGCATAATATTTAACATCATAACTCCGTTGTTTCCCATTCTTGTCAATTACAGTAACAAACTTATTATCAAGCAAATTTTTCATTAGATCATTTTGTATTCTTTTTCTAAGAGTGTTTATTGAAGTTGTTTGTGTTAAACGTTTTTCTATTTTCTTATTACTTATATTTATTTGCTGGGTAGTTCTTAATACCCGATTAAATCGCTCTTCTCCAAGAATAGTACCAATTATGAATCTCTGATTTGCATTTGTTGTAGTTCTTAATATTGATTTTTTATTAAGATTTTTTTCTTTATATGTATTAAAATCTATTGTTTTTGTTTTAAACGTAAACCCTTTAATCCTTTGTATCTGAGAATTAAGCTCTTCGTTATAATATCCAGATAGATTTATTTTTGACCACTTAGAAAACGCAATTCTTGATTCTTCGTATGTATTTGATATTTTTTTTCTTAAACCTGACCAATACTTAAGGTCTGTTTTAGTTGCTGATGATATTTCAACCGCATAAGACTTTAATTTCTTTTCAATTGAATCTAATCTTTTTTTTAGCTTTGATATTCTATGTTCTATTGCCACTTAAATTCCTACTGACATTAAAAAATACACCGCCTTTATTCCTAATGTAATCAATTAACATGTCACTGATGAATTCAGGAATATCAGCAGATTTTACAAACTTCTCTTGCCATTTCAATACTCTAAAACTTTCAACTCCCTGTGTTTGAAGCGATCGTCTTTTTTCAAACTCTTCAAAGTTAACTAATATATAATTAGCTAACTCTGTCTGGGCATCTTTGACTATTTGAGAAGTTGCTGTCAAAGGAATATTGAACTTTTGTGAATTATACAACCATTTAAAGGCTGTTATAATTGATTTTTTAATATTTATTTCAGTTGAAGATTCCCAAATAGAATTATTAAATCTATTATCCATATATAGATTTGCTTCAGATAAAGTGATCCAACTATTTGTCCCTACTGTTATAGCCATAAATAACCCCTATAAAAAGAGAGGGGATTTTCACCCCTCTGTATTATTAACCTAAAGTTATTGTTTCTGCTTGATCGTCATCGCCTACAATCGCGCCATAAATAGCCCATACTGCCTGGGTTTCATTAAGGGTAAGAATATCAGTTGGTGCATTATAAGTTTTTGGCGGCATTGGTTCTGCTCTTTGAATTTTGTTTTTCGGTAAAATAAGAATTGGAGAACCAGCCGTCACGTTGCTGTTAAATGTATACTGTACGTTGATGTTATAATCAACTTGCTGTGCAATTGCTGCGTTAGCCGAGGCTGCTGCCTGGGTTGTAGCTCTAAAAGCTGCGTTAATTCTTCTTTTGTCTAATGGATTAGCGTACATTAATAATTGAGCGTTTGCCATATCACCGAAACCTTTATCTTTGTTTCGATTCGTCAAAGTAAAAGCTGCCTGGTTGATTGTTTGAATATCTCTTTGTAACTGCCCGTCTGCTGCTGCTCCCTGGTATGCAGTTACATGTAATGCTGCTGCAGTTGCTAATAGTGCATAATGATTATCAGCTTTGTTAGTATAGAACCTATTCCGAAAAGCCATTGCAAGATCAACCATCATGGGAATTTTTCTGAACCTAATCATTTTATCGGTCCAGCCAAGTGCACCACCGTAATAATCAACATAAGCTGTGATCTTAGTTCCTGAAATTTTGTTAACTTCGATTCTTTCACCTTCCTCAACTTTGTTGAAAGTGATACCGTTTTCTACATTAGCAATTTCCCAAGCATCCTGACCTTTTCCTAATGCTACAAGTCTATAAGCTTGCTCCCATTTAAGATCAAAATTATCTTCCTCTACTGTCACATTGAAAGCATCTTTTGTTAGCTGATCAAAATCAGTAGACACGCCAAACGCCTGTATCTTTTTTTGATATTGTTTAACTGGCTGGCTCATAAACCCCTGTAAAGCTACCAGGAATTTTGCAGACGCAGTTTTGTCGCCGTTTCTTGCATTACCTAAAATATCAATCAATATATCTGGATCATGAAACATCTTTAACCCCCTTAAATAGCCTCATTATATCGTGTACCGTCAAATCTGATCAAAATAGTAGAGGTTGCGGCTGCTGCCGTTTCCTTTGCGGTTCCACAATAGTAATAATCTGTACCAGCCGTACCGACTGCGTTTGCACTGATTGTATCAGTTGTAGGGTAATAATATACCCTTTCCCCTGCCTGGATATCTTCTCCTGTTCCTACTGCCTTATCAGCGAGTACCTGTCTCATCTTATACACAGGGACAGCGTAATCAGGATTTCCAGTTGTCGTCCAGTCCGTTAAATAGAAACAAAATGTATCGTTAATTACAACCGCCTCGCCCTTAGTCACATCAGCAACAGGGACCACGTCTCTCAAATGGTTATAATCAAGTGTATCTTTTGGTTCAAAAGCCATGATTTACCTCCTATAAATCTTCTGTTAATAGTTCGTTATTTTCTGCCTTTGTGAAATCTTCGCTATCAGAACCTTTTGGAGGTTGATTATCAAGGTTATCATCTTCTAAACCAGCATACTTCATAACTTCTTTATAATTAGACTGCTGCTGATCAACAAACTTTGTTAATCCTTCGGTTGAAAGATCATCAAGATTTTCTTTATTCTTTTGAAAAACACCTTTAACATAATTCAACTGCTTGTCTGTAAATTGTTTTTCTTTCAGAATACTTTCAATCCTGGTATCAATATCAGCCAATTGAGCCTTTTTGTTTAAAGTAGCTATATCGGCATCTTTTTTCTTAATATCTTCTTTTATTCGGTCTAGTTCTGCTTTCATAGTATCGTATTCGGCTAATTTCTTTCCAAATACTCTATCATCCAGCATATCGTTTTCTGAAAAAAGCTGCCATGGCCGGATTGTTCTCTCTCCGACCAATTGTTTAATCTGGTCAAATGTAATAACCTTTTTGATTTCATCAAAGTTCATATTGTTTCCCTCGTTCTCAAATGCTTGAACAAATCCGAGCCGTCTCGCCTCTCGAAATGCCGGTTTGTTATAATTAGAATCACCTAAGGCAATTCCTGTTAATTTTTCTATAGAATCAGCAAACAGTTGTCCCGCTTGCTCTATAAAATTCCAATTAGCTTCCTGGCTAATAACATCATATTTCTTAGCCTCTTCCCTTTTGTCAGGAGGAAAATAACCCACAATTACATGACGTAATTTTCCGTTAACTTCCTCTACTTTATCACCTATTATTTCACCCAAAGAGTCTCTTTTGTTTGTAGAATTATCATTGTTATGATTAACAAAAAATTGTACGCCTTTTGTAACAATGTTTTTTACGCTGTTTACAGCCTGTTTGGTCCAGTGTATATTTTTATAACCATCACCTAATAATCGCGGCTTTGATATACCTTCATGCATCATAACATAAGCTTGAAAAAAAGGATGTTCATCTTTCTGTTTAATTTTTTCAAGATTTTCTGGATCAATCATTGCAAGTATCTTATCCTGAGAAAACGCCTCTATTCTATAATTCTGTAATACGATATCGCTTTTAAAAGAATTCATTTATTTTACCTGATCTTTTCTATGTTTTTTAATCTTATTAACAACTTTTGTAATATCACGTTTTGATATCTGTCTATTGTTAGGTATAATATTATTTGTTGTTATTGCGAATTCTTTATCCACCATTTCAACTAATGGATTGCCGAGATCACTTGATTTTACATGCCCCATTATTTACACCTCTTTTTATATTTAATCCAGCTAGAGTCATTAAACACTAAATCTGGCTTTCCTATAATTTCATCAACTGCTTTAACAACTCCTGGAAATTGACTACAATAATCATGACCGCAAATAGCGTTTTTAATCCTATCTTTCCACAAGATTAAGTCTTGCTTTACCGCTTTATATGTATGGCAGCCGTCAATATAAATAAAATTAAACTTATTATCAGTAGATTGTCCTGAGTCTGTCATATAATCAAAATAAGCTGCAGCCTCTTCTGAAGTCATCTTAATCTTTTTAATATTTTTTATGTTTTCTGTCCTTTTGTCAAATATTTTTTCAACAACATTCATATTGAATTTAGTGTTAATACCTTCGGTTGCTTTCCACGGATCAATACATACAACTAATTTAAAGTGTTTTTGAAACTCTATAGCGCTAATGCCTGTCCAACTACCTATTTCTATAATAGTTTTTTGGCTTAAATCATACTTATTATCTAACTCCATAATCATACTATGCAAACCAAGTATACTTTTTTCCGTTCTTTCTGGAATATTTCCCATTTTTTATAACCTCTATACAAAAAATATCATTGACAATTATAACTGTTAAGATATTTTTCAAATTATATACAATTATTTTTCATTTTCATTATCAGGACTATCTTCATCTTCGCTGTCATCTACGTTCTCATCAATCATTCCTTCTTTCATTCTATCCATATTCTCTTGCTTTTCTTTTTCAACTAGTTTCTTTTCTTCTGACGGGTTAATCTCAGGAAGCTTGTTTCTTAACGTGCTCATACTAATAACACCCAGGTCCATGAGAGGAATCCATATATCAGCTATCATTTTTAGATTAGCTAATGATATTAATGGTAGTTTAACCTGAAAATCACCTAAAATATTATTATCCTCAAACCCATTATCTATTGCAAGTATCATTGACTTTTTAATAAGCTCTTTTATGCCCTCTTCCCATAATAACCGTCTTTTCTTTGTAGCCGCATTAACAACCTCTAGCAAGTTTTCAGCAGTTGCGCGATTACTCATCAACTCAGGCCACCCAAGCCAATGTATTGGGATACCTGTAGTAGCTGCGATATTCTTTAGTGCCAGTTCCATTTCACCTTTTAGCGCGTCAAGTGCTCCAGTTCCCGGTCCAACCAGACTAAAATCAGCAGTCCCAGCATAACCTTGTCCTATTTCCCATTCACCATCATCTATAGAATTGTTAATAGAATTAGCCCCTTCCTGGGTTTCGGTCTTAAAAAAAGGTGTAAGCTTTGCAAATATATGATTATTCTTTCTAAGATCATATTTAGCTCTTGAAAAGTTTTCCATATCTGTTAGAACGCAATGCATATCTGTGCTTGTATGATCAATATCATAATCGGTACCTCCAAGCCTAACATAAACAGAAGCGTCAGTTCTTATACTTCTCTCCTGATCTTCATCTTTCCGTTTGTACACAATACTCTTAATATCATCTGTATCTAATCCATTACATGTTACTTTGTATTGATTTGTATACCATGAGAAACTCCTGGCTTTCATGATTTCATTTTTAACATCTTTTTCCAGGCATATTAAATTCTTTCCCTCTAGCTCCCCTATTTCTAACATCTTAATCAGCCGCGATCCATTAAGCTTATTATATTCAAGAAATTTGTCTATATACTTTTGAGTACTTTTCTTTTCAGCAAATACACTAAGGCCCTCACCACCTGTGAATGCAACTTTAGTCTGGACTACACCGCGTAAAATCTCTGACCCATAATCAATATCACCTGAGTAAGCATCATAACAAAACTTTACCTGTTCGTGGTATTTCTTATAGTTGTTTTTATCTACAACTTCATTAACAGTTTGAGTATTTGTAATATAAGTCGTGGTTACGTCTCTTTCAGCCTCAGTCATTGCGTGGATTTTTTTCTTCAATCTGTTTTTCTCAGAAATATTTCTGATAGAGTTAATAAATCCTTTTTGATTGTTCATAGCTTGTAATCTCATGCTATATATTTTTTTTGCTTTGTTAATTTCTTTAATATCCATTAAAATAACCTCACTAAAACAATAATTGTTTTTTTTCTAAAATTGAATTTTGTATTCTTTTTTTAGCAATTTCATAATATTTTAAATCTTTTTCAATACCTATAAACCTACGATTTAAATTAACACAAGCAATTCCAGTTGTACCACTTCCCATAGTAAAATCTAACACTATATCATTTTCATTTGTGTATGTTTTTACTAGGTATTCTAATAATGCAACTGGTTTTTGTGTTGGATGCTTGCCAACTTCTGTGTTAAACTTTTGTATACTTGATGGATATCTTAATTTATTATTACTATTATGATTAGCATGTTTCATTTCCATGTTATTCATTACTTGTCTTTTCCCCGTATTTGATGGATTATATTTATATTGAGTTCTATTTAACCCTCCGCCCTTTCTTTTTTCTTTTATTGGGTAATAACCGTGTTTATAAAAAACTATAATATTTTCATGCTCTTTCATTGGTTGATATTTTAATACAGCAAAATTACTACCTCTATTTTTTTCCCATATCCAATCATATTTAAATTCTTTAATATTACTCATTCTTAAATGACTACTAAAAGGTTCACTCCCAAATAATACAATTGGCGTTCTATCTTTTCTTAACTCTTTTAATCGTTCCCACATTTCATCAAACGGAATAACTATATCCCATTTACATGCAGTAGTCCCATAAGGAGGATCGGTAATAATTGCGTCAACTTTTACACCGTCTTTAATAAGTTTATCCATAATTTCTAAACAATCACCACAATATAACATCACATTATCCTCTTAAAAAATACTGGCTTATCACTACATGAGCGATTATAAAAACACAACAACAAAGCGTCTGCAAAGTCAGGGCTTTTAAACCCTCTCTTCTTATAATCCGCTTTACTTTCAACACATCGTTTTTGTTTAATATCCATTTTCCATTCCCTGCTTGAAAGCTCTGTTTTTAATCTTGAAATGTCTGGTATTGAAACAAGATCAATCATTTCTTTAAATTCAAACCACATTTCACTTATAATATTATTATACTTATCCTGGTTTTTTGGACTTCCGCCAAAGTTAATCCCAATAGCATTATACCCAAACTTCTTAAGGTAGTCGGTAACCCCGCCGCCTACACCGGTATCATCAATAAGAATAAGGTCCTTGGCATTACCAACAAAATCAATTAACAGGTCTGCAGTATCAGTTACGCTTTTGTGGTGATACTCTCTGTAATCAACAACCTTAAGTCCCTTTCTCTTGAAAAACACTATACTATCATTACCAAATCTAGCAATATCAGCTCCTACAACAACACCTCCGTCTGATTCTATATCCCGATTAACAGCTTGCATTACCTTGCTATAAGGGATAATACATTGGTCCCCGAACTGTACAGGTTCGCCAAGCCATACATGAGGGTAGTCCTCGTTGATACCATCTTCATATTGTTTTTTACTTCTTAATGCCTGGTCTAACAACTCGGCAGTAACATATTCATTATCATAATAATTAGAATTTATATTTATTTTCTTATCATCCGGGATAGCGTTATTAAATACAAAAACAGGGTCATCATGAAGTAGTCTATTATAAGAAAACCATACTTCGGACCCTTTTCGCCTTATAGTGGGATCAAGTATATTAAGACTGCTAGTGCTAACTGTCTGGGCCTCTTCCACCCAGCAAATGTCAATATCATCAATTGACTTAATCGTTTGTTTTTTGTCTTGCTGCCAAAGACCTTTAAAAATGAACTCACTTCCATTTTTTCTATGAAAAATAGAATTATCAGTAACAACATAATCGCTATACTGTAATTCTTCTATCAATCTTTTCAAAAGAGCATGTACAGAGTCTTTAATGCTGTTTTGTATTTCTCTTGTACACAGTATCTTTTTTTTTGTCTTATTTGACCTATACAATAATATCTTAGCAAAAGACTCACTCTTGCCGGACCCACGCCCCCCACTAGCGAACTTATACCGTTTATCTTCCCAAAAAGGCAACAACTTTTTTGGTATCCTAGTACGGTTTTCAATAATCAATAACTTTAAAAGCTCAATATCATTCATGTTTTTTATTTGTCTTTTTCTCTAAGCTCTAACAATTTATCTATCTCTTCTTTAACCTGGTCACTATTAAGTCTTTGTTCTATACCTCCTGAGTGTTCTATCTCTTGCTTATCAGAGTAACCATAGTTTTTCATAACAAATATAACAGGTCCGTTATTAACATCATCATTTATAGCTGCGCTTTCTATCTCAGCAAGTATATAATCTCTCGCTCTTTTTATAATGTCGAAATACTCTTGATTCTTTTCATAATTATATACCGTTTGTCTGTCTACACCTATGGCATAAGCTAATCCGGCAATAGTAGGAACTTTCGGGCTTATAACATCAAGTATACCATCTTTTGTTATAATTGTTTTTTTTTTAACTTGCATTCATCAAAGTAATTATCAATGGCGTTTTCTAAATCTTCTCGTGTATTATATTTCATCGGCCTTCCTCCTGGGTGCTTAGCCATAAAAGTGACCCTCAAATCCAGTCAAGTCAACAATCACAATAAATCTTTTTATAATCATATTATATCCTTTGTTTTTTCATATTTTAGAATAAGTTTTAATATAAGTCAAGAAAAAAAACCAGGTTTTTACACCTGGCTTAAAATTAAAAGGAGCTTTGAAAGGATAATACTTTTTAGTATGCTTTATAATATTATTTTATAAAATATATGTCAAGAATTATTTTTTAATATTGTCTTTAATATTATAATCTTAAATAAAATAATCATAGTATTGAAATAACAACAACCATCAAAATTGATACAATTACAACTATCATACCTAAAAAAAACACTCCAAATTCATCCATTTTTAAACCCTTTAATAATTTGTTGTTTTAATTCTTCAATTTTTTTATCTATTAACTCGTTTACTTTTTGCTCTGTTATTTGTGGTTCTTTTTCTTCCTGCTTATTTTCAAATCTTAATATTTTATCGTAGGTTAATTGTCTTGTGTTTTCTTTATTTGGGAAATTCCATGGGCCACAAATATCATTATATTGTATACAGCGTATCAAATCACCTTCTTTAGCGCGTATTTCTAATGTACCTATTCTAAAATCGTTATTAAAATCCTTTTCAATTCCATGACTGAAACAAATTTCTTGGGCTTTTCTTGATTGTTCTTCGTTTTCAATTTCTACATAAAACGGCGCAAGTTCTTTTAAGTCTGTGACTTTTTTAAGCGATTTCCTGGAATAACCAAATCCGCTTTTAAGTATAATAAATATATTTGGATCATCAAAAGCTACAACCTCATATATTTTTCCAACAGAATCATTCATCCTGTTAACCCAATCTTTACCTGACTGTTTAAAAACATTAACAAAATCACCGACTTTTACATCATGTTTTTTAATCCATTTTTTTTGTTTCTTTGCGTAGCTCATTATTTTGCTCCTTTTAACAAATAAAATAACCACTATTATAACAGTTGCTATGGTAAGGATTTGCACCTTACATGATACTTACTCTGATACCCGAACCCTACCTCATCGATCAATAGAGTGTTCTCTGGTTTGGCGTCTACCTATTCCTGCCACATAGCAACTTATTTATAATAATAGTTGCTGCGGTAAGATTCGATTCTTACAAGCACGTCTGCTAAAAACCTATTCCGGCCTAACTATGTTTGCATAGTTTGTATGTCATTATTTAACGTTAAATAATGACATATTAGTTCTACATGAACTAGGTTAATTTGCGTCTCTATTCCGCAACATAGCAACTATATTATTTGAAGTGGATAGATTTGAACTATCGACATCCAGTTTATAAGACTGACGCTCTAACCACTGAGCTACACTCCATTAAAATTAAACAGTTGCTATGGTAAACCTAATGTTACCTTCACACGGCGAAGCCGTACTTATCTTGTGTCCAAGATTTTACCTCTCCACTTCATGTCATTGACATTTGTCAAATAGCAACTATTGAAAATGTTCTTTTTAAGAACTAATCCATATAATCACCTCGTTTTAAAATTAAATATTTCAAAAATCTTTTAAGTATATTTAAATAATAATAAATAAAACTTTATTTGTCAATAGTTTTTTATAAATATTTCCATTCATACCCTTTATACTGTTTTATATAACCTTTACACGCTTTATTTATATTACTCTGCCGAAATTCTTTTAATATTCTACTGGCTTCAGTTGCTGATTTCCATATCTTTATTATTTCCCCATTTTTTATTTGCACTATATTTTTAGATTTTTTTTCAATATTATTTTTTTTTGCAAGGTCTTTTTTAAAAATGAGTTTTAAATTTTCAAATTTATATGGCTTTGTAGTATCTTTTCTTGAAACACAAATACTATAAGCAGGACTATTGTTATTTTTTAAAAAAATATTATAATAATTTTCAAAATTATTATTTTCAATCCATTTTTTAAATTCATCGAAATTAAAATTTAAATTCATTCCAAAATTCTTCAAATTTGTATTTTTAATATCTATATATCGGCGTCTAATAAGATTGTTATATTTTACAGATATTTTTTTATTTACATTTTTTCTGCATGACACGCACTGATATGTAGTGTTTAATTTCTGTCTACATTTAGATTTGTAAAATCTTAAATAAAATTTAATTTTTTTACACACAGGACATTTTTTGAAAAAATGAATATTATAATTTGTTTGCTTTTTATTTATTTTCCCCCTATAAAAATTTATAAAATATTTAACTTTTTCTAATTCTTTATTAGCCCAAAAAGTATTTAATTTTTTATAATTAACTAATATTTGTTTTTCTTTTATAATATATAATGTTTTTTTATTTAATATTTTTATATAAAAACTACAATCACTACACTGAAATAAATATTCTTTTGGATTATTAAATAAAAATCTTTTTAATTGTTTTTCACATATAGGACATTTCATAAAACACTCCATTTTGTTAGTCTGATGAAGATTCTCTAAGCTGGTCAAGATAGTTGTTTTCAGGAGCTGGTTGAGAAATAATTATTTTTTCATCTTCTGGTATTTCTTTTACCTTAGCCGCATCTACTACCCAGCGTAATATAGTTAGATAATCTGACTTTGTTTTATATCCTTTTTCTTTTTTGTAATCAGATAGATATTGAATAAGGCGGTTTGTCTGAATGTCACCATATTTTTCTAATAATTTTTTGTATTCTTTTTCAGTCATTTTCACATTATCCGCATATTCTTTTTTTTGCTTTTTATCTGTCTTTATATCTATCTCTTTCTCTAACTCTTTCTCTAACTCTATCTCTGGTGGACGTTTGTCGGACATTTGTCCACCTTTTGTCCAATCGTATTGTAATTGTTTTCTATAAGCTAATTTATCTCTATAAGCTTTTTTTCTATCACCCTCACTTGATCCGGTCCCGATAAAACTTTGAATATCTGACATGAATATCTCTCCGGTATCAATAAACTCAATTATTCCCAAGTCTTTTGCAAGATTTACCGCATGCATTACCTCTGCAGGATTATGCCCTAAAACTCCAGAAAGTAAATCAATTTTATCTCTTGTGTATGGGATTGCATCGTTAATTTTTAACTGGCCTTCATATTTTAAAGATTTTAAATAAAGCTTTAAAATAATAAGTGAGTACTCGTATCCGTTTTTCATAGATTCGATAACTTTTATATGATCCTGTTCAAAATAATTTTCTTTAAATTTTAAATAATAATATTTTTTATTCTCACTCATAACAAATTCCTTAGTAAAAAGCCCTTACTGACGGGCACTCGCTAGAGTGACGCACCCCGTCAATAAAGGCTCTTAATAGTATTTGTTTAAGTGCGTATTAAACAAAAATAGTTGCTATGATATAACATTTGTTATACTTCTTAAGCTAAACCCTTGCGCATTTGTGCTGACACATAGCAACTATAAATTACTTTGCTTAACATATTCCTATGCTAAGCTAACGACCAAGTACGCCGTGTAATATGTCTCTCCAGAGTTATTCTAATCTCTATGATTAGAAACAATCATCAGGAATTGAACCTGACTCCCTTCGCACCAGCCCTCTACAAGCGATCGAGAATCGAACTCGACCTCTCAAAAAGTACCGAAAAATAAAAGTATACTAAAAAAATAATTATTTGTCAATAATAAGTGTGTATTAAAAAAAAGCACGTCTCCCGATTGTATTTCTATTATGCTTCAAAATACCTATTATCATCCATTAAAAACAGTCACATAAAACCGTATTTAATTTCTAACTTGCCTCGGTGACGCGCCCCAACAAGCTTGTAATTAAACAAAAATAGTTGCTGTAAGCCATCTTTAACTATCTGCAAGTGACAGCCACACAGTCTCTTGTACATCAACTAATATAAATATACTAAAAAAATAATTATTTGTCAATAATTTTTGGGTTTTTATAACAGTAAACTTTCATTATTTTTTCTATTGCCCCGGAAATGATATCTCTTGTCATATTATGTTTTGCCGCATTATAACATGGTGTTCCAAACAAATAGACAATATGTCCTTTTTTTGTGAATTCTAAAAATGGATATTTTTTTAAATATTCTTTTTCTACAAAACCTATATACTCATAATTATTTATATCACTCATAATAATTCCTTTTATTTATGCTCAGCTTCCCATATTTTAGTGAATTTTTTAGCATTTTTATCAATCCATTCTAAAAAATAATCTTCATTTGAAAGTTTGTATCCGGGAAGTTTTGAGTCTTTTTCCAGGTCTATGATCATTTGTCTAGCCTGGTCCTTCATTAACTCATGAAATCTTTTTTCTTTTTCTTCTCTACTCATTTTTAATTTGACCATAGTGTAATGTAACATCCTTTTTGTTCCATTACCTGATAAAATTTATCTTCAGGCAATAATTTAACCCTGATTACATCACCGACAATAAATACTCGCGTGTCTCTAATTATTAATACATTACCATTATTTTTTACATCTATAACTATTGGTTCTCCGCTCATGTTATGAAACCTGTAACTTATTGTTTTACCCTTTACTATACCATTTATACTCATATTAGCTCCTTGTTGTAATTATAACCTACGCCCGAAGGCGTTTCGTCTTAATTTTCAAAGACTCATCAGGGCTATTTTATAATCCGGGCACATTTTCAATTTCAACAAGATTGTCAGTCATATCAATAAGAACACATTTTTTTAATCTTCTTACTTCTTTTCTTAATCTAGCAATCTGAAGAGCACTCAAGCTTCTAATTATTTGTTTTAAATTCTCAGTTAATTTCATATTAAGCCTCCCAAGCTTTTTATGTTAAGGTGTTAACTACCTTACATTATTAAGTATACTACACTTTCAAAAAAAAACAATATTAAAATAAAAAAAAGTATTGATTTTTTTAAAATAATATTATATACTCAAGTATACTTAATATTATAAAAACTATATTGGAGATTACTGAAAGTACCACTTGTGAGTAGCTGGGTTCAAGTCCTGGCACAGTCTTTTTTATTTGAAAGGATAATATTATGAAAAAACAAAGAAAAGCACATTGGGTTGAGGTTAGAAATAAGGACAATGAAAGATGGGTAAAGCGAATTGCAGTTGATTTACAGTGTAATCCGATTCTATGCGTTTACATCGATGACGAAGAAGAATATTTAAATTTTAGGGGCTACCAAAACACAGAATGGAATCAATGGCGAGAAACAGAAAAACCAGAATTAAATGCATTAGAAAGATATCTGGAAAATATTGAAAAAGAAAATGATTTTGAATTTCCCTGGCATTTTAAATCATACAGTAATTGGGTTTGTCTTGTTAGTAGCGAAGTGCGTAGTGGTTTATACGAAGTATATCGAATAACGACGACCGTTCATAAGAATTAGCAGAAAAAGCATTAGAAATAATGGACTCAGAAATTGAATATTTGAAAGGATAATATTATGAAAAAACAAAGAGAGGCACATTGGGTTGAGGTAAAAAATAATAATTATACAAAATATGAAAAAAGAATTGCTGTTGATTTAGAATGTAATCCAGTTTTATGCGTAGACCTTGATTTTGAAGAAAAATATTTAAATTTTGAACATTATGATGTAGAATGGTGGGATCAATGGCGTGAAATAAAAGAACCAGAATGGGTCCCTTATGAAACAATGGAAGAGTGTTTTAATGATCTGAAAAAAGATCAATTTATGATTAAGCGTAAAGAGTATATTTATTGTGTAGCTGTTGCCTGTATGGATGATTCTGGGTGTAGAATATATGATGATTTATATAGCTTTAAACAAATTTTTAATTATTACACAAAACTAGACGGCACACCATGCGGAAAATTAAAGGAGCTTAAATGAAAACATTAGATATTTTTGAAGATAAAAACGGAACAAAATTAGAATTTGATGAAATTATGTATTCAAATGGTACATGGGATGATTGTAATTTAGACTTTGATATAAATCTTGTTGTTAAATTAAATTATAAAAGTATTGATTATAATTATTTTTTATATCAAAATGATTTAGAACATGTTATTTTAAGAAATAAAAAATGAACGTGCTAATTATAACAGATGAAATCTGGAAAAACATGATTTTAGATGAAAATGATCCTGATGAAATTTTCCTGGATTATTTTGACGAAGATAAATATATTAAAACAGGCATGTTAGATGATGAAGATTTGCCAGAAGGAGTTTTGTGATGAAATTAAGTGAAGAAATGAAAGAACATGCAAATTATCTAAGCACCGGTGGATGTTGCGATAGATCTATATCTCAAACACTGGAAATGGAATATATTCCAAAAGTAGAACAATTAGAAAAAGAAAATGAAGAGTTAAAAAAAGAAATTGAAAAAATGAAAAAATGTTCCGTTTTTATACATGATGCAAGGATTTGATGATGATAAATTGTTTTGACTGCACTAAAAAAAAAGGAGGATATTAAAAATGAAGTTAAGTGAAGATACTTGTAAACCAATTTTTGAAGAATTATCAAACAAAATAAAAAGAATAAAAATGTTTGAAGAAAAACTTCTTGATGGAACTTATGAATGTTTAACCCAAATAAAAAATATGGCAGGAGCAATGCTTTCAGAATCAAGAATATTAGAATCAGAAAATGAAGAATTAAAACAGGATATGTCAAGAGCAAGATCATTAGTTTCAGATATAACAGATACGAGAAATAAAAGTCTAAGTGGCAAGATAATGACTAAGCTTGAACGTATGAGAAAAGAAAATGAAGAATTGTTAAAAGAATTAACAATAAAAAATGTAACTATACACGAAATGAATAAACTTTTAAAAAATCAAAGACAACAAATTGAAAAAATGAAATGTTGCGCTAATTGTAAGTGTTTTTCTATAATAGAAGATGATTGTGTTTCAGAAAAATGTAAATGGGAGCTAAAACAATGAATAATATTGGATGTGTGTATTGTAGAGAGAATAATAATAATAATTTCATATTAATTGATGAAGTATTAAAAATTAATGATATCATAGCGCTCTCATTTGATAATAAAATAGATATGACATGGGGGGAATTAGATTCGTTTAACGAGTCTGTATTTGTCTATATAGACAGGGGTTATTTGCGATTGTCTGGTCCAGATTGTGATTGTTTAGATCATGGAGAAAAAATAAAAATAAATTTTTGTCCATTTTGTGGAAGAAGATTATAAAAAGAAATGGAGTGAAAAAATAATGATAGTAAAATGTAAATGTGGAAATGATGTTAAAATAACAAAAGAAATTAAAGAACATTATTATAATTGGAAATGTAATAATTGCGGTGGTATTGTAACATGGAACAATGTAATAAGTGTTTGGAAGTGTTCAACTCCTACGGTTACCAGGAATAGTCAAAATAGATATTAGGATTTTATGTAAATATAAAAAAAAGGATAATAATTATGAGAAAAATAATCTATTATTGTGATAGATGTGGAAAAGAAACTAAAAATAATGATAAAGAGAGTGTTTGGATTATATATCCTGGAAATACAAACACTTATTTATGCAAAAAATGTTATAATGATTTTTTAAAATTTATGAAAAATAATAGGAATAATTATGATCAAAAAACTTTTTGATATTTTGCGTATAAAAAAACGACAAGTTACAATTAAGTTAAAATGTATTTCCGGGAGATTAAACGGAAGTGGTAAAGTGTATAATGGAGATACTCAGAAATCACATTATATATATTATAATCCGCGAACTAAAGAATTAGAAGAAAAAGTAAGAAGAAAAAGTGGATTTAGAGGAGGAAGAATATTTTTTTGAATATAATTTATTTTTTATTATAAAATGGGGGTAAAAATTGATTTGTAAAATTTTTCTTGAAAAAGGCGCGTTAATGCCTCGAAAAAATAATAAGTCTGATAATTGTTATGATGTGTTTTCAAACAATGATTATCATGTTAACAACCTTTCTACATGTGTTGTCGGCACAGGAATACATATTGAACCTGAAAAAGGATGGGGTATGTTAATAAGACCAAGATCAGGCAAATCATCACAAGGTATAATTACTGGAGGCGGTGAAGTTGATAGCGGATACCGTGGAGAAATTGGGGTAATTATCCATAATATGACTGGTAGTTCTATTAATATTAACAAAGGTGAGAAAATCGCACAGATTAGGCCGGTTCGTATTGAAGATATTGATTTTATCCATGTCAAGGAATTATCAAAATCAGACAGAGGATCGAAAGGATATGGGTCAAGCGGTGATTACTAATATTATATTTTATGCAATTTTTTGGATTTTATTGTCTTTAATATTTGCGGTTTTTTGGGTTGTTTTTAGGAAAGGAGCTTATGTGAAAACAGACAATTATTATCTTAATATTTGTGATAGTATCGCAATTGAATCAAAATGCTTAAGGGCTAATGTTGGAGCAATAATAGTTAAAAATGGAAATATTATTAGTTCAGGTTTTAACACATCTCCTGGTTTTCGGAAAAAATGTACTGATATAGGGTTTTGTTATAGAGAAGAAAACAAAATCATTTCAGGAACACGGCTTGAAAAATGTAAAGCTGTAGGGAGTCATGCAGAATGTAACGCTATTTCTAACGCTGCGAAAAATGGAATCAGTATAAAAGGGTCTACAATGTATATTGTAGGCCATGACTTTGTATGCGATATGTGCCAGGCAATGATTATAAACTCAGGTATATTCAATGTAGTTTTGAGAAATCGAGCTGGTGAAATTATTAAATATTTTCCTGAGATTGACTGGAATAAACATTCTATTGAAAAGGAGTTGAAATGACAGTAACAGAATTAACAAAAGAAATACACCATAATCACCAAAAAGTATTTTCAAAGATAAAAGAATATTTAAAAAATAATAGTTTTGGTAATTTTTATTTTGATATTTGTTATGATCAAATAGATATGCAGACTGATTTTGACGGGTGTTATGATTGTAATGGAAGTTCACATTATGAAGTATTACCGTTTTCTATGCTTTATGGATTGTTGGAAGATTTTTTTGAAAATAATGGTATTGAAATTGAAATAAGAAACGTTATTATGTATTATGAATTTCAATTATTTTCAACTGAAACAGGTGATTTTGTATATGAAAGTACAGATGATTTTAAATCAAAAAATGAAGCAAAATATCAGGCTATTTTAAAATCCTGCGAAATATTGGAGAGAAGATTATGAAAAATATACAATCATGTTCAAATTGTATTCATTCTTACAAAAACAGACAGGTTATTTGCTTTACATGCAAACCTGTTAAAAAAGACAAAATGAGTAATTTTAAGTTGCTTAAGGAAAAAAGGAAAAATGTACAATTAAATTCCTGGGTTGAAAAATCAGACTATTTTAACATTTTTGATAAGATATTGTTTTTTGTTACTGGAAGGTGGGGTAAATAATGAATTTATTGTTATTTTATTTAATTATTTGTGTTTCTATTTTTGTTATGTTATTATTAAATTTATTAACAAAAAAAATAACACAAAAATATTTTTATCCAATGATTATAACTTTTTTAATTTTATCGTTTATTCCTGTGATAAACATACTTGTATTAGCTGGATGTTTTATTACTAGCTGGTATAATAAAAAAGGAGTTTAAATGAGTAAACAAAAGTTTTTTTACGGAAAAAAATATGATTCTTTCTATTCATGCGAAGAACTAAAAGAATGTGTTGATAAAGTTGACGATATAGAAGATGATGAAGATTATATTGTTATTATTGAAATGAAAGTTTCAAACAAAGAGAATCGTTATTGTGGTAATGATATTTTTTACTGGGAGCCTGAATGCGGAAAAAATAATTGCAGTTGTTATGATCCTCGTAATGGGAAAAATGGAATATGTAAACATCTTACATACGGACTAACAGAAACTGGTGCTAGCTGGAAATTGTACAGAAATAAGCATTTCGAAAAAATATCAAGTAGGCATAAAAAATGAGCAGATATGTAATCAATGGAATTGAATATCCGTCCCCTAGTATTATACTTGGCGAGCTTGCAAAAGGTGAAAATTTTTATAATTGGATAGGAAGAGAAGCTATAAAGATTGGAAAAGAAGACGGGTATAAGATTAATAGAGATAGTACCGCTTCAATAGGTTCTGAACTTCATAACTTAATTGAATGTTTTATTAAGATGAAAATAAAAGGAAAACATGGAAGTACAAAAGAGTTATTAAAAGATTATGATAAGCAGATAAGATCAATGTTTATGAAGTTTTTTTTCTGGCAGAAAGATCATGTAAAAGAATTCCTTGAAAGTGAAAAGCCTATAGTTCATGAAAAGGACTGTTGTGCAGGAACGTTTGATTTTTCTTTTATTGATCTTTCAGGAAGAAAAGTTATAGTTGATTTAAAAACGTCTGGATATATTTATGACACACACAGAATGCAGGTAAATTTCTACAAACACGCCAGGGAGTCAATGTCTGGAACATATAAAATTGAATTCAATCAGGATAATGCGCACTGGACAAAAGACTTTAAATATGATACAATTAAATATGATGATTGTTCAATTTTAAGAATTTCCAGGGAGTCAGAGCTCGAATATAAAATTGTCACAGATAAATACAAATTACAAGCTTTTTTGTTATTATTATCTTATTATTACACAGTTAAAAAAAGACGATTAAATAATAATCGTGCAAAAAATAGAAAATAAAAGGAGTAAATATGCTTAGAATTATAAACAACCCAGAAGCGGAAAAAATTATTAAAATGGCTGATATGCCGAAAAATTCAGTTGGAAAAATATTAAATAATAATTATGGGTTTAATGATCATTATATTTTTAAAACAAAAGATGGTTATTATTTTAATTTAACCAATGGTTATTTTTGGGATAATACATCTACATATGACAAATTAGTTAAAATTCTTCCTCCAGATGAAAAAGTAATTGTAGAATTTTTTAATGAGGAGTAATAGTTTTAGATAGGAAATATATTAAACAAAATTTATCAATAAAAGGAGTAAAAATTGGAATTAAAACAGCTTCACGCGCTATTTCCCGAAAATGATATTGAATGGAGGATAGGGCAATCTGGAGAGTCAGGTGGTAAAATATGGGCTTTATGTCTAGCTTATATCACAAACCGTGCAATAATGGATAGACTTGATTTTGTTTGTGGCCCTGAAAATTGGAAAAATGAATACAGAGACTGGAAAGGTAGCTCTCAATTATGCGGAATATCAATCCGGATAAACAATGAATGGGTCACAAAATGGGACGGAGCAGACAACACAAACATAGAGGGTACCAAAGGTGGTTTGTCTGATAGTATGAAACGGGCTGCAGTTCAATGGGGTATAGGAAGGTATCTTTATAAACTCCCCACAACCTTTGCTGTCATAGTTAATGGTAAAGCTAAATACAAAGCAAAAACAAAAACTGGTAAATGGTTCTCGTGGAACCCTCCAATTTTACCAGAACAATTTAGACTAAAATAGGAGTAAATAATGTCAAATGACTTAAACCAAATTATACTTATTGGAAGGTTAACAAAAGATACTGAAATTAAGTATACAGCAAGCGGAACACCTGTTACAAAATTCTCTATAGCAAATAATTCGATTGCTAATAAAACAGAATACGTCAATTATTTTGATGTAAACGTATGGGGGACTCAGGCTGTTAATTGTGAAAAATATTTGAAAAAAGGTAGTCAAATTGCTGTTACTGGTAGCATTAGACAAAACAGATGGCAGGACCAGTCTACTGGACAAATAAAATCAAAAGTTGAAATTAACGCTTTTAGTGTTCATTTTTTAGGATCGAAACAAAACGGACAGCAACAAAACACACAATATCCACAAAACACACAACAACCAGGAAATTATCAACAACCACAAAATAGTGTTCCTCAGCAGAATGCTAATAATATTAACAATCAGTTTTCCTGGCAACAAATGGATAACCAGCAGTTAAGTGATGACATACCGTTTTAGGGTTACAAAATGCCAAAAAAAATAGTTTTTTTAAAAATGACAATTAAAGAAGCTGTGGAGCAAGGGGCCGTAAACGTAGCGGTCCCTATGATTTCAAGTGACGTTGAACAATTCAATAAGCTTGGGTCTCCGTTTCGAGCTACTATCACAAAATCAAGGAATCTAATGCACCATAGAAAATTTTTTGCAATATGCAGGATGATGGTTGATAATGGAATACTTGATATTATTCCAGTTGAAAAAAATGTTATTGACAAACTTATCGAAAGATTCAAAAATGAGTCTTATGTTTTGGTGTATGTTATGAAATTTGCCTTTCTTCCATTAGAACAAAAAATATTACCAAACGGGACGGTGATTGAAGATGTCTCCAGTATTGCATTTGATGAAATGGATCAGGATGATTTCAAAAAGTTCTATGATGATTGTATTCAATATTTTTGTGATAATATGCAGATAACAAAAGAGCAGATTGAAAGGAATATGGATTATAATTGAAAGGATATAATATGAAAGAAATAACAAAAAATAATGAAAAATTTATGACAGTTAAAGAAGTTTCTGAAATACTTAAAAAAGACGAAAGTACTATTAGAAAAATAGGTAAAAATTTATTTCCAGATTGTTTTAAAAATGGAGTTAAAACATATTTAAATGAAAAACAAATAACAGTAATAAAGCTCAACCTAGGAAAAAATTCCGAGCTTCCTAAAACTGATTTAGAAAAAGAAATGATTATACAACAAGCTCTTATTTTACAACAAGAAAAAATAAAAGCACTTAAAAAAGAAAATGAAGAAAAAGAAAATCATATAAAAAAGTTAATTCATTCAGGAAAATTATACACATCTTCAGAAATCGCAAAAGAATTAAATTTAAGATCGGCTGCTGAATTAAACTTGATACTAAAAGAAAAAGGAATGCAGTATAAAGTAAATGGAACGTGGGTATTGTCTGCTAATTATTCAGAAAAAGGATACGTATCAATTAAACAGGATGAACTTGAAAACGGCAGAATAGTATATTATCGTAAATGGACTGGAATTGGAAGAGATTTTATATTAAGTTTGTTCGAGGCATAAATGAAAGACATTGAAAATATTATATTTGGATGCTGCCTAATAAGCAATGAATGTTTTCTTAAGCTAAACGAGTTTGGTAATATTTTCTTTAAGTATCAAAAATACTACGATTCGTTAATTGAGGTACATGATAATGATATTTCAGATGTATATATGATATCAGATATTTTCCAAAAGAACAAACTTGATTATTCTTTTGTAATGAAAATTATTAACGAAATTGAATACGAATATAACAGCTTTGATATGTATTTGCAAAAATATATATCTTATTATTCTCAAGAAAATACAAAAATTCAATTTGACAGATACAAGAGAAACGAAATAACATTAGAAGAGCTTCAAAACAATGTTGAAAAAAACGTTTTGATCAAAAATGTTAAGTCAAAAAAATGCAATGCTATTGATATAATCAGAGAAAAATCATTTGAAGATAAAGACGAGTATATAGATATTGGAATTGATTTCTTTCAAAATGGATTCGGAAAAGAAGAGTTGATTGTTATTGCTGCGCGCCCGGGTGTCGGGAAAACTACGCTCATAAGAAACTGGAACATAAAATCAGGAATAAAAAAGATACCTGTTTGTATATATGAGTTGGAAGTACCAAAGAAAAAATACGTTAAGCAACTTGTATGTCTTATAGCTCAGGTGAATTATGAAATGTATTCTATGGGACTTCTTAATGAAAATGAGAAAAAAAGAATCGAAGATGCAAAATATTTTTTCGAAAAAAGATTAGTCATTGTAAAAGACATGACAGATGGTATAAATGATATAGATGCAATGAAATTAGACATGAAAAATATGATCAAAAAATACGGTATTCAAATGTTTTTTGTAGATTATCTTCAGCTTGTAAGATGCAGACATGGTCAAAAGCGTAATGAACAGGTGGGGTATATAAGCAGAACGTTAAAGTCTGTATCTGCAACTAATCTTACTCCTGTAATAGCCATTGCGCAATTGAATAGAGAAATAGAAAATCGGGCTAATCCTGATCCAAGATTGTCAGATTTGAAAGACTCTGGGGATATTGAACAGGACGCAGACATAATAATGTTTTTGAGTAATGTTGAAATACCTGGGAAATATACCAGCAGAATAAAACACTCAATAGTAAAAAGAAGAAATGGTAATCCTGGTAATTATTTCTCTAACTTTGAAAAAAATACTGGATTTATGAGTGAAATAGAGGTGAAATGAACAACATAGTACACAACATTGACAACATGGAATTCATGAAAGATATCCCTGATAAATATTTTGAACTGGCAATTGTTGATCCTCCTTATGGGATATATAATAATTCTGTTAGTGGCTTCATGAAAAAAAGGAAAGGATGTAATAATGTCTGGTGGGATGTTAAACCAGACAAAAAATATTTTGATGAACTTTTCAGGATTAGCAAAAACCAAATTGTATGGGGTGGAAATTATTTTTTTGATTATCTAGGAAATACAAAGGAGCCTATTGTCTGGAACAAAATGAATGGCACTAATTTTTTTGGTGATGGAGAAATGGCATGGAGTAGTTTCACCGGAACATTAAGAATTTTCAACCATCAATGGTGCGGAGCCTTCAAGGATAGCGAGAGAGGAGAAAAGAATTTTCATCCGACCGGAAAGCCAATAGAGCTTTACAGGTGGTTATTGAAAAGATACGCAAAACCTGGGTATAAAATATTTGACAGCCATGTTGGATCAGGAAGCTCCCGTATTGCGTGTCATGAATTAGGATTTGATTTTACAGGATGCGAGATTGATAAAGACTACTATGACGCGCAGGAAAAAAGATATTTTGAATGGAAGAAAAAGTTTAATAACGAATTTTACATAGGTGATGAAAAAGAAAAGAATCTATTTAATCGAGGATAAATAATGAGGTTAATTAACAAAAAAGATAGCAGTAATTTTATAAAAATGTCAGTTACAAAGAAACCAAATTTTAATGCTGGCAATTCTAAAGTAAAAATGATTTCAAAAATATGTATTGACTTTGATGTTTGTCCGGTATATACTAACTCAAAAGGAACATACATGATTGTTAACATCAAAAATAAATGGTATAGGTGTCTTATTTGTAATGTATCAAAGATAGATATAAATACTAGTTATACCGTGAAACAGGAGCGCGGCTATTATAAAAGATGAAGACAAATGGATCGTTGATCTTCTGTATGGTACAGACCTGAAAAAGCTTGGTATATTTTTACCTGAGTGGGATAAGAAATTATCAGAGTTAAGGCAACGTCCAGACATAAAAAAAATGCTTAAGGATTTAAAATGCAATTGAGTGAAGAAATAAAAATAATCAAAAAAAAGTCAGAAGAAACAAGATATAACGTTATTCTTGAATCAAGTTCTATTTCTTATTATAATGGAATTATAAAAACTTGTGAAGATATATTGCCGGGAATTGAAAACCTTGAAAAAGAAAATGAAGAACTAAAGCAACAAATAAATTCATTAAAATGTTGTCAGAATTGCCGTTATTGCGATAAAGAATGTGAAATAATGGACTGTACATTAGATGATTTAAAAAATAATAGCGGTCATACTGAATGTGGATATTGGGAACTAAGAAAGGATTTAAAATGAAACGTATTATTAACTTTTTATGCAGATTGTTTAATCACATTATTCTTCCTACGCCTGAATATCATGTTAACAAACACAAAAGAAATTATGAAAATTTCAGGTGTATTCTATGTGGGAAAACATATAGATATTATAAATCATGGAGAAAAAAATGACTGAAGGTAAAAAGTTCGAAGATGATTTTAAAAATAGTGTTCCTGATGAATTTTTCATATTTCGCATAAACGATAATCAGGGGTATAATGAAACAAATGAGAGATTTACATTAAACAACCCGTTTGACTTCATTTTCTTCAATGGCATCAAGCTATATTGCTTAGAATTGAAATCTGCACTTGGTAAGAGCCTGCCATTTAGCAGAATTAGGCCACACCAAGAAAAAGGACTAATGAATCAGGTATACAAAAAAGACACAATCCCTGGGATAATTATAAATTATCGAGAATTAGAAACAACCGTATATATCCATATTGAAAATTATCTTGAATATAAAGCTAGTTCAAACAGAAAATCGCTGCCGGTTGAAGATGCAAAAAAGATAGGGGTTATTATTCCTCAGCAAATAAAAAGAACTCGATATAAATATGATTTAAGTGTATTTTAAGGTGGTTATTTTGACTGAAAAAAACAAAGAAATAAAAGAATATATCAGGTCCCGCGATAATGGTATTTGTCAGTGTTGCGGGAAATATTGTTGGAACAATGGGAATGTCGCCCATAGAATAGCGCAGACTAAAACTAACACAAAAATATATGGGAAAAAAGTAATTGATCATACTTATAATAAGGTATGGACATGTTTTTCTTTCAATTGTAATGATTCTTTTAACGTCGGGAATAATCCAGGGAAATGTAATACTCTTGTACACTTAATTAACAAGCAAATAGATATTGAACCAAAAAAAATAACAAAAATATTAAATAACTATTGACTTTTTAATTTTATTTATTATACTTTTAATAGTTGCTATATGGCGGAACAGGGTAGGACCCGCGGTGGTAAAATGCTGCTGGAAGGTAGACGCAATGCAAAAGATAATCCTCGAAGAAGCCGTAGGGATTAACAGGTTGATTAAATGTCCGAAAGAACTATGGGGGGTTAGTATAGAGCGTACCACGCCAGTGAAATTCTGGTTCAACACGCAAAGAGAATGATCTATACGTATCATGTAAGGTGCAAATCCTTACCATAGCAACTATTTTTTCATTCTATGGACTCCTTAAATTTGGCCTCGTGTATCGGGGCCATTTTTATTTAACTATTGACAATATGAATTTTATTTATTATACTGTATATGTAATTTCATTAAAATATATATAAAGCCTTTCTGTGTATCGGTTAGGCTTTGTATTATAATTAAGGAGTTTGTATACAAGTAGATGTTTATGTGGAGTAAGTAATATGGAAAATAATGAATTTTCAATTAAAAAATAAAAATGAGACAATCATTGGATTTGGAAACAAAAGAATTGTTGACTAATCAAAGAATTTTTCAAGCTAAAATGAAATTTCACAATACTTATGTAGCATTTTCCGGTGGGAAAGATTCTACTGTTTTATTGCATCTTGTCAGAAAACAATTTCCTGATATCCCTGCTGTTTTTGTTGATACTGGATTGGAATATCCAGAAATAAGGGAATTTGTAAAAACGATAGATAATGTGATTTGGCTAAAACCAAAGATGAATTTTAAAAAAGTTATTGAAGAATACGGGTTTCCGTTAATTTCTAAAATGCAATCACAATATATAGAATGTGCAAGAAATGCGCCAAAAGATTCTGCAACGCGACAAATAAGAATGAATGGAAAATATGAAGATGAAAAAGAATTTATAAATATTTTTGGTGAAAAACAAATTGAATATTCAGGGATTAAAAATTATGGAATTTCTGAATGTTGGAAATACTTAATTGACGCACCTTTTAAAATTTCTGATAAATGTTGTAATGTGATGAAAAAAGAGCCGTTTCATAGATATGAAAAAGAAACAAACAGAAAGGCGTTTATTGGTATAATGGCAGATGAAAGCATACAGCGTCAGAAACAATATATTCAACATGGGTGTAATGCTTTTAACATGTCTAACCCGCAATCAAGGCCTATTATGTTCTGGAAAGAGAAAGACATATGGGACTATATAAAAAAACATAATTTAAAATATTCATCAATATATGATAAGGGGTTGAAAAGAACAGGATGTATTTTTTGTGGGTTTGGTGTTCATTGCGAAAAAAGGCCAAACAGATTTGATATTTTAAAAAAATTGCATCCTAAATTATATGATTATTGCATGGATAAATTAGGAATTTATGATGTTTTAAAATATATTGGTATTGATATGAATAAAAAAATAATTTCAAATAATGATCTTTTTAATGAGTGATTTTAACAGTAAATAATTTTTTAAAAAAAATAAAGAAAAATATTGTTTTTTTTTGAAAGTGTAGTATACTTAATAATGTAAGGTAGTTAATGCCTTAACATCAAAAGCTTGGGAGGCTTAATATGAAAAATTACGAAATGAGATTAGTAAACGTTGATGATTTTAGTGAAGTGTTAGCAGTAGCTAATACAAAGTTAGGATTGTTAAGAAAATATAACAAATCCTTAACAGCAAAAGGGTTTAATAAAATAAGCTTAGTAGATTTGGAAAACAATGTTGGTATTGAAATAGATTATCAATATGGAAATTTTGATATTGATGGTTATGATATACAAACATGTCAAAAATAATAATAACCCTCCCAGGTTGCCTAGGGCCTTCGGGCCCCGGGCTATCTGGGTGAGTAATGCAGCCAACGGCGGTCACAAGCCCGCGTGTAATGCAGAGTGATCGAGGAGTTTTGAAATGAAAACAATTAACTATTATGATGACAATAACGACGTTACATGTACTGAGGTATTCGATAATGATCGTATAGTCAAAAGAATTACTGGTGATTTCACAGAAGAATATATCAGGGATGAAAGCGGAATGATCATAGAATACAAATCAAGTGATGGCTATTCAAATAAATTAAACAAGACTTCATTTGATGAAGTTATAGATGAATTCGAAAATAATAAAACTGTATTGCAGGTGACAAAAGATGAGTTGTACAAATATTGACGATATAATATATCAAGAAATAGAATCTTATTTAGATAACATCGAAATGTTTATTGATAAAGATTGGCCGAGTGTAGAAAACACAGAAAGTTATTTATCCGGTCAAATATCAGGCCAAAAATATACGTTTTTATTTATTGCCAGTTTAATGGTTTTTAATGAATCAGATATCATGGAAATTGTTAATTATAATTATGGGCTGTATTTTGATGAAAAAATCAATAATTATTTCTATTTTGATCCAATAGAGATTGAAAGAAATATTTATTTTGAAAGAGATAGAAACGATTTAAATATTTATATAGAAATTTTTATTTGAGGAGCTATCAATGAGTGATTTTAACTATGATTATAACAAAGAGATTGAAGAGATAAAAAACATGATTATGTATCTTGATGATCAAAAAAACGTTCATGATATTCTTTCTATTCAGTCTGAAGTTAATAAACAGTTTGGCAATTTAATACAAATGAAAATAAGCCATGATTACGAGTTGGTCCAGGAAAAGATTGACGATATTGCAGATGGTTTATTTTATGAATATTTTATTGAATAGCCTGTGTATCGGGCAAAATAATAAACGGTTTTAAGCAGACTACAACAACACAGCCTCTTTAATTAGAGGCTGTTATTTAATTAAGGAATTGAAATGAAAACAGAAACAAAAAAACACATGTTAATGCTTTATATTATAATTTCAGGATTAACTCTTCAGTTAATTATCACGAATATATGTTTAGTTCCAAACATGTTAAAGCTTGAAAAAGAAAACAAAGAGTTGAAAGCAGAAAATGAAAAACTGTCAAGAGATGTAACAAGCTTTGAAATTGATCAAAAATTAAAGATAAACCTTATTCAAAGACGTGTTACATGGATGCATAAATTTTTGAAGTCGATGTATCCAGGGTATGATTATCAACAAAAATTTGACGCTGCAGTTGATTCTATGGATAAAGACGATTTTAATAAAAAATTAAAAGAAATGCCAATAAATTTATTATTTGCTTATGTTGATAATTACCTTATAAAAGATCATGGATTAAAAAATTATAAATTATCAATTCCTAATACTATATATCCTGTAGACCCAGAAAACGCATATGTTACTGATAAAGGGTATGAATTTGGATGTAAACATAGATTTGAAGGAATACACACTGGAACAGATATTAACAATAAAGGAGAGGCTCAGGTATTAGCTACTTATAACGGTATTATATGGAGCGTTAAATATAATAAATACGGAGGAAACACAGTTGAGTTAAAATATAATATCGAAGTAAACGGAAAAAAAGAATGGATATTTGATAGGTATAGACATATTTCAAATGTATATGTTAAAGAAGGGCAGTATGTAAAAAAGGGCGATCCTATTGCAACTATAGGTTCAACTGGACTGTGGGTTTTAGGTGGTCGTCATTTACACTTTGAAAGATGGAAACTAGTTGATCCGAAAACAAATAAATGGATAAACATTAACCCGTTTATGAATGGCACTTATGGAAATAAATGGAAAGAAAGAAATTAAAATGAAAACAATATCATATTACGAGCTAATGGAATATAAAAAACAAGGAATGACTAATAAAGAAATAGGTAAAATTGTAGGAGTTACAGCAAGTTGTATTAGTCAGTGGGTTAGTTCAGGAAGAATAAGAGGTAATCATAGAAAAAATCAAAATTTAAAGAATGTTAAAAAAACAGTATTATTGATAGAAAAAGTTACATACGAAAAAGTAAAAAAGAAAGCAAAAAGTGAAAATAAATTTGCTTATGAAGTAATAAACGATATTTTAAAAAAATAATACTGTTTTTTTAACATTC